>Ga0335070_10003386_pt1 | contig 18629 bp, 20 predicted proteins | sample Lox_Sample_13_FD_206722 | JGI IMG/M metagenome (GOLD analysis project Ga0335070, IMG submission 206722) | Soil microbial communities from Loxahatchee National Wildlife Refuge, Florida, United States - Lox_Sample_1.3 | ecosystem: Environmental > Terrestrial > Soil > Wetlands | place: USA...
TCACCAACTGGGCCATCCGTCTATCACTCTAGCGTTCTAGTGACGTCAGTCTAGGCGCCTTGGTCAAACGAAGGTGGTTGCCGGCGGGCGCCCTTCGAGACGGCCGCTGAAAAGACGCGGCCTCCTCAGGTCGAGCGGTCCTATCCTTGAGCAGCGGAAACACATTCCCGCTCACCCTGAGGAGGCGCCATCTTCCCAGGCGCCGTCTCGAAGGGTGCGATCGTGGCAGGACGCCACTTTCCGCCAACGGTTTTGCCCGACCCGTGGCCGCTTGATATGTTCCTGCCGATGAGCAGTCACGGCCACCACCAGCACGATGCCCGCGACATCGGCTGCGGCGTGATCACGGTCAGCGACACGCGCACCGCAGCGACTGATGGCAGCGGCCGGCGCATTCAGGAGTTGCTGCGCGAGCACGGGCATCACGTCGAGCACTACGAGATCCTCAAGGACGATCCGGACGCCATCGTCGCCGCCATCGGCGCGGCGCCGGCGGCGGTGGAGGTGCTGATCATCAATGGCGGCACGGGTCTTGCCCGGCGCGACACGACCTACGAAGCGGTGACGCGGCTACTCGACAAGGAGATCACCGGGTTCGGCGAGCTGTTCCGCATGCTGAGCTACCAGCAGATCGGTGCCGCCGCGATGCTCAGTCGCGCCACCGCCGGCGTGGCGGGACAGCGCGTCGTATTTTCGGTTCCCGGCTCCACGGCGGCTGTGGAGTTGGCGATGACCCAGTTGATCCTGCCCACGCTCGGCCATATTGTCGGCTTGGTGCGCGGGTAAACTCCCACATGGAAGTCCGGTTGCGATTCTTCGCCTCGATCCGCGAAAAGCTGCGACGGAGTGAGGCGGCCTGCAGCGTGCCTGCCGGCGCAACCGTCGGCGACCTCCTGGACCAACTGTGCCGCGACTACCCGCCGCTAGCAGACGTGCGCGGAGCGCTGCGCGTGGCGGTGAATCAGGAGTACGTTGACCCACAGCACCCGCTTGCCGACAATGACGAAGTCGCACTGATCCCGCCGGTGAGTGGAGGACTCGATGTACGCAATCGTTGCGCACGCGATTGACGCCGCCGCTGTGGCCGCGGCGGTGGCGGACCCGGCGACCGGCGCAACCGTGACATTCATCGGCACGACGCGCGACCACAACGACGGCCGCAGCGTCACGCGGCTGGAGTACGAGGCCTACCACGAGATGGCCATCGCCGAGATGCGCCGGATCGGCGAGACGGTGCAACAGCGCTGGCCGATCACGCGCATCGCCATCGTGCACCGCATCGGCGTCGTGCCCATCGGTGAAGCCAGCGTGGTCATCGCCGTCTCCGCCGGCCACCGCCACGCCGCCTTCGAGGCCTGCCACTTCGCCATCGACCGCCTGAAGGAGATCGTCCCCATCTGGAAGAAGGAGCACTTCGAGGGCGGCGAGATTTGGGTCGGCTCGCAGACCGGGCAACGGTTCGAACCCGCGACCTGACCTGCCACGGTCCGTATCAGCAACGTGCCGGACCTGCGTCGCGGCCCTACGAGCGCCCGAGGATGAGCCCGCTGGTCGGACATCCTGTCCCCGCAGTGACAAGGACGTGCTCCACGTCGTTCACTTGGTTGCACGACGTGCCGCGGATCTGGCGCACCGCTTCGGTGATGCCGTTCATGCCGTGGATGTACGCCTCGCCGAGCAACCCGCCGCTGGTGTTGATCGGCAGTTGGCCGCCGATCGACAGGTTCTCGATGCTGGCGAAGTCCTTCGCCTCGCCGCGCTTGCAGAAGCCAAGCTCCTCCAGTTGCACCAGCACGAACGGCGTGAAGTGGTCGTAGAGGAACGCGGTCTGGATGTCCGCGGGAGTCAGGCCTGACTCGGACCACAGCTTCTTGGCCACTACGGCCATTTCCGGAAGACCGGTGATGTCGTCGCGGTAGTAGCTGGTCATCAACTCGCCGTCGTCGGCCGCCCCCTGCGCCGCCGCGACGATGACCGCCGGAATCTGGCGCAGATCGCGCGCGCGTTCCGGCGTGGTCACGACGAGGGCCACACCGCCGTCACTCTCCTGGCAACAGTCGAGCAGCCGCAGCACCGGCTCGATGATCCATTTTGAATTCTGGTGGTCTTCAAGCGTGATCGGGCGCTGGTAGAACCATGCTGCTGGGTTGGTCGCCGCGTGCTTGCGGTCGACCACCGAGATGCGCCCGAAATCTTCGTTGGTGACGCCGTACTCGTGCATGTAGCGGCGCGCATGCAGCGCCACCCATGCCGCCGGTGACAGCAGGCCATACGGCCCATACCAGTCGAGCCACGGGGGCAGCATCGCGGCCGACGCCATGCCGGCGCCGCCGAAACGCATGCCGGAGCGCTCGTTGAAGGCGCGGTAGCACACCACGACCTCGGCGGCGCCCGCGGCGATGGCCATCGCCGCCTGCATGACGACCGCACAGGCGGCCCCACCGCCGAACGGAACGCGCGAGAACAGGGTCAACTGTGGAATACCGAGATTGCGCCCCACCTCGGTTTCCTCGCTCGAGTCCATCGTGAAGGTGACCAGCCCGTCGACGTCGCGCGGCGAGAGCCCGGCGTCGTCGAGCGCCGCCTTGGTCGCTTCGCAGGCCAGCTGCAGCTCGCTGCGGCCCGACGCCTTGGAGAACTCGGTCTGGCCGATGCCGGCAATGGCGGCGCAGTTGCGGAGTGACCGGCTCATGGGCGCGCCTTGGCCAGAGGGAGCCCGATCACGGCTGTCCCTGACACATGATCGCCCTGATCGTTGGTCGCCCGAAACTCGACCTCGACGATGCCTTCGCCGTCGACCTGCGACTTGCCGGTGACCGTCCCGGTGTATTCGAGCTTGGAGTTTGCGTAGGCCGGCACGCCGAGGCGGATCGCGATCTTCCGCACCATCACCTCCGGGCCCGCCCAGTCCGTCAGGAAGCGGCTGCACAGGCCGTTGTCGGTCATGATGTTCATGAAGATGTTCGGCGAGCCTTGCGAGTTGGCATAGTCGCGGTCGTGGTGCACCGGCATGAAGTCGCGTGTCGCGATCGCCCCGGCAACCACCACCGTGGCGGTCACGTCGATCGTCATCGGGGTGATCGGGTCACCGACCCGGATGTCGTTCCAGTTGAGGGTTGTCTTGGTGATCATGAGTTCTTCCGCGGGCGGAACTGAGGTAGCGATACACCGTTGTCGAAGTGCTCGACGTAGGCCTGCACCGGCATGCCGATCGCGACGTCGTTCGGGTCGATGTCGCGGAGGTTTGACACGATGCGCGTTCCCTCCTCGAGCTGGATCAGCGCGACGATGTACGTGCCGTCGAACCACGGCCACTGCGGGTGGCGCGGCAGGACGAAGCTGTAGACCTCGCCGCGTCCCGAGGACTCGATCGTGTCCCACGCCAGCGAGTTGCAGCGCGGGCACATCGGGCGCGGCGGATGGCGCAGGGTCGCGCAGCCCGCGCAACGTTGGATGAGCAGCTTGCCCTCCTTGAGGGCTTCCCAGAAGAATTTCGTGTCCGGCGTCGTCGTCGGAGCCAGGCGGTCGCTCATTTGAGCAGCTTCTCCAGATCAGGTTTGAATTTGAGAATACGGAACATCTGTTTGCCCACGACCTCCCCCTGCTCGTCGCGATAGGTCGTTACCCAGGTGATGAAGAACCCGGGCCCAAGTCGCGTCTGCTTCAGGTCGGAAACCGACTCGATCACCATCGTCGAGGTGATGACCTCGCCGAGGCGGAGATAGCGGATGATCTCGAACTCCGAATTGGTCGCCAGTGTCGCGATGAAGCCGGCTTCATCGAGCGGCGTGAGCGGGTTCTTGCCGCCCTCCACCGGCGAGCCGCCGCGCTCGGCAATGCCGCTGATCTTGGGCGTCGCCATCGTCCAGGTCTGCAGCATCAGAGGTGGTGCGACGATGCCGCCGAAGCGCGACGCCTTGGCAAACGCGCGATCGGTGTAGACCGGGTTGTGATCTTCCAGGGCCGCCGCCCAGTGGCGAATCATCGGTTGGTTCACCGGATCGGGCGCTACCGAGGGGGAGCCGATCGGCGTGCCGATCAGGGCGCGCATTGCCGCCAGCGCGTTTGCCGCGCTTTGCGTGTTATCAGACATCGGTTCATCCACCTCCCTGCCGTCGCTTCGGCATCGGCCTCAGATCGCACGACGGCAATTCATCATGTCGCTCTTGCGACGGCGCTCGGGCGATCGGGTGCGTTGATCCCGTACAGGGCTGCAGCGTTGCCGAACAGGATCCTCCGTTGGATCTCCGTGGGGTGGCCCGACAGCGCGGCGTCGATCTTCTCGCGTACGTTTCCATACAAACAGATGGGATGGGGGTAATCGGTTTCAAACAGGACGCGGTTCGTTCCGATCACGTCCACGAGTGTTCGCGGTGCGAACTCCTCGAAGAACGTGCATGCCCAGACCTGTTCGCGGATGTACTGGCTTGGCTTCTTCTCGAACTCCGGCTTCTCTGCCCGCACGTTCGCATACTCGAATCCGTGGTCCAGGGCTTCATGAACGAAGGGTATCCAACCGATGCCACTTTCGACCGATACCACACGCAGGTGTGGATTGCGTGGCAGGATGCCCGACATCGCAACATCGAGCATCTGGATCGCGTTCTGCAGAACGACGCCAATCGACTGGGCGACGATGCTGGGGGTAATCCCGTGCGCCGCGTAGCGCTGTGGGTTGAGTAGATCTTTGCTGAAGTCGCCGGTCCCGATGTGCAGGCTGAGTGGCAAGTCGACGTCTTGTGCCGCGTGCCAGATGGGCTCCCAATGTGCGTCGCCCAGAAACGGGAAGCCAAAGTCCTGCGGTGCGCCCATAAACAAGATCGCCTTGTGCCCAAGCTTGCGGGCGCGGCGTATCTCGTCGACAGCGGCCGCGACGTCCCAGAACGGGATGGCCATCACGGGGATGAAACGACGCGGGTCGGGGGCGATCCACTCGATGAGCCAGTCATTGTAGGCTTGCACGCACGCCAGCATGAGCTCGCGGTCGTCCAAACCCAGGAACGACTCACTGCCGAAGCCGCCGATGTTCGGGTACAGCGCGGCGGCCCAGGCGCCGATCTCGTCCATGTAGGCAAGGCGCGCCCTGGCGTCGTAGGACGCCGGGGGACATTCGTCCATGTTGCGTGGAAACGCCGGAAACGGCTCCTTCCAACCCGCGATCGCGGTCGCGCCGACCGGGACAGGCCGCGCCGTGCGACCGAATTGCCAGGTGTCGAGGCCATCATCGGAGCGCACCAGTCGTGGTGCCCGGTCACGGAAACGTATGGGCACGCGTGACGTCCACACGTCGCCCGGCTCAGTGATGTGGGTGTCGGCGTCTATGAACCAATCCGTGATCTTCATCGCTGCACCTACGGGAAAGCACCAGGCGAGCCGCCGTCGGTCTCTCCCCGCCCGTGAACGTCACGCAGTTGCATGCGGCGAATACCCGGTTCGCCGAAGGTCGCCGCGAAGGCCGGATCGCGCTTCTCGTCCACAACCACGAACCCCGCCCCTTCGTAGGCCCGCTGCGCCGGGGTGTTGCCAATGAGCACGCCGATTTGGAAGCGGGTGTGGCCGCGTTGCCGGCCGACATCGAGGATCGCTCGCAGCAGCGCGCGGACGAACCCTTTGCCGCGATACTCGGGACGGGTGGCAACCCATTCGACGATCCAGGTGTCGTCCGGCTGCTCCGGCGCGCAGGTAAGAAACGGGGCGAGACGCTGTTGCATCGCCACGAGCCTCTCTGCGCCCCAGCCCTCGGCCGTCAACGCCTCTGTCATCGCCTCGTTGAGGCGCTCGCCGGTCGCGGCGGTGGCCTCGTCGTACGCGGAGAGTCCGGCTACGGGCTTCCCGTCGACTTCGGCGATCAGGAAATTGGTCCAGTGGCAAAATGACCGAGCCTGTGCACGACAGATGCGGTCGAGGATGCGAAGGCGATACTCATCCGGTCCCGGAATGGCGATATCCCAGAACCCAAAGGGCAGGTGGGAACGGGACGCTTCCTGTTGCACCCAGGCGAGGAACGGTACGTCGCCCAGCTCGGCGGAACGAATGGTGGAGTTCATGGACGCACTAATGGCACACGTGCGTCCGCGCTGCCAACATGCACTGGCCGCGGTCGTTGCTTCTGGTGAGTGGCGCAGAGCTGGTAGGTTCCCGGCACGCCTTTGAGCTCGTCTTCGCCGGGTTCACCGCAAGCCTTCATCGTCGGCGAAGGCAACCTGGTCGAAGTCCTCACTACGCAGCGGCAGCGCGAGTCGCGGCGCCCGCGCCGTGACCGATCCGCCGTCGGCGAAGAGCACGCGCGCGGCCTCGGAGCGGGCAAAGCGTGTCGGATAGGTGCAGGCCTCGATGACCAGCGCCCACGCGCGCTGGTCACGGTCGGCGATGGACTGAAGGCGCGCCCGGCGCTGGTCATCGCGCAGCAACCGCTCCAGCATGGCGACGGCGTCGTCATCGAACGTCGTTGCCACGGATCGCCAACCACGCTTCACCCGCGGCGGTGTCGGTGAAGCCGAGGACTTCGCGCAACGAAAGATTTGAACTGAACATATGTTCCGTGTACCAGGGCTAGGCGATGGCAACTCAGCTCAGCCGCCAGACCACGGGGAGGGACTTCACCGAACGCAAGACTCCCCCCGACGGCGCGGCCCGACCCGCGCTGCGGAGATCGGGGAGCCGTTCGAGCACGACGTCGAGCGCGGCCAGCAACTGACGCCGGGCGAGGTTGACGCCCGGGCAGTACTTCGAGCCAAAGCCGAAGGTGAGGATCTCCTTCTCGTCGCGTTCGGGAAGGAATCGATCGGGTTCGTCGAAAACGTTGGGATCGCGATTGGCCGCGGCGAGCGCCGCCAGCACGAGCGAACCGGGCGGCACGTCCTCACCGCCGATGCGTCCGCCGGCGACCGTAAAGCGGGGCAGGGCCGCCACCGGGGGCTCCCAGCGCAACAGCTCGTGCACGATCCCGGGACGGAGCGCAGGTTCTCGCCGCGCGCGCTCAGCCAGCCCCGGCTGCGTGAGCAGCGTCCAGAAGAGATTGCTCATCGCATCGGCGGTTGTTGTTGCACCCACGGCGAAGAGCAGGCGCACGTGCGAGACGATACCTTCGTCATCCAGATGGTGTCCCTCCACTTCCGCTGCCAGCAGACGCGAGAGAACATCGTCGCCGGGGTTGCGGCGGCGGGCGGCAAGCGCCGCGCCAATGACTTGCGTGAGCTCGGCCGCCGCGGCGCGTGCGCCCGACGGGTCGATTGGATACGTGAGCAGCGCGCGCGCAAGCCTGCGCTGGCGCCGCTCGGAGGCGACCGGCAACCCGAGCTTGCGGCTGATCGCGAGGTACGGCAGCACGTCGGTGAACTCGGCGACGAGATCGGCACTGCCGCGCGCGGCGAAGCGATCGACCAGCTCGTGCGCGAGCGGAACCAGTGCGTGCTCGACGAAGCGCGCCACCGCGTTCGAACGGAACGCCGGGGTCGCAAGCAGGCGCTGGAGCTTGTGTGCGTCGCCGTCCATGCTGATGAAGGTACGGCCGACGACAGGCTCGACCTGGTGAACATAGGTGGTGCCGCCTGGAAAACGCTGGTCGTCGGCGAGGAACTCCTTCACGTCCGCGAAGTGGACGACCAGGTAGGCGGGCAGGCCGTGGAGCTGCATTCGGGCGAGGCCGGCGCTCCGGCGCGCGGCGTGGAACAGATCGTGGAGCGCCGAGCCCGAAAGCTCGGCCCGGAACAGGTCCAACTCGCTCGGAGAATTGATCATCGCGCGGTTCCGCTATCACGCCCGCGATTCTGGCGGGCAACGGAGCAAGGGACGGTCCGATCTCCGCATTCTCAACCGGCAGCGTCGCTGCATGCGACGAATGCCGGGCTCTCCGAAGGTTGCCTCGAAGGCCGCATCCCGTTTCTCGTCGATGACCACGAACGCCGCTCCCTCATAGGCCCGTTGTGCCGGAGTATTGCCGATGATCACGCCGATCGGGAAGCGCGTGTGCCCGCGCTGCCGGGCCTGCCACGAGGATACGGAGGCGGTACTCGTCGGGTCCGGCAATGGCACCGTCCCAGAACCCGAAAGGCAGGTGGAACCGTGACGCTTCCTGTTGCACCCAGGCGATGAACGGCACATCCACCGGTTCGGCGGGACGAATTGTCAAGTCCATGGACCCACCTAATGGCACACACCGTCGGTACTGGGAAGAAGCCCAGGCCCGCCGCCTGGCAACGCCTTTGGGTTCAGTGAACGTGCATCACAACCAAGGACGTCTTGGCATCAAGGTCCCTAACGGTAAGCTGCCGCTTGGATGCCGTAGAGCTCCGCGTACTGCCCCTGTTTCGCCATGAGCTCGTCGTGCGTGCCGACTTCGGCGAGATGGGCGCCGTCGAGCACGACGATCAGATCGGCCATGCGCACGGTCGAGAAGCGGTGCGACACGAGGATCGTGATGCGCCCAATATCGGTCGCTGCCGAGCCGTTCGCGGTCCTGCCACCTTGTGCGGCCGCGGCATAGCGCTCGAACAACGCGTGCTCGGTTTCGGCATCGAGCGCCGCGGTCGGTTCATCGAGCACCAGCAGCAACGGCCCGTCACGCATGAAGCCGCGCGCCAACGCCAGCTTCTGCCATTGGCCGAACGACACCTCGACGCCCTTGGGCCACGTGGGGCCCAGCTGCGTGTGCAGCCCGGCGGGCAGTTTCGCGACGACATCGTCGGCGCCGGCGCGCTCCACCGCGGTCTCGACGGCACGTTCGTCATCGAGGCGCGGGAGGTCGCCGACGCCGACCGCTTGCCGCGCCAGAAGCTCGAAGCGAAAGAAGTCTTGAAAGGCTCCCGCCAGCCGTGCACGCCACTCCGCCGCCCGCACGCGCGCCAGCGGCGTGTCATCGGCGTAGATCGCCCCCGACATCGGCTCGTACATCTTGGCCAGCAGCTTGACGAGGGTGGTCTTGCCGGCGCCATTCTCGCCGACGATCGCCACCACCGCGCCCGCAGGCAAGCACAGCGACACATCGTCCAGCACCAGCCGCGAGGTGCCCGGGTAGGCAAACGACACATGCTCCAGACGAATGCCGTGACGCAGCGCCGCGGGCACCGGGCGGTCGGCATTGGCCACTTGCGAGGCGGCGTAGTCTTCGAGCCACGCCAGACGGCGCGACCCATCCATCCAAAAGCCGCGCAAGAAACTGATCTCGCCGACGGCCGCCCCGATGTACGATGACAGACGTGACCCCGCCGCGAGGACCAGCAACACCGACGCTGGTGGTGCACCGAGTCCGGACGAGACGAACACCACCGTGCCGACGTATGCCGCGCCGAACACGGCCCAGGCCAGCGCGTGCCAGCCCGCGGACGCCCAGCGGGCCGCGGCAATGGGTCGATACCCGCGCTCCCACGCCTCCCGACGCTGGCCGACGAGGCGCACGCCGATGCCGGTGACGCGCACCTCCTTTCCCGGCGACGCGGTCGTCGCCACGGTGAACAGATGACGAGCCAAGCGGTTCGGCTGCGCCGCTCGCTCGTTCGCGGCGCGCTCGACCGCCGGCCGCCAGGTGGAGGTCAACACCGTCGGCAGCGCGAACACGGCGAGCAGAACAAGCAGCGGATGAATCGACATCAACAGTGCGACGGTGACCGCCAGGCGCAGAATCCAGGCGCACGAGGCGAACAGCGACATGTACATGTGATCGAGAACGAACACCTGGTCACGTAGCATGGCGAGCCGATCGAGGTAGTCGGGTCGCTCGTGGTGCGTGATGGTGGCAATCGACGCTTGCAACTGGGCGACATGCGATTCCAGGGCAATGGTGACCTTGTCGCGGAAGCGCCGTTGCACGCGCGTGCTGACAGTGCGCAGAAACCAGGTGGCGGGCGACGAGACGGCGAGCCCAAGCGCCGCCGTGATGGTCAAGCTGGGGCGACTCGCCAACACGCCCTTCCCGAGCAGCGCCAGCCACAACGCCAACAGTGCGTCGGGAAGCGCCGACAGCTGCGACAGTACGAAGGCGATCAGCATCATGCGCGGTTCGTGCCGGTAGCCGAGCTTGCACAGCCGCCACATCGACCGCAGCGCGGGCGGCAGCCCGGGGGCGAGGCCGGCCGGCAGCAGCGCCTCGCCGCCGCCGGCGCGCTCAACTGAGGACGTCATAGGCCTTTCCCTCTTCGTCGGCATCAGCGCCGAAGCGCTGCGCCTGCAGGTCGAACATGCTGCGATAACGGCCGCCGCGCGCCATCAGCTCGTCGTGCGCACCGAGCTCCACCACACGCCCCTGCTCGAGCACGCAGATCCGGTCGGCGTGCCGCACGGTGGAGAAGCGATGCGAAATGAGGATGGTCGTACAATGACGGGTCGCGGCGAGAATGCGGTCGAAGATCTCCGCTTCGCCGCGGACGTCGAGCTGAGCCGTCGGTTCGTCGAGCAGGACCACGCCGGCGCCCAGCTGGACGGCACACAGGGCGCGGGCGAGCGCGATGCGCTGCCACTGTCCGCCGGAGAGATCGGTGCCGCCGTCGTAGCCGCGCGCCAACACGGTGTCGAGCGCCGCAAGTCTATCGGCCCCCGCAGCCTCCAGAGCCGAACGGACGATCTCGTCGGGGGCGCCTGACAGAGCGACGTTCTCGCGCACCGACAGCTCGAAGCGGATGAAATCCTGGAACACCGCGGCTACCCGCGACCGCCACGCCGCGATATCGATGTCTCGCAGATCGACACCGTCGACTTCGATGGCACCGGACTGCGGGTCGTACAGCCGGCACAAGAGCTTCGCCAGCGTGGTTTTGCCGGCGCCGTTTTGCCCCACGATGGCGAGCGAGCTTCCAGCGGGAATCGTCAGATCGAGATGTTCGAGCACTGGCCGGCTGCCGGGATAGGCGAAGGTGAGATCGCGAAAACGCACCTCGCGCGCCAGGAGTCCGGCCGCTCCGCGCCTGCCGGCACGCAGCATCCCTGCCGACCGCATCGCCGGCTCCAACCGAAGAACAGCAGCCACCGGCGCCGCGGCGCCGTCGAGGGCCCAGTTCAACCCCCCGAACGCAATCATCGAACTCCCGAGCGCCGCCTGGGCGAAAACGACCACTTGCGTCAAGCTCAGCGCGCCGCTGAACACGCCGCGCGCGAGCATCGAGAACACCAGCACATTGGCCGCGAACACAAGCACCAGACTCAGCAGCACCGGCTGCTCGCGCAGCCGGGTGGCTTCGTATTGCAGGGCGTGCAGCAGGGTGCGCCGGTGGATGAAGCGCTCGATCGTCCAGCTCACCAGGCCGAAGAGCCGCAGCTCCTTGGCTGCCGGCGCGTCGACCGCCAAGCGATAGGCGTACTCGGCGTCCCGCTGTGCGGCCCGCACCTCGTCGGTGTTGCGGTCGTGCCAGATCGCGCTTTCGCGCAACAGCCAATGGGTCCCCAGCCACGCACCCGCCAGAACGATCGGTGCCCACCAGGCGAAGCCGAAGAGCAGGAGCGCTGATGCCAGACCCGCAATCATCTCGACCAGGCCGCCGGCAATGAAGTCCATTGAAATCGACAGCGGCGGGCCGGTGATGCCCAGGTCGAAGTCGCGCGCCACGGTGAGGTCGCCAATCAACTTCGGATCCTCGAGGTGACCCATGCCAGGCGGACACACACAAGCCTCGGTCAAGCGATCGTACAGCCATGCAGCGGTGCGATCGCCGAGATTGGAGCTCACTGCCAGATGAATCGGCGTCAGCACCTGCAGCAACACGAATACCACCCCGACGAACGCCAGTGCCGCGAAGGCTTGGTCGCCGCGCTGCACAGCTCCCACGAGGACACCCATGGCGATCGCGAATCCTGCGGGGAGTAGGCCACGCAGCAGCAAGACGACCCACCAGGCAACCGCGAGCCCGTCGGCGGCCTTCGGCAGAACCGCGAAGAACTTCCACTCTTGACGATCTCGCCAGCGGCGCAGCATCCTATTCAGCCATAACCGCCAGATCGGCCAAAAGTCACGTCGAGGAGTACTCGAAACACGCCGTGCCGCCCGCTGGACATGCACGACGTTGCAATGCAGGGCCAAGGCAGTGCGCCGGCTGGCCCAGCACGCGACTGCGACGCCCTACATGGTGCGGGTCGGTGTGGCACAGCGCACCCCGGCCATGACCTCGAAATTCCAGTCAGAACTTCCGGCGCGCTACGGCCTTCGCAGCGTTTGAAAGAGAGCGTTCCGAGAGACGGCGTTGTCCGCAAAGTGTCGCTGGCAAAATTCCCCTGTCGCAATTCCGGTGGCGATGATCACGGCTACCAGTCACGGCCCGCCCGTCCGGGTCCAGTACACTGATGTCTGCCAGACGCTCGCGACATTCACTCATTTCCCTCCCGTGGCCCTAGCGTGTGGGATGCTCCGGCTGCTATGCGCGCCAGTTCGGTCTCCGTCGTCTCAAGGGTCTCCAGTACCAGCCCCCGGAAGGCCTTCACACCGGCCGCCACCTTGCCAGCGTCTGCACCTCCCAACCACAGTTCGCATTGCGCGGGCAGGGCCGTGTGGATCGCCGCGACTTCCTCGGTCGCGTGCGCGCGGTTCTTGCTGAGGACCACGCTCAGTCCCACCACGCGCGCGTGGCTGCGGGTGGCCGCAGTGACGATGTCCACCGCCGGCAGATCGACGCCAAGGTAAACGACATTGGCCCCTGCATCCCGTGCCAGCAATGCGACGACGAGCAAACCGATCTCATGCCGCTCCCCCGCAGCGGTCGCTAGCACGATCGGGCGCCCATACACCGTTCGGCCCTGCAACAACCCGGCGAGTAGATTGCGCAGCATCCCCGTCAGTAGGTGCTCCTCCGCAATCGAGAGCTCGCCATCAGCCCAACGCGTGCCGGCCCGGTGCACCAGCGGTAGTACGACCTCGTGCAGGAAGCTGCGGACACCCAAACCGACAACGGCATCCCCGAGCAAACGGGTGACGGCGCCATAGTCGAAGCGTTCCAAACGTTCCAGGATCCGCGCCACCAACTCCTCTCGCCGCGCGCCCGTGCCCCTGGCTGCGATTTCGTACTCTTCGGGGGCGCCCTGCGCCGCGAGCTTCTGCAGTTCCGCTGGGCTCAACGGGGCGACATCACCGATTGCTCGGCCCGCGCCCACCACGCGTGCCAGCAAGCGTAGATGCGCAATGTCTGCCGCGGAGTACAAGCGGGCGCCGCGCGCACCACGGATCGGCGCCACCACCCCGTAGCGCTTCTCCCACGCACGGATGAGGTCCGGCGTCAGCCCGGTCATCGCGACCACCGTTCGCAAGGGGTACGCATCGTGGGCCGGGCCTCGATCGCGTCGTGTGGCGGTCTTCATGTCAGCGCTCCTCCTCTCCGTCGCGTCCCATGCGGTCACGCCTTTTTCCGCTCATCCGGCGTTGGCCGCCCTCGGGGCATCCGCGTTGCCCAAGGGAACCTCCACGGCCTCCGCCAGCTGCAATCCAGCGTGCGCCGCGACCCACGCGTCGACGCGCTCCCATTGGGCATCAAGCCATTCGACGCGGCCCTCGGTTGTCCGCGGAATGTCTGCGCTCGCCACGCGCCAGAAGCACAATTGAACCGTGCGGCCGATCAGTTTCCCGTTCCAGATGTCGTTCAGGTTGGCCGTGCCTTCGAACCCGGCGTGCGCCAAGAACGCGACATCGACGTTCGGCCGCGTCTCGAGCAACGCCAGCGCCCCACCGGTACGGGGTGGCAACACGCAGTGCAGGCGCCGCGTACGGGCGAGGCGCGCCACCTGCTCGGTCTCTGCGAGGCGTGCCAAGGCACGCTCGCGCTTCGCCGGGGAAAAGCGGGTCCCTTCCGGAAACAACAAGACTCCGTCGTACTGGCCCATGGCCGCAGCCAGATGGCGGAGCAGCGCTAGCTCTTTCTGTCGCTCGCCGGATCCGCGGCGCACGAAGGCGTTGCGGGTGCGTTGCCCGACGATGTCGAGACACGGATCCCAGAGCAGCTCGCGCTTCATCACGTGCGCCAGGCGCAGCGAGGACGGATGCGATGCGGAGACGGCGGGCAAGAGCGTGTCGAGCGTGCTCGCATGCCGGCTGAACAGAAACAACGGTCCGCGGCGCACCGCCTCCTGGCCGGTCACCGCGACGCGCATGCCGAAGAGTCGAATCGCGCCGGCGAACAGCGTGCGCGCCCAAAGGCGTTGTAGGAGCAGGTTCCAGGTCATCGTGCGTTCCACCGTGGTACCCGGCCACAGGCGGCCCACGATCCACAGGCCGAAGCTCGCGATGATCCCGACCGCCTCGCAGACGAGGTAGAGCGTGAGTGCAAGCGCACAGCGCACGGTGACGAGATGGCCGGTGCGCCGGAGCGCATCCGTCGCCAGTGCCAACAGCAGCGTCACCGGCAGCAGCATGGTGCTCAGGGCTCCCAGAGTTAGATAGAGCGGGATCGTCACGGCGCGGCGGCCCCAACGTGTCCAGACGCTCTCCTCGACCGCCAATGGCTCGTTCATGTACGCGCACGCCCCGGATGGTTAGATGACCGCACCAGGCCCGCGAGCCGCTGACACGTTCGCCAGAGCCGGGCGCGGTCGCGCGGTCGCGCGATGCTGAGCGGCAGCAGATGAGTCGGCTGCGGCGCCCGATCCCGGCAGAGGAGCCAGACGTCCGCACCGCGGCAGGCCAGCGCCGGCGCCGCCGCTCGGCCAATGCCCGAGTTGGCACCGGTCACAAGACAGACCCGTCCCGCAAGATCGACGTCCAAGTCACCCGCGCGGAAGCGCCGCGCGTGGCGCAGGAAGCCGCTGCGAGCGAACGACCACACCATGCTGCGGTCGAGCAGCGCATCGCATGCGTCTGCGGGCTCCCAACGTTGCGCCACCGTCTGTATCCGCGTTGTGTCGTCGCCCTCATGGGCCAACGGCTCGACGCAGCGCTGGCAGTCGGATTCCGTCATCGTGGGCTGCGGGGCCATGGTCCAGACGTAGTCGCGCTTCTCTCACCGACGATCAATCTGAGTGTAGTCGATAACGTGGATCGGCTCGAATGTCAATTTATGCCAGGACGGATATTGACAAACCATCGCCCAGCGCGATAACAGTGCTTCAGCCGCGCACTGCGTGGCGCGCACGGGCTTCGAAGGAAACCTATGACTCGTCTCTTGAATTTCGCGATGTTTTACGTCGGCTGGATCACCTGCGTGGTCGGGGCAGCTTTGGCTGGGGCCTGTGGTAGTCGCTGCATTTCTGCTGATCCATCTTGGGCTGACAACCAAACGCGTGCAGGAGGTCGGGCTTCTCGTGACCGTCGGCCTGTTTGGCTTCGCGGTCGACACGCTGCAACCATCGGCGGGGCTGTACGCGTTCGCACACGCCAGCGTGCCGTGGTTGTGCCCGCCCTGGATGGTGGCGCTGTGGATGCTCTTTGCGAGCACGCTGCATGGTTCGATGGCGTGGCTCGCGGGGCGCTACCGCCTCGCGGCTGCGCTGGCCGCACTCTGCGGACCCGTCAGCTATGTCGCGGGTGCCCGGCTCGGCGCGATCGAATTGTCCTCATATCCGCTGGTGAGCGTCGCTGGAATCGGCACGGTATGGGCGCTGGTGGTGCCGGCGCTCCTAGTGATCCGCGATGCGCTGTGCACACCCACTGCGGGCGTACAACTGCGCTCCGCCGGCGTGTTCTAACCCCGATCCGGAGAAGAAGAATTCACCGCAGAAAAACGGAGAACACAGAGGACAAGATCACAGAGCTCTCTTTGCTCGAGGGGAAGAACAGTATTCCAATGAGGTTACCGATGCTCATACTCCCAACGATTTTCTCTGGCCGGTCTCGGTGCCCTCGGTGCGAGCGCAACCATGCATTGCGCGCCGAGGCGTTGGGACTGCTGCGGCCGCAGGCGGCGTCGTGCTGACTCGTTCTGTGTCCCTTCAGACACTGAGGATGCGCAACCCATGAACGTCGTCGTCACCGGAGCAACCGGTTTTGTTGGAACGCCGCTCGTCCGTGCGCTGTTGGCGGCCGGCCATGCGGTCACCGCCCTCTCGCGTGACGTCGCGCGAGCGGCGCGGCGGCTGCCAGCACGCTGCCACGTGGTGGCATGGAACCCCGCGGGTGCTCTCGACCCAGCGACGCTGCGCGGTGCCGACGCCCTCGTGCACCTGGCGGGCGAAGGGATCGCCGAGGCGCGCTGGACAGCTGCCAGGAAGAGCGCCATCCGTGATTCGCGCGTCAACACCTCGGCCGCCATGGTGCGCGCGCTCGGCCAACTCGACGCCACTGAGCGTCCACGTGTACTGGTTTCCGCCTCGGCCATCGGATGGTACGGCGATCGAGGTGACACCCCACTCGACGAGCACAGCTCGCCCGGGACAGGTTTCCTGGCAGACGTGTGCCGCGACTGGGAACGAGCCGTGTTCGACGCACAGGCACTCGGTGTGCGCACCGTGGCCCTGCGGATCGGCGTTGTGCTCGGCCGCGACGGCGGTGCGCTCCAGTCGCTGCTGCCGCTGTTTCGTCTCGGCCTCGGTGGCCGGGTCGGGTCGGGCCAGCAGTGGTTCAGCTGGATTCACCTGCACGATCTCGTCGCACTGCTGCGCTACGTCCTCGAGAATCAGAACGCCACTGGCCCCATCAACGGCGTGGCACCGGAGCCGGTAACCAACGCCACGTTCACGGCTGAGCTCGGCCGCGCCGTGCACCGCCCCGCTCTCTTTCCCGTTCCGGCCGCGGTCTTGCGCGCAGTGTTCGGGGAAATGTCCGCGGTCTTGCTGGCCAGCCAGCGCGTACAGCCGCGATGCGCGCAACAGCTGGGCTTCGTATTTCGCTTTCCCACGCTGCGCAGCGCCATCGAGGAGCTGTGTGCCGACCCGAGTCACGAACTGTTCGTCGAACAGCGGCTCGCTCGCCGGCCGGAAGAGGTCTTTCCGTTCTTCTCGGACCCCGGCAACCTCGAGAAGATCACCCCGGCATTTCTGCGCTTCAAGCTCCTTGGAACGACGACGCCCCAGATCGGCAACGGAACCTTGATCAGCTATGCCCTGCGGCTGCATAGTATTCCCTTGCGCTGGCAGAGTCGCATCGAGTCGTGGACGCCGAACCGCATGTTTGTTGATGTGCAGACCCGCGGACCCTACACCCTCTGGCACCATACCCACGAGTTTGAGCCGGATGACGGCGGTACGCTCATCCGCGATCGGGTGCGATATCGTCTCCCGTTTGGCGCGCTCGGGGATGTGATTGCCGGCTGGCTGGTACGGCGTGATTTGGACGCGATATTTGATTTCCGCCGACGGCGCATAGAGGAGCTGATGGCATGAACCGCACAAGCGTCACCTTGCCGACTCTGGTGCGGGGGGTTGTCTGCACGCTCTTCGTTGCTGTCATGGCCGGGCAGCCGACTGTGGCAACGGAACTGGAGGGCGTGCATTTCGCCGATCAGGTTCGCACCGCCGAGGTAACGATGCGGCTGAGCTGCGTCGGGCTGCTGCGATACAAGGTGTTCATCAAAGCCTACGTCGCCGCGTTGTACCTGGGTGAGGGAGCGGCGGACGGTGACGTTCTCGCCGACGTGCCGAAGCGTCTCGAGCTCAGCTACTTCTGGAGCATCAGCGGCGCGGATTTCGGCAAGGCGGGCGACCAAATTCTCGCGCAGAACGTCGACGCTCAGACGTTCGCCGTGCTGCGCTCACGCCTCGATCAGATCAACGCCTGGTACCGTGACGTCAAGCCGGGCGACCGCTACGCGCTCACCTATATCCCCGGGGTCGGAACCGAGCTGGCATTGAATGGCCAGCGCATCGGCGTCATCGAGGGTGCCGACTTCGCGGCAGCGTACTTCCGGATCTGGCTCGGCGACCATCCCATCGATGCCCGGCTCCGCGATCAACTTCTCGGGTGTGCTCAAGACTCAGCTCGTGCACACAATCAGGCAACGCTCGGGATTCCTCCGCTCCTCATCTCATCTCAAAGTCGCTGAGGCGCGGCTTGCTCATCTCCTCGCGGAACCGGTCGAAGGTCCACGGCCACGCCGTCGGCAGACCGCCGGCGTCGAGATACCAGCTCCTGCAGCCGCTGTTCCAGATCGTCTTCTTGGCGGCCTCCCTGCGATCAGCGTCGAAACGTTGCATCGCGGCATGCGACACGCTCAGCTCGCCGCACGACGCGGCTCTGACGTGCTCGACGAGCTGCAAGACGTACGAAAACTGCAGCTCTGCAACCTCGATCAGGGAGAAGTTCCCGACCGGGCTGTTGGGACCGTTCAGCATGAAGAGATTGGGAAAGTCGGGGATCGACATTGCCATGTATGCGTAGGGGCCGTCTCTCCAGACCTCGTCCAGTGTCGTACCGTTACGGCCCACGATCGCCATCGGCCGCATGAAGCGGTCGACACGAAACCCGGTGGCCAGGACCAGCACATCGATCTCATGCAGCTGCCCATCACGGGTGCGCACTCCAGCCGGTTCGACCCGCTCGATGCCCTCGGTGACGAGCTTGGCGTTGGGTCGCTGGATGGCGTCGTAGAAGTCCTCCGACATGATCAGCCGCTTGCACGCCGCCCGGTAGCTGGGGCGGAGCTTTTCCCTCAGCTCCGGGTCTTTCACGCTGTTCTCGAGATTCGCCACGCAGGCGTCATGGATCGCCTGGAGCTGGGGTGAATTGAGATCGGAAAGGTGATTGGCGAAGCCGTCGGTGAACATGCGCGCGACCTCCGCGCGGAGTTGCT
>Ga0335070_10003388_pt1 | contig 18620 bp, 17 predicted proteins | sample Lox_Sample_13_FD_206722 | JGI IMG/M metagenome (GOLD analysis project Ga0335070, IMG submission 206722) | Soil microbial communities from Loxahatchee National Wildlife Refuge, Florida, United States - Lox_Sample_1.3 | ecosystem: Environmental > Terrestrial > Soil > Wetlands | place: USA...
TCGTTATTCTCGGAATGGCATTTCGGGCACTCGACGGGCATCGATTCCCTCTCTCCCGCTGGCCGGAAAGATATCACCGGCGGGGGAGAAAATCAAACCTGGACCCTGGGACATTCCAAGCGCGCACATCCCCCTCGGAAAAAGGCCCCCGAGGCCTGCGGACCGATCAGGAAGGACTGGCCTTCAAGAACTTGCCCGTGTCGATGGGGAACCCCTTCACGGATCCAGGAGGCCCGCCCCCGGCCCTCAGGCCCCGGCCTTCTGCGGCGCCTCGAGGCCCCGGTTCTCCCGACGGTCCGCCCGCTTGAGCAGGAGCGCGAAGACCAGTCCGATCACGCCCAGGCTCGCGAACATGAACTCGCTCGCGACGTAGTTGCCGGTCTTGTCCCGGAGCAGGCCGTTGAGGAGCGGGAAAAGCCCGAGTCCGATGTTCTGGATGGCCGTCATCAGTCCGAAGGCCGTGCCCACCCTCTCCGACCGGACGATGAGCGGCACCGACGGCCACATCGCGGCCGGGACGAGGACGAAGGCGAAGCCGAGGAGGATCATCGGGTAGACCGGGGACATCATGGTCAAGCCCATGGCCAGGTGGCAGGGGATCATGAGAAGCGATCCGGCGATCATGAACGTGGCCCGCTTTCCCACCCGGTCGACGAGCCGCCCGGCGAACGGGGCCAGGATCATCGAGGCGAAGATGATGATGCTCGAGATCCCCCCGGCCGTGCTGAAGATGTGGAGGAAGTTGTTGAAGACCTGGGCCAGGAAGCTGCCCGACGACGGCGCCGTCAGGCGGATGCCCCACTTCGTGTGGAAGAAGTCCGTCGACAGGCTCTGGAAGGGGAAGACGGCGGCGTAGAAGGTCAGGCAGAGGAACGTCACGTACCAGAACGTCGCCTTGAATTCCCTGATGTCCTTGAAGACGATCTTGTCGCCGGCGCTCTCGTCGCGGAGGGCGAGGATCTTCTCGCCACGCTTGTCCATGACGATGTAGCAGATGTTGCCGATGAGGGACAGGGCGCAGGCGCCGACCGCGGCCAGCAGGGCGTTGCGGAAGTTCCCGAAGTATTTCGTGATGAGCTCGCCGTTATTGAAGGCGAAGAGCGAGCCGAGCCGGCTCATGGTCAGGGCGATACCGAAGGAGAGCGCCAGCTCCTTCCGCTTGAACCAGCGGGCCAGCATGGCGCTCTGGGCGACGACCAGGGGCTCGGCGCCCGCGCCGAAGACAAACCGGCCGAGGAACATCAACGGGATCGTCCTGGCCTGCCAAACGACCGCGGCGCCGATGAAGACGAAGACCGAGAAGATGATGCCCGACTTCCGCGTCCCCAGCCGGTCGATGAGGAATCCGGCGAAAAGCAGGACGAGGATGGCGGCTATCGAGTACATCGTGTTGAACGCGCCGACCGTCTTCCGCCCCGCGTGGAGGCCCTCGACGAGGGAGGGGGCGATGGCCCCGATGATGTCGTAGGCGAAGTAGCTCCCGAAGGTCAGGGAGGAGATGAAGAGGAGGTTCGTGAACCGGTAGATGGGCCGGGTGGGGTGGAAGAAGCCGACCGGACCCTCCGCCGCCGTCGCCGTGCCGTCCGTCATGCTCGTCGGTCCCCTCCGGCTACTTCTGGACGCGCTTGCCGGAGACGTTGGCCGTCATGCCGGTGTCGGCGTTGGCGATGGCGCCCTCGGCCGTATCGGCCGCGACCTTGAGCTGGGTCTTCCAGGTCTTGACCGCGCCGTCGGGCGGGCTGGCCACCGAGATTTCGTAGGCGAGGTTGTCGCCGTCGAACTCGATGTTGGCCAGGGGCGAGTCCGTGAACATGCCGTTCGGCTCGCTGATCTTGCCGGCCAGCTTGCCCTCGGGCGCCTCGAGGACGAGGGTCAGGGTAATGACCATGCCGCCCGTGTCGATGTCCAGGCTCCAGGTCCCGAGGACCTTGGCCAGGTCCGGCTTGGGCGCGGCCTGCTGCGGGGTTAGGGCCAGCCCGAAGGCCGCCAGCAGCGCCAGCGTCAGTCCCAGGCTCACGATCGTCCGTTTCATCATGACCTCCTCGAATGCGTCTCCGGATGTCCTGCCCGAAAGACGTATCTTCCTCCGTCCGGCCGGAATTTTCAAGGATACAAAAAAGGGACGGCCCCGCGGGGACCGTCCCTGGCATTTCGGTTGTCGCAGCTTCAGAACAGGCCGGCAAAAGCGACGTCGGCGTGGAAGAGCTCTTTGGTTCGGAACCGGACGTTCTTGTCCACGGTGTCCTTGACCGTCACGTAGAACCAGAACTTGTCGAAAAGGCGCAGCTTCTTCAGGTAGTACTTGGCGTAGTCGGTCATCTTCTCGACGATGATCTTGCCCACGTCCTTGCCCTTTTCGTCGGCGAGGAGGATGTAGGTGATGGGCTTCTCCGCGCCGCCCTCCTTGACCGTCGTCTCCTGGAGCTTGCCGTAGACCTTGGCCTTGCCCTTTCCCTCCCACTCATCGATCTTGTTGGTGCCGGTGATGGTCAGGGGGGCGTAGGCGTCGCGGGCCTTGACGTCGACGAAGTCCTCGAAGGTCACCTCCTGGCTCCGGGTGTAGACCGTCGAATACGCGCCGGCCGTCTTGACCTCGACCGTGTCGGCCCGGAAGATCGAGGGCTTGTCGGCCAGGAGCTCGCCCTTGACCCGGATGTCCTTGCCGATCAGGCTCGAGGCGTCATAGCCCTGGAGGACGATATCGAAGCCCTGGGCCGTGGGCAGGTAGAGGTATTTCCCGACGGCCGTCTTGACCGTCCCCTCGAACTCGTTGGCCGCCTTCTGGGTCTCGACGGCCGCGGCCTTCTCGACTTTCTTCCGGCAGGCCGTCGTCGCGGCCACCGTGACGACGAGACCGAAGCTCAAAATGACAATGCCGATCTTTCTCGCGGAACTCATGACTCGTCCCTCCATGCGTTGCTCGGACATCGCTCCACTCTCGGAGGAGGAAAGCGCTCCTGCGGCCGGGAAAAACCTTCCCGGGCAAGTATCAGTTTATACCACCGCCGCCGGAAAAAGTAAAGCGAAAAAGAGGGGGGATGATCCCTTCGGAGGATCCGGTTTCCGCCGCGTCGCACTGTCGGCGGGAAAGCGTCGGAAGGGCGCAAGAAAGGGGGTGGAAAAAGAGGACTGTCCCCAAGGAGGGGGACAGTCCCTCGTGATCTAATCGGTTTCAGCCTTTCCGGCGGACGCTCGAATGCCCGGAGGATGAGGACGACCTGGAGGAGGCCGAAGAGTGCGAACCCGAGGAGCCGCTCGACCGGGGAGCGCTGTAGGACCGCCCGGAAGAGCCGCCCGACCGCGGCGCGGCGTAGGACCGGCCGGATGAGGAATTGGAGCGTGACGGCGCCGAGTAAGAATAGGAGCCTCGGGATTGAAAGGGGGAGGAATAGGAGCGGGGGACGCCGTAGGACCGGCCGGACGAATAGTTCGGTCCTGAAGAGGGCGACGTGCTCGGCCGGGAATAGGAGTAGGAGCGGGCGTCATACCTCGGCGCCTGGCTGTACGACCGGGAGGGGGAGGTCGAAGGCAAGGTGGTGCTTCTCGAGCCCGTCGAATAGGACTGGCGCGGCTGGCTGCTCGAGTATTCCCTGACCGTCCGCGAGCCGGAGCCGGCCCCGGCGCTGATCCGCGAGGGGTACGTTCGGGCGTAGAGCGAGGCGTCCGGTCGGAACTCCCGGCCCGACGACGCGGATGAGGACCGGGGGCTCACGGACGGAGCCTCACGGCCCGCCGCAGAGGCGTAGTGCCTGACCTTCTCGGCGGGCTTGGCCTCGGTGCCGGACGGCTTGGACGCGCTGCCGCCCGAGCGCTCGACGGCCCGGGGAGGAGCGGCGCTCGGGGAGGGCGCGGCGCCGCGCGTGGACGGGCTGACCCGGGCGGACGAGTCGCCCTGCCTGGCGCCGGCCGATCGCGCGCCCGATCCCTGGCCGGAGGCCGGCGAGGTCGAGCGTCCCGGATAGACGCGGATCGACCGCTCCGAGGATTGGCCGGGCCGAGCGGCCGAGCCGTTGGCCTGAGACCGGCTGGGGGCGACGCTGTTCCGATCGAGGGAGCGGGCGCCGTTCATGCTTCTGGACGGCGAGCCCGCGTCGCTCTGCCTCAGCCGCGAGGCGGAGACGCCGCCGCCGGGAGCGAAATTCTTGGCCTCGCCCCGGATGCCGGCGTGGTTGGCGAAAATCCTCTGCACTTCGGGGGATTGGAGAGTCGAGCGTCCAACGCCCGGCCGGAAGCCGGGCTGCCGGTCCTGGAGGGAGACCCGGTCGAGGCGGCCGAGTTCGCCGCCGCGGAGCATGTTGTGCCCCAGGTTCGAGTCCTGGAGCCGGTCCCTGCGGATGATGTTCATGGCCCGGTTGTCATGCGGGTAGAAGGGTTCGCGGTAGCGGTCGTAGAACCTGCCGCCCCAGATGACCGCGGGCCGGTTGTACCAGGTCAGCGGACACCAGCCGATGTAATCGTTGTCCCACCACCAGTTGACCCAGGCCGGGCCGAAGTCCCAGTGGGGGATCCAGTACCAGCCGAGGCCGAAGCGCCACTGCCATCGGCCGTAGTGGTAGACGGACCAGCCCCAGGGCTCGGAGGAGATCCAGTTCCAGCCGAGGCCCGGGTACCAGTCCCAGCGGCCGTACATGTAGGGCCGCCAACCGTCGCCCACGCCGTAGGGGCTCCACACGTAGCCGTAGGGCTGTTCATAAGTCCATTGTCCGTTCTGGTCGAGCTCTTCCTGGTATTCGTCGATCTGGGAGGGAAGACGGCTCGTCGTGCTCCTCTGCGCGAAGAGGGCGTCCCGGGAGGCGTTCCACTGGTCGAAGGCGTCGTTGCGGGTGGTGGAATAGGCCGGCTCGCCGAGCAGGCGCCCGTCCTCGGCGGCCAGGGATTCCCGGGCGTGGACGACGACGGAGCCCGCCTCGCCGGCGGCTTCGAGACTGCCCTCGGAGACGCGGACCTCGGTCTGGCCGTTGGCGACGACGTTGATGCGGTAGAGGCCGTCATCAAGGACGTAGCAGGACATGTCGGGGGAATGGACCTCGAAGGCCTTCTCGCCCGAGAGGCTGCTCACGCGCAGGTAGGCGCTGCCCTCGAGGACATGGATCTTAACATGGTCGTCCCCCTCGGTGGGCAGGACGGCGAATTCGACCTTGGTGTTCTCGGCCAGCCGGAGGAAGTTCCGGCGCCCGAAGTCGACCTCGGCCTGGCCGGCGCCCGTGCCGAGCGTGTCCCCTTGGACGAGGGCCAGGTTCACCTCGACTTTTTCGGTGCCGAGGCCCGCCGTCCTCTGAACGAAGACATCGCCCTGGACGTAGGTCACCCGGGCGTAACTCGCGGCGTAATACGAGTTCGGGGCGCCCGGAGTGTCGTCCGGGGACTGGGCCGCAAGTCCGAGCGGAATGGATACGAGGAAAGCCATCGCCAGGATCGCTGCTTTCTTCATCTTCGTTCTCCTTCCGCTCCCCTCCATTGCAACTCCCGTGCCATCTTGGTCTTCCCTGAAGGAACAGCAGAACCGTCCCAAAAAGAGGACGGCTCCCCTATAAAAGAAAGAAAGAGGGACAGTGCCCTCCGGGGGCAGTCTCTCTTACTAAGCCGGGCAGAAAATAACTGTCTTCGGATTTTTCTATCGCCCGGCCGGTATTCAGGAAGCAGTAAGGATCATGTAATATACTTACGGCTCCCGTAGTAACAATTTGCTCAGAAGCGATACCAGAAAAAGGGATGCCGCCAGCGCCAGGCGCCGGCGCGCGTCCGCCAGCCCCAGGCCGCCCTCGCGCGAAAGCCCGGCCCCATCCCCCAGCCGCCCCTGAGTCCCATGATGCGGCCCATGCCGGGACGGAAGGAGCCGGCGCGCCCCGCAAAAGTCCCCCGGAAGGCCTTCATCTTCTGCAGCTGCTCGGGGGTGAAGATCCTCTCGAAGTCGCCGCGGGCGCGGAAGGCCGCCTTTTCGTGGTCGGCGCGGAGCTTCGATATCGAGTCGATGAATTCGTCAATCCTGGCCGCGTTGGCCTTGGGGTCCTTGGCTAGGTCCCGCATTTCCGCCCGCATCTTCACCATCTGGTCGCGAAAGGCCTGTCGGTCCTTCATCCGCGCCTCCCGGAACTCGCGGATCTGCTTCTCCTGGTCCGGGGTGATGCCGAGGTCCCTGATCATGTCCCGCGGTCTCGCGGGGACCTGGGCTCCGGGCTGGGCCTGTGGCTGATCCTGGGGGGCCGGCTGTTCCTGGGCCCCGGCTGCGGCGGGCCAGAGGGCGGCGACGAACGCGGCCGCCAGGACAAGGGCCCCGAGCCCTTTGACGTGCGTCTTGTTCATGGTGTCACTCCTTGTTCTCTGCGACACTCTCTTAGACAGCGGCGCCCGGGAAAACCTTTGCGGCGGGGCGGGCGGCCTCAGCTTTCCTGGCGGTGGCGTAGCCGATCCAGGGTCACGGCCACGATGATGATGACGCCGATGATGATCTCCTGGATGTAGTTCGGCCAGCCCATCATCGTGCAGCCGTTGCGGAGGAAGGACATGATCAAGACGCCGATCATGCTCCCCAGGATGCTTCCCTCCCCGCCGCTCAGGCTGCCGCCGCCGATGACGACCGCGGCGATGATGTCGAGCTCGAGCCCGACGGCGACGGTCGGGTCGCCGACGGTCAGCCGCGAGAACTCCATGACCCCGGCCAAGCCGCAGAAGAGCCCGGCCACCGAGTAGATGAGGATCTTCGTGCCGTTGGTCCGGATGCCGCAGAGCCGGGCCGTGGACTCGTTCGAGCCGATGGCGAAGACATGGCGGCCGAAGACGGTGTAGCGGAGGAGGATGGCCATGACCACGGCGAAGACGATGACGACCCAGATGCCGGGAGCCATCAGGAGCCAGCCCGGCCGCGGGCTCTTGGCCATGAGCTCATTGACCCAGGTCATGGGGGCATCGATCTTCTGGTTGCCGGCGATCCATTTGGCCAGGCCCCGGGCGATGCCCATCATGCCCAGGGTAACGATGAAGGGCACGAGCCGCAGCCGGGTGATGAGCGTGCCGTTGACGAGGCCGACCAGACCGCCGACGACGACCCCGAGGACGAGCCCGACCGCGGGGGGCGCGCCGGCGTTGATGGCGTAGGCGGCGATGACGCTGGCCAGGGCGATGTTCGACGCCGCCGAGAGGTCGATGCCGCCGCTGATGATGATCAAGGTCATGCCCAGGGCCCCCAGGGCGACGATGACCGACTGCGTGGCCACGCTCTTGAAGTTCGCCGCCCGCAGGAAGCGGCCCTGGACCTCGGGGATGAAGGCGAAGATGGCGATGACGAAGAGGAGCCCGATGAAGGGGCCGAGGACGTTGAGGGCCTTTTGGAGGTTCGCTTTGGGTCGTCCGCTCATCGCCGTTGTCCTTTATCCCGAATTCTCACCCATTACCCGCCCGGCCGACCGTCGCCGCCGCCATCAGCGCGGCCGGGTCCCAGTCCCGCGTCTCCCGCACGTCGATGAGAGCGCCTCGATGAAAGACGGCGATCCGGTCGCAGACGCCGAGCAGCTCGGGGAAATAGGAGCTGACGAAGAGGACGGACTTGCCGTCCCGGGCGAGCTCGCCGATCCACTCGTAGATCTGGGCCTTGCTGACGACGTCGATGCCCCGGGTCGGTTCGTCGAGGAGGAGGACTTCGGCCTGCTGGTGGAGGAGCCGGGCCAGGGCCACCTTCTGCTGGTTCCCGCCCGACAGGCCGAGGACCTTCTGGAGCGGGCCGCGGGCCTTGATCTTGAGCCGGGCGATCCAGTCGCCGGCCGCCTTCTCCTGCCGGCCGAGCCGGAGGAGCCCGAAGCGCAGGTAGGGCGCGTAGCGGCTGAGGGTGATGTTGTCGGCGAGGGACAGCGACAGGGCCAGCCCCTCGCCCGTGCGATCCTCGCTGAGGAGGCCGAAGCCCTGGCCGATGCGGACCCAGGGCGCGGCCTTCCCCGTCTCGACGCCGGAGACGACGAGGGCGCCGCCCTCGAGCTCGTCGAGGCCGAACACGGTCCGCAGCATCTCCGTCCGGCCGGAGCCGACGAGGCCGGCGATGCCCAGGATCTCGCCCCGGTCCAGGGCCAGGCTGACCGGCGCCGCCATGCGTGTCCCTTTCAGCCCGTAGAGGGCGACGACCGTCTCGCCCCGGCCGTGGGGGACGCGCGGAAACATCTCCTTGACCTCCTGGCCGACCATGAGCCGGATGAGGGCGTCGAGACCGGTCCCCTCCATCGTCCCGGAGCCGACGTTGCGGCCGTCCCGCAGGACCGTGTAGCGGTCGGCGACCTTCTGGACCTCCTCCAGGAAATGGCTGATGTAGATGACGCTGACGTCCTGCTCCTTGAGCCGGCGGACGATCTCGAACAGCCGCAGGCTGTCCTCCTGGGAAAGCGAGCTCGTCGGCTCGTCCATGACCAGGATCCGCGAGCGGGCCAGCAGGGCCCGGGCGATCTCGACGACCTGGCGGGCGCCGACGCCGAGCTTGCGGACCGGGACGTCGGGGGCGATCTCCGGGTGACGGACAAACTCCAGCGTCTCGCGGACCCGGGCCCGCATCGTCCGGCGGTCGAGCCAGCCCCCGGTGTTGACCTCGCGGCCGAGCATGATGTTCTCCTCGACCGTGAGGTGGGGGGCGAGGTTGAGCTCCTGGTAGATCATGGAGATGCCGCACCGCAGCCCGTCGAGCGGGCCGGACGGGGCGTAGGGGCGGCCCTCGAGGGTCATCCGGCCGGAATCGGGGGGAACGGCGCCGCTCAGGACCTTCATCATCGTACTCTTGCCGGCGCCGTTCTCGCCGATGAGGGCATGGACCTCGCCGCGCCGCAGGTCGAAGCTCACGTCACCGAGGGCTCGCGTGGCCCCGTAGGCCTTCGAAACCCGCTCCATACGGAGGACCGGCGGGGCGCTCGGGTCGGACATCAGCGGCCGAGGTATTTCGAGAAGTCGGGCTCGAGAAGGGCCTTGACCTCCGGGCTGCCCATGTTCTCGGCCGTGACCAGGACGACGCCCGTGTCGATGACCTTGGGGACGGCCTGACCGCGGAGATGGGCGACCATGGTCTTGACGCCGAGGTAGCCCATCTTCATCGGGTTCTGGAGGACGAGCCCGAGGATATCGCCGTCGCGCAGCCCCTGGACGAGCTTGGGGGAGCTGTCAAAGCCCACGAACTTGACCTTGCCGGCCAGCCGGGCCTCCTGCAGGGCCCGCAGGACGCCGAACGTGCTCGACTCGTTCGGGGCGAAAATGCCTTCGACGTCCGGGAAGCGGCTGAGGAGGTTCTCGGCCAGCTGGTAGGCCGTCTCGGTCGTCGCCCCGGCGTACTGGTCCTGGACGAGGAGCGACAGGCCGGAGAACTCCTTTTTCACCGTGTCGAGGAAGCCCGCCTCGCGCTGGGTCGTGCTGGCCGATCCCTCCTGGTAGCGGATGAGGAAGATCCGGCCCTTGCCGCCCATCAGGCCGCCGAGCCGGCGGGCGCCGAGGACGCCGCCCTGGTAATTGTCGGTCGCAACGTAGCTCACGTAATCGCTCCCCTGGAGGCCGGAGTCGATGATGACGACCGGGATTTTCTCCAGTACGGCGTCCTGGACCGGCCGCATGAGCGCCCGGTCGTCGAGCGGGGCGAGGACGATGCCGTCGACGCCCCGGCTAATGAAGTCCTCGACGACGGTGATCTGCTGGGCCCGGTCGTCCTCCTTCTGGGGGCCCTTCCAGATGACCTCGACGCCGAGCTCCCGTTCGGCCTGGACAGCCCCGGCGTGGATCGACTTCCAGAACTCGTGGGTCGTGCCCTTGGGGATGACGGCGATCTGGAGCTTCTTGGCCGCCCGGGCCGCCGGGGATCCGGGGCCCTTGCGGCCGCAGGCCGGGGCCAGGAGCGCCAGGCAGAGGGCGGCCGTGAGGATGCGGAGCGATTTCGCGTTCATGGCCAGAGTATACTCAGATGAGGACGGCCCGTCAAAGCCCGGCGGGGCGGGGACGGAACGGTGGGCGGGGAGAAAGGAAAAAAAGGGGAACCCCCTCCGCCGGGGCTTTCCCGGCAAGGCGGTTCCCCTTCGAAGACGGGGACGGTCGTCCCCGTTGTCGGTCCGGAACGAAAGGCGTCAGGCCTTTTTCAGGATGGGCATCCCGGTCTTGGCCGTCTCCATGACCTTGTAGCCAGCGGGGACGGCATCCAGGGCCCCGGGCCGGATGTCGCGGGCGAAGTAGTAGATCGTCTGCTTCCGGCCGCCCTTCAGGTTGACGTCCTTGGAGTGCAGATAGTACCCGACCCCCTTGGAATTCTTGAATTGAAAAGCCATGAGTGATACCTCCTAGTATTTTGGCTTAAAACTTGTAGCCGAAGTTGATGCCCAGCAGGAGGGCCTGCATCTTGTACAGGCCCTGGGCCGGGTTGATGGGACCGAACAGGCCGAAGATGTCGCCGTTCTCGCTCGTCCGGGCCATGAAGTGCTCGAAGTGGGCGCCGAGGTCGATGGTGAATTTGCCGATCGTGTAGCCGAGCCCGCCCTGGATCGCCCACCGGTCGCTGTCCGGCAGGTTCGGGTCCATGGTCGAGGTCGGCTGGGGCGTCTCGTCGAAGAAGCCGCCGAGCCGGAGGGCCAGCTTCTTCGTCGCCTGGTACGCGAAGCCCATCCGGTAGCATTGGGAGTTCTTCCAGAGCTGGGGCGCGGTCAGGCTCTGGGCCGGATAGGGCGACGGGAAGGTGATGTCGGCGGTGTACGAATCGTAGCGCTTCCAGAAATAGGTGTGGACGTCGAAGGACCAGAGGAGCTTCGGCGTGATGTTGATGGCCAGTCCGAGGGTCAGGACGTCCGGGAACTTGAAGGTCGTCTTGACGTCCCCGGACGTCGGGACATAAGGCTGGAGGGGCGCCGGGACGAACTCGCTGTCCAGGGCGACCGTCCCGGAGTACTTGATGTTGAAATGGCTCCGGTAGCTCGCCCCGAGCGAGAAGCCCTTGCCCTTGTAGAGCAGGCCGGCGTTGAAGTTGAACGAGCTCCCGTTGGCCTTCAGGGCTGTCGGGACGTCGTACGGCTCCCCTTCCCCGGGCGGCAGGGTGATGCTCTGGTAGAGGTCGAGCTTGAGGGTCGAGAAGATGTAGGAGCAGCCCAGGCCGAGCGAGAGGTTGTCGAGGAGCTTGATGGCGACGGCCGGGTTGACGAAGAACGTCTTCATGTCGTTGAAGTAGCCCAGGTAGGCCAGCGGAAAGGCCGGCGGCGAGTCGTTCGTCTTCTGCCACTTCGTGCCCAGGCCGAACGGGGCCATGAAGCCGATGCCGGCGGTGATGCGGTCTGAGAACTTGTGAGTGAAGTAGACGTTCGGGGGGGTGAAGACCTGGCTGACCTGCTTGATGGTCGGCGCGCCAGGATAATAGGGCATCGCGACCGAGCCCGACGGGATGATGAAGGTGGCGCCCAGCATGAGCTGCGTGCCGTCGACCCAGGCCAGCCCGGCCGGGTTGTGCCAGATGGCCGTGGGGTTGTTGGCCACGGCGGTGAAGGCCCCGCCCATGGCCATGGCGGCGGCGCCGTGCTCGTAGATGAGGAATCCCGCGCCGCGCGCCGCGGGCGCGGCCGCGACGAGCAGGACGGCGAGCGCAACCAGAATCGGCTTCGTCTTCATGCAAACCTCCTGGCGTTGTTCCATCGTGTCGGATCGCCGGACGCATCAATCGACGGCGTTCAGTCTCGGCTCCTCTGCCCTGGTCCAACTATTATAGAAAATGCCCCCCCTTGTCAAGGCCGGACGTCGCCGCCGCGGCCGCCGGCCCTATTGGAGGAAATTGACCGTCGGCGGGATGTCGGCGGGGACGATCGTCCCGAAGTTGTCCTCGTACCGCTTGATGTTGGCCTGAAGGGCTTCCACGAAGCGCTTGGCGTGGGCCGGGCTGAGGATGACCCGCGAGACGAGCTTGCCATAGGGGCCGTCGGGAAAGAGAAAGGCGAAATCGAAGATGAACTCTTCCCGGGAGTGGCGGATAGCGGCCAGGTTCGCGTATTGCCCCAGGGCGACGGGCTCGTCGACCTTGATCTCCAGCTTCTTCTCGTCCATGGTCCCTCCTCGAACGGGGTGGGCCTATTGTGACCGAAGCGGGGGCGGAAAGCAAATCGAGCCGCGGGCCCCGGTTTTTTTTGCGGAAACGAAAATTTCCCTTTACTTTTGATTTCGCGGTGCTATAATAACATTGGCTTTCTTGGGCGGGCTGGAGAAAGCCCCCACCTTTTTGGTTCCCATCATCAACCCCCCTTTTGCTGACACAGCCCGCACCTCTTCCTCATATCCGGTATCTGAAATATCATCGTTGTCGGATCGGTCCCGCGAGTCTGCGTCCCCGTCGGCCTTGCGACGGAGGAACCGGGACAGGTTCCCGGGGCCGGGGGATAAGGACGGCCTTGGCGCCACCTCACTTGATGACGCGCCGGGACAGAACCCCTCCGGCTTGAAACCGGGCCGAAGGCGGGTGATTCTCTACGGCCTGACGATGCGGCCGGCGACTTCCTTGATGACCTTGAACGCGGCCGCGGCGGTGATGCCGGAGACGTCACGCGAGGGGTTGAGCTCGACGACGTCGAGGCCGACGATTCGGCCCTTCAGGGCCTGGATGACCTGCAGGGCCTGGCGCGTCGAGAGGCCGCCCGGCTCGTGGTGCGAGACGCCGGGGGCGAAGGCGGGGTCCAGGGCGTCGAGGTCGAAGGAGATGTAGACCGGGTTCCGGAACTTGAGGAAGAGCGGCTCGCCGATGTCCTTCATCTCGACCATCCGGGCGCCGTGCTTGAGGGCCCTGGCCCGGTGGGACGCGGTGATGGCCCGGACGCCGACCTGGACGAGGTTCTCGGCCAATCCGTCCTCGAGGACCCGGGCCATGGGGCAGGCGTGGGACAGCCGGTCGCCGTAGAGGTCGTCGTAGAGGTCGGGATGGGCGTCGAAATGGAGGATGTCGAGCGCCTTGAAATTCGCCGCGAAGGCCTTGAGGACCGGATAGGTGATAGAGTGGTCTCCGCCGAGGATGAGGGGGACGGCCCCCTTGGCCAGGACCCCGGCCACGGCCTTCTCGGTGAGGGCGAAGGACTTGTCCGGGTCGCCGGAGGTATCGACGTCGCCGAGGTCGACCATGACCGCGTCCTCCTCGAGGTTGACGCCGAGCTCGGTACAGGCGCAGTAGCACTTCCCGGTCGAGACGGCCCGGATCGCCGCCGGCCCGGCCGCGGCGCCGCGGAGGTAGCTCGACTTCTCGTCGAAGGGAACGCCCAGGACGGCCAGCTGGTAGTCCGGATGCTCCGCCAGGGGCTTGAGGGCTCCGCCGAAATCCGACATCAGGGACCTCCTCACCGACTGCGCCTCCCGGTCCGACGCCGGGTCGCCGCGTCGATTATATCCGATCCCTTTGCCGGCGTCTAACGGACGCGCGGAGGCGAGGGAGGGGGTCGCGCGCCGCAGTCCGGCCGGGAGGGTTCCGGGCCGGTGCCGATCGATGAAGAAGCGAAAGGCGGGGGAAAAAAAGACGGGAGAGAGATCCTCCCTCTCCCTTTTCACAACCTTGGCGCCGCCCCTTGCGGGGCAATCGCTGTGCCAAAAGGCTGCGACCGGGCCCAGAATCCCATTGGCCCTCCGGAGGGTCAATCGCCTCCGGCGGTGGTTCCGGGAGTGAGATGGCGCGGTTTTTCTCATCGGGGACGGCTAGCCGCCCCCTTGGGCGGGCCGGGTTGACTTCGGACGGGCTTTCGCTAGAATGATTCGAGGAAAGCCATGGCCGACGCGATCCGCATCGACAGCCTGAAGAAGTCCTTCCGACTGGGCTTCATCCCCAAGACGCGCGAGATCCTCAAGGGCATCTCCCTCTCCGTGAGGGAGGGCGAGATCTTCGGCTACCTCGGCCCGAACGGCGCCGGGAAGACGACGACGATCAAGTGCCTCCTCGGCCTGATCTTCCCCGACGCCGGGACGATCGAGGTCTTCGGCCAATCCCACCTCTCGGCGCGGGCCCGCCAGTCCCTGGGCTTCCTGCCCGAGAACCCCTACTTCTACGACTACCTCACGGCCGCCGAGTTCCTGGCCTTCACCGCCGACCTCTTCGGCCTGGACCGGCCGGAGCGGGACGAGCGGATCGCCCGGCTCCTCAAGCTCGTCGGGCTCGAGCGGGCCGCCTCGCTCCGCCTGCGGAAGTTCTCGCGGGGCATGCTCCAGCGGGTCGGGCTGGCCCAGGCCCTCATCAACGACCCGAAGCTCGTCATCCTGGACGAGCCCCTCGGCGGCATGGACCCGCTCGGCCGCAAGGAGATCCGCGACATCATCCTCCGCTTCAAGGACGAGGGCAAGACCGTCTTCTTCACCTCCCACATCCTCCAGGACATCGAGATGATCTGCGACCACGTCGCCATCGTCGTCGGCGGCCGCGTCGTGAAGCAGGGGCCGCTCCAGGACCTCGTCTCGGAGCGCGTCCTCTTCACCGAGGTCACGGTCTTGGGGGTCGCGCCCGAGGCCTTCCGCGGCCTGGGCGAGGGCGTCTCGGCCCGCGGCGACCGGGTCTTCCTCAGGATCCTCGAGGAGACGCGCGTCGAGGAGGTTCTGGCCCTCGTCCGCGAGCGCCGCGGCCGGGTCGTCTCCCTCAGCCCGCGGACCGAAACGCTCGAGGACATCTTCGTCGAAACGGTGACCGGGAAATGAAGAGGGTCTGGGCCATCGCCGGGATCACCTTCAAGGAGGCGAAGCGGGACCGCATCCTCTACCTCCTCTTCTTCTTCGCCGCCCTGGCCATCATCGCCTCCCGGGTCCTGGCCATCCTGACCGTCGGCGACCGGGTCAAGATCATCAAGGACGTCGGGCTGGCCTCGATCCAGGTCTTCGGCGTCCTCATGGCCGTCCTCATCGGCACGAGCCTGGTCTACAAGGAGATCGACAAGAAGACGATCTTCACCCTGCTCTCGAAGCCGCTCCGCCGGGCCGAGTTCATCCTGGGCAAGTTCCTCGGCCTCGCCCTGACCCTCCTCGTCATGACGGCGGGGATGAGCCTGATCTTCCTGGCCGTCGTCTATCTCCACACCTTTCGCATCGAGTGGACGATGCTCATCGCCATCGCCTACATCGTCCTCGAGGTTCTCCTCATTACCGCCGTGGCCATCCTCTTCTCCTCGTTCTCGACGCCGATCCTGAGCTCGATCTTCTCGCTCGCCTTCTATCTCATCGGCCACCTCTCCTGGGGCCTCGAGGTCCTCATCAAGAAGATGAAGGCCGGGGCGGGGCGGGCCGCGGCCCAGGCCCTTTACACCTTCCTCCCCGACCTCGAGAACTTCAACTTCAAGACGGAGGTCGTCCACGGCCTGCCCATCCCGGCCGGGATCTATCTGTCGTCCTTTCTCTACGGCGTCTTCTACACCGCCTTCATCCTCGGCCTCGCCATCCTCATCTTCCGGCGGCGGGATTTCATCTGACGCGGGGAGGCCGGACGACCCACATGGAGAGAAGACCCGCGGCGGCCAGGGGATCGGCGACGTTCCTCCTGGTCCTCATCCTTCTCGGGACGTGCGCGTCGTTCATGGCCCTCAAGACGCGGACCGACACCATCGTGCGGAAGAAGGTCCCGGGGTCGTCCATCATCTACATCCCTTCGGGCAAGTTCCTTCGCTACGCCACGTTCGGCTATTCCTCGCTCGCCGCCGACCTCATCTACCTCTGGGCTATCCAGTATTACAGCACGCCGACGATCGACGACCGCTTCGACCACCTCGACCACGTCTTCTCCATCATCAACGAACTGGACCCGCGCTACCAGGATCCCTACGAGGTCGGGGCCATGATCGCGGTCGACGGGGCCCGGGAAGTCGTTTCGGCCGTCCCCGATCTCAGCCGCGGACGAGGCCGAGCCGAATACGCCCGGTCGCTCTTCCAGGCGGCCTTCGCCATTCTCGACCGCGGGGCGGCCAATAACCCCGACCAGTGGATCTATCTTTTCGACGCCGGCCACATCGCCATGATGAGCCTCAAAGACTTCGACCTGGCCGAAAAGTACTTCGGACAGTGCATGAAGATCCCCGGAGCGCCCGACTTCACCCGGCGTCTCTATGCCAACGCCCTCTACAAGCGCGGCGACCTCGAGACGTCCTGGCGGACCTGGCTCGACATCTACAACACCGCCCCGGACGAGCGGACAAAGAGAATCGCCTCGAACCACCTCTACCAGGTCAAGAGCGCGATCGACACCGGCCGTCTCAAGGAAGCCGTGGGGAAATTCCGGGAGCGCTACCACCGCCTGCCCGGCGAGCTGGCCGACCTCGTCCGGGCCGGCCTCGTCGACAAGCTCCCCAAGGACCTGGACGGCGGGGACTACGTTTACGACCCCGAGACCGGCGACGTCAAGGCGGCGACGAGCCCATGGAAGCGATGACCCTCATCCTCATCGCCATCTTCGGCCTCGTCTGGGGGAGCTTCCTCAACGTCGTCATCTACCGCGTCCCCCGGGGCATGAGCCTTCTGCGGCCGCCCTCGACCTGCCCGGGATGCGGGGCGCGGATCAAGCCCTATGATAACGTTCCGGTCCTGTCCTACCTCATCCTTCGCGGCAAGTGCCGGCGCTGCGGCCGGCGCATTTCCCCCGTCTATCCGGCCGTCGAGGCTCTCACCGTCCTGGCCTTCATCCTCGTCTACATCAACTCGGGGCGCCGGCTCGGCCTGCCCTTTTTCGCCGGCTGTCTTTTCGCCAGCGCCCTCATCGCCCTCGGCTTCATCGATTACTTTCACCAGGTCCTGCCCGACGAGATCACCATGCCCTGCCTCGTCCTGGCGCTCGCCTACTCGTTCTTCCGCGACGACCTGAGCTTCCGCGGCGCCCTCGTCGGGGCCGTGGCCGGGGCGGGCTTCCTGCTCCTCGTCTACGGCGCCTACCGGCTTATCCGGAAAAAGGAGGGGCTGGGGATGGGGGACGTGACGTTGCTCCTGATGATCGGGGCCTATCTCGGCCTCGGCCGGACGCTCCTGACCCTGATCCTGGGCTCGTTCGTCGGCTCCCTCTTCGGCGTGTATTTCGTCGTCCGCCGGAAGAAGGACCTCCAGTTCGCCCTGCCCTTCGGGACGTTCCTCGCGCCCGCGGCCTTCGTCGCCGCGCTGTGGGGCGACCGGATCGTCAGCGCCTACCTCGGCCTTTTTCGCCGCTAGCCCGGCCCCCTCGGCCTTTTCTCTCTATGAGAAAGAGCCGGTCCGTGGCCGCACCCACCTTGAACTTCTCGGCCACGGGACAGCCGGGGACCCAGACGATCTCGCCGGCCGAAAGGAAGACGGGCCGCCGGTCGCGCTCGCCGAGCGGGATGCCCCTGGCCCTCAGGACCTCCTTGAGCTTCTTCCGGCCCGGCGCGCCAAGCGGCCGGTAGAGGTCGCCAGGCCGGCGGTTGCGGACGACGAGCGGGAAGCGGAGCTTCGCCCGGTCGAGGAGGGCGCGGCGGGCGTCGTCGCCGGCGAGGGGCATCCCATCCGTCCGCGCCAGCATCCGGCCGCGGAAGGCCATGCCGGCCGCCCGAACCTCTCCCCTGCCGTCCCAGCGGACCTCGAAGGCACGCGCCGCCGCCGGCGTCCGCCGGACGCGGAGAAGCCGGCCGCCCTCCCGGCGCAGGACGAGGCCCTTCTTGAAGGTCCGCTGCCGGCCCTCCTTGAGGTCGAGGAGCGAGGCGATGTCGGCCGAGGTCACGGACCGCAGGTCGCCCTTGACTTCGCGGACGAACTCGCGCGCCACGCGCCGGGCCAGGGCGGGCGGGACGAGGGCGAGGGTCCGGACGTCGAGGGCCGTCTCCCCCCGGGCCCGGGCGATGAACTCGTCAGCGAACTCGCGGACGAAGGCGGCCAGGAGGTCGTCCTCTTCGCGGGCGAGGGAGGCCAGCGCGGCCAGGTGCTCGACCAAGCGCGGCGCGTATCCACGCTCGAGCTCAGGCAGGAGGTCGAGCCGAACGCGGTTCCTCAGGAATTTGCGGTCGAGGTTCGAGGCGTCCGTCCGGAACGGGAGCCCCCGCGCCCTGAGGTAGGCCTCGACGGCCGCGCGGCGGGCGCCAAGGAGCGGCCTGATGACGGGGCAGTCGGCCGGACCGGACAGCGGCCCGATCGCGGCCAGGCCGGTCAGCCCGGTGCCGCGGAAGAGCCGCATCAGGAACGTCTCGGCCTGGTCGTCCATGGTGTGGCCCGTGGCGATCTTCGTCGCCCCGGCCCGGCGCGCCGCGTCACGCAGGAAGGCGTAGCGGAGCTCGCGGGCGGCCTCCTCGAGGTTGAGCTTGCGGCGCCGCGCTTCGCTCCGGACATCCCCCGAGCCGCCTCTGAAGGGCAGGACCCAGCGCCGGGCGAGCCCCTCGACAAAGGCCGCGTCGGCGGCCGACTCCGGCCGGAGCCGGTGGTCGAAATGAGCCACGACGACCTCGAGCGGCATCTCCTCGCGGAGGCCGAGGAGGAGTTCGACGAGGGCGACGGAATCGGGGCCGCCGGAGCAGGCGGCAAGGACGCGGTCGCCGGGGGCGACGAGGCCGTGGCGACCGACGGCCGCCCGGAACTCGCGCTCGATCGGGCTCCGGGTCGTCTTGGGCATGGAACGTTGAAATGCCGGCGGAGGGATTTGAACCCCCGACACTGCGGATATGAGCCGCATGCTCTGACCAACTGAGCTACGCCGGCAG
>Ga0335070_10003389_pt1 | contig 18613 bp, 20 predicted proteins | sample Lox_Sample_13_FD_206722 | JGI IMG/M metagenome (GOLD analysis project Ga0335070, IMG submission 206722) | Soil microbial communities from Loxahatchee National Wildlife Refuge, Florida, United States - Lox_Sample_1.3 | ecosystem: Environmental > Terrestrial > Soil > Wetlands | place: USA...
GCTCAAATCCTGAGCTACGAGTTGGGCTAGGACTTGCAGGCCTGCGGATGGCGCTACTCCCCAAGGAGATGCAGATCAGTCAACGCGAGCTGGTTGTAGCGGCTGGAGATACCATTTACGAGTTCATAAGCCATGGCGAGACGGCGGGAGCGCAGGCATTTGCGAACCTGTTCCAGAAATTCCCCGCGGCGCCGAATCTCCACTGCCTTTATGGAACATTGCTGTACGCATCCGATTCCGATCTCGCCTTCTCGGAGTTCAAGCGCGAACTAGAAATCGCACCCGGCAACGCCAGGGCGCAAGTTTTGATGTCCTGGGCGCTCCTGATGCAGAACCGTGCCTTGGAAGCGCTTCCCTACGCGAAGAAAGCAGTGGAGGAAACGCCGCAGGCTGCTGGAGCTCAAATCGTCCTGGGACGTTCATTGATCGCTCTCGGTGAACTGAAGGAGGGTACCGACCATCTGGAACGGGCTTTACAACTTGATCCGGAAAACCTTGAGGTGCACATTGCGTTAGGCGAGGCGTACTCGCGATCGGGCCGCCGAGAAGATGCGCAGAGGGAGCGATCGACGAGCCTGAAACTTGCACAAGATGGGGCATACTCCTTTGCGCTCCCTTAGGGCATCAGCACTACTACTATTAGCTATTAACGTCGCCGCCGCCGGACAAACGGCGACGACGATCACATCTCCGTGTGCGCGGTGCCATGCGGCACAAACGCTGCATCAGGCGCAGACGCCGATGGCGCACGCTCTCCTTCCTGAGGGGAAGAACCCTCTGTTCAACACGCACCCGAAATTAACAGCCACCCGGGGGGCGTACACCTACGCCCTTGAAACGGAAGGCTCGAACACCACCTATACGGTAAGCGACGGAACACATTCAATTTCCCTGCCCGTTCCTTGGACATTTGGCATGCGGATGCAAACCTGGGTGCTAGAACACAACGGGCACTTCTACGAAAGTATGGTCAGCTACTATCCGGTCAGCAGCGGACTCGCCACTACCGTTGGCGATGAGAAGTTGGCTCCGCAAACTCTAGAAGCGGCGCTGGGACGGGAGCTCAGCGCGAGCGAAACTAGACAGTGCTTTGGCTGTCATTCGAGCAATGCAGTTTCCGATGGCCAGCTGAAGCTCACTTCAATGCAGCCGGGCGTCACCTGCGAACACTGTCACACGGGAGCAACCTTGCATCTACTGGATGCCACTCAGGGCTTTCTTGATTCTGCGCCTCCCCACCTCGGTAAACTTTCGTCTGAAGGTGTCTTGCATTTTTGCGGACAGTGCCATCGCACGTGGGAGACCGTGGTGCGGAAGGGCGAGCGTGGAGTCTCGAATGTGCGTTTCCAGCCCTATCGATTGGCGAACAGCAAATGCTTCGATGGCGCTGATCCACGAATCAGTTGCATTGCTTGCCACGATCCACACAACGAACTCGTGCGGGATACCGCCAGCTACGATGCGAAATGCCTGGCGTGTCACGCGCTGAAATCGGCTCAAACAACGGCCTCGCCCAAGCAAGGCGCGAAAGCGTGCCCCACCCAGTCCACGAACTGCACGAATTGTCATATGCCCAAAGTGGAAGTGAACTCGCCGGGAGGGGTACTGAAGTTTACTGACCACACGATTCGGCGAGCCTTGCCGGGCGATCCTTACCCAAATTAGTGGAGTGCATCAGTGTGAGGCGGTGCTGGTTTGGGGCTGCGCTTCTGGCGCCAGAGGCAACGGGATCTCCATGGAGCCAAAACGATTGGCAATGCCGTCATGCACACCGAGGCGTAGCCAGGCCGCTGTGCTCGGGATATCGAGAACTTCCTGTGCGCAGTAGGCGCCTTGGCGGATTTCTTCAAAATCCTTCTCTGACAAATTCGGGTTTTACTTCGAGCCGCTGGCCGATCAATGTGCTCCCGTCGGCTCCGTAGGCAGCGAATAGAAATTCCACTTTGCCTTTGTGGGTCTCCGTTCCCGTCGACGCAAACGAAAGCTGCCTCCCCAGTACCGCAAAATCGACGAGGTAGCGCTGGATTCTTACCGCGTTCCAGGCTTTTTGTGATGCAAATGCCGGAAGCCGGGAAAGTTGCGCGATCTGATCGGGAGTAACTTCAGTCGGATCACCTTGTGGAAGAACGTGCGCCTCAAACACCAGATCATGCGCGGGCGGAGCACCCCGACGCATGGCGACTTCCACAGGAATCTCGCGTCGCGGGGGGCTTCTTTGTCGCGGGTGCAGCATTTCCTCCGGCGACGTAATCGTGCCGGTACGAAAGATGATAACCACTGTGACGAATGACCACTCGTATCTTGCGCAGACTTCCGTCGAACTTCTTGTTGGTTGGAGAATAGCTCAGAGAATAGTAATTCGCACCATCGTCGATCCCGCTGGATATGGCCTTCCGCAGTCCATCGGTATCGTAAAACGCATGGCCTCGGAAATCTTCCGCGATCTTGTCCATCGTCGCGTGCTCCGCATCTAATTGCTGACTGAACCGACCGTGGGCGTTGCTGAACGATCCGGGCGAGCGGTACACCCGAGCACTGGCTGCTCCGAAGGCCGGATTCACAGTCAATCCGCGAATATCCACTGGATACACGGCGATCCTCCCCAAGGTTAAGAGTTCTGCAGCCTGGCGTAATTCTGCACCGTAAGACATGGATGTGCCGAAAGGGTCGACAGGGTCGTTCCCCGGCAAAATCTCGGCCGGGACTGAACCGGGGAGCCAGATCAGATTCTTCCGCCCGGGTAATCCCTATTATCACCCTCGCTGTTGTCGTCAATTACTGCGCGACTGACTGATACAGCGGGACCTTTTCTGTCGCTTCACTTATCACAGTTCTTCCCGGAACATGGTCCCTCAACTGACCCGCTGGCTTGTTCGGATAGCTCTGACCATCGAAGGAAAGTATGGTCTCATAAAGCGGCTTTCCTGTCACAACACGAATATCATGCCAGCCGTTTGATTTCTCGGCTAGCACAGCGATCGGAGGCCGCACGGCGGGGATTTTCGCGACGACGTTATAGGAAGCGCGTTCGGAAGCTATGACCAGCATAGTGCAGCCGCCAGTTCCACACCAAGCAGCACCAGTGACGTAGACAATGGCTTCCCGCTTGCCATCGCCTCGCAGGTCGACGTATGCGGCCGAGTACCGTGTTGCTTTGGTTTCCTCAGTTGGAGCACCCAAGTAACTTTGTAGAAACTTACGCAGATGCTCGTCGCGAACAGAGTTTACCTGATTTTGTCCTTGAGGCAGACAGACAGCCACCTGGTATCCGAAAACGAGCAAGCAAATGACCGACATCAATGACTGAAACACAACGTGATTTTTTCGCACGCGATCTCCTTCAGAAGCAGTCCATCAGCGCAAGTACAGTAGCCCCTGACCTGCCCCCAGCTTTCGTTCACGTAAGAATACGACAAGTTCCAGTTACTCCCTCCTCGGTTTGAGCGGGGATGGGGGTCTGGGGCAAGGGGCCGGCGTTTGAGGCCTCTTGCCCCAGTTCAGCTCTATAGAAGTTCGCCGCTTGAGCTGCGGCAAATTCCTTGGGTGTTTTGTATCCCAGACTACTGTGCGGTCGTTCCTCGTTGTACTCCGTCCGCCACGCCGCGACCTTGCGTCGCGCGTCGAACAGATTCTGAAACCAGCTCAGGTTCAAACACTCTTCCCGCAGCCGTCCGTGAAAACTTTCGACTCGCCCATTCTGCATCGGCTTTCCCGGCTGAATGTGCACTAACTCGATCTGCCGCTCCACGCACCACGCCAGAAAATGCCGACTGGTGAGTTCCGGCCCATTGTCGCAGCGGATCGCCAACGGCTGTCCGCGTTCCGCCACAATTGCTTCCAGCACTCGCGTCACTCTCCGGCTGGCGAAACTGGTGTCGACTTCCAACGCCAGACACTCTCGCGTGTAAGCATCCACCACGCTCAGCACGCGGATAGTTCGGCCGCACTCTACCGCGTCGTGCACAAAGTCCAGCGCCCACTCCTGATTGGCCGAAGTTCGCACCACGAGCGGCTTTCCCTCCCGCACGCAATGCTTTCGCTTCTTCCGCCGGAGCGCCAATCCCGCCTCCCGATACACCCGATGCAACCGCTTGTGGTTCACGTGCTCTCCGCTTCGTTGCAACAGCACCTGCAGTCGCCGATACCCGAAGCGCGGCTTCTCCCGCGCCAACTCCACCAGCTTCGTCCGTAACGGCTCATCCGTTCGCAGCGACCGGTAACGATACGTCGTCACCGCCATCGTCATCAGTCGGCAGGCTCGCCGCTCGCTGAAGGCATACTCTTGCTGCACCTGCTCGATAGCTGCCTTCAGCGCTACGAGCTCCAACCGTTTTTTCGGATCACCGACTGCAGTGCTTCCTTGTCCAGACTCAGATCCGCCACCAGCTTCCGCAGCTTCGTGTTCTCATCCCGTAGTTGCTTGGCTTCCTGCGCCTGGCTCACATCCATCCCACCGTATTTTGCTTTCCATGCGTAGATCGTGTGTTTCGATACCCCTGCCTCTCGCGCCACGTCTTCCGCTTTACGTCCCGCTTCCAGTTGTTTCAGCACCCCGATGATCTGCGCCTCTGTGTGCCTGGTCTTCGACATACCCGCTTCCCCTTTCGTTCGCTCAAATCATACTCAGCTTTGTACGGAAAGCGGGGAGCAGGTCATTCGGTTGGGCACAATCTGGGCACATCTATTCTCGCTCCCTTAACCCCTCCGAGAAAAGTCCTCTGTCCAAGTCAACGCGGACATTTTTCCCTTCTACAACAGAGCCTCCTCTGAACAGGGAAGTCTCGTTAGATGTTCGACCCCATATGGGACATCCACAGACATTCGTTGCCGCTCATGCTCTTGAGCCGGAGGTCGGACCGCTTTAGAAGTCGAAAGAGGCGGCACGCGGTCCGCCCGGTTACCACTTGCAACCTGTCGAACAAAACCGGAACGATAGCCATGAGGATGGCTTCCGATGGCTTCCCACGCCAGCTCGTAACCCGTCCTCTGGATGAACTCCGTCCCCACCCCAGCTATGTCACCCACGGGTTATCGGTTTCAGCCTCCCAATTATCGACTCTGGCCGCGCTAGGACGACTGGCGTTCAGAGAACCGATTGTCATCACGCAAGAAGGGGTCATCATTGACGGATATGCTCAATGGGAATTGGCGCGGCGACAAGGCCGCCAAACAATTCAATTCAGGTTGTTACCAATGCCTCTGAAGGATTGCCTGGAAGAAATCGAATCCGCACCTTGGGCACATTCCTCTTCAACCGCCCGCGAAATTGATTTTTGATTTTCTTATAGGTTTAAGTTCTTGAGGCACCTGACCATCACTGGTGACCTGAAGAAGTTCGGTAAGGGACTGGGTTCCGTATCTCCGGAAACTGGCTATGCGTGGTTCGCCGGGATCTGAATAGATGGGCTTAGACCAAATCTCGTTCTGGCTTCGCTGACTCGCAGAAGGGTCCGGTTCTTGGATTAATTGAGAGCGGGAACCAGCGTCCCGGCATACGACGGCTGGGCCGAATTCGTCGCGTTCACGAAGTAGATTCCCGGCGCGTTCTGGCCGGTAGTCGTCTGGACGCCGAAATATCCCTCGTATGTAACCTGCTGTTGTTGATACGTGCCTTGGACAAGAAATGCGTTCCCAGTCGCGGGACCGGTGACGCTCAGCGCCACGGTGTTCGGAGAGGTGGCCTGAATATTGATGGTCAGAACACTACTCGAGTTCTCGCTCATCGCGGCGGTCACATCGTAGGTGACTCCGTCAGGTAGAGTGAGTTGTCCACCATAGGTTCCCGCAAACTTGGGCACGACCGCGCCCGTGATTGTTCCTGTATCCGGACAAGTATTACTTGAATCCGGAGAATACGTACCGGTGAAACTCTGACCATCGGCGCTGATCGTACCCGTCACATTGAAAACGTTGCCATTCTCCGTAAGCGAGAAGTTGAATGGCCCGGCGAACGATTGAATGCTTCCGGTGAGGGCGTTGCCGCCGCCTCCCGACGCCGCGCAGCCTCCGCCAAAGATCACTGTATTGTTCGCTGGATTTACTTCGACGATTGCAATCTGCGAGGCGCCGTTTGCGGATATCTGGCCGTTCGCCTGCTGCATTCCATTCACAATGGTCTGCCCTTCTTGCAGAGCAGCTTCAATGCCGGTGAAGGTATTGCTGTTCAGGTTTGAGGTCGCCTCAAACTCCCAGGCTCCAGCGATATTGGGCAACGGGGCCGATGCCATCGGTCCGCCACCTGAGCATGAAATCGTCGCCGCCAACGCAACCAAGACAACCGCGGCCACACCAATGCGCCGTATCACAGGAAGATCCTCTCTTGATGGATGCGTCAGAAGTATCTCTGATCGTGCGTTACGGCAAGATCACGATAATGTGAATTGTGTGTGAATAGGAACGGAGAGAGTGCAAGTGCTGGAATGGTCCGCTGTTGGAATCAGAAAGCTGCTTCCATTTCGACATCGGGCGCTGGCACGGATTGCAAGTTGTATCCCAGGCGCAGCATAAGCGGACCCCACGCCGTTTCAATGGCAGCGATCGATTCGGGCGGCAGCTTCTGTTTCCATCCCCCAGCTTTCGCACCACCGATAAAAGGAATGTCCGATCGCTTATTCCGAGTTGAAATCCATTCTGTCCCCTGCAAATTTTCCATCGCGCGCATTCGATCGGCGGAACTAAGCTCGATCGCATGAGTTAGCAGTTCCGCTTGAGGCTCCAAGCCCAGAAACACGGCAATCCTCTCCATTTCATGTTGCGATCCGGCGATCAGATCCTCGTAGCGGACAAGCAAAAAGTCCGGATTCCCCTGCCGTGTCGAGAGCCAACTGGCCACATTCTCACGCCACGTACCCCAGTCCGCAGAACTCAACCGTCCATGGAGGAAGTCTTCGACATACCGTGCCATCGGATAGCCATCTTCAATTTGGCGATATTTGCGTTGAAAGTCGTAATACGAGAGCACAATATCGCGCGGATCGCGCACGATATAGATCACTTTCTTGTAGCGGTGATCGAAGTATTCGTGGCTTTTGATCACTCGCGGACGAGGGATTGACTTCAAATACCGGCTTGACTGTGCTTCACAATCGGGTATGAAGCGCTCGATATTGGCGAACGTGATGGACTCTGTTGGATGCAGCAGGTTTGCGATGAGGAACCTGGTCCAAGTATTGCCAGACCGCGGGTAAGAAACGATAAACGTATCGTCGGGATATACGGCCAGGTTACGTCCAGCAATGTCCTTGCCCACCCAATACAGCACCACTTTGCGAAGACCGTAAATCATCGTCCCAAACCCGTCAGAACCGATTCGAACACAGCGTCGTGCCCCGATTCACTTCCCTTAGTTTCGTAGCCCAAGTACCGCATCAATCCGCCCCACTTGCTTTCAATTTCATCGATGGAAATCTGGGGTAGCTCCGACTTCCAGCCACCTGCCTTGGCTTCACGAACGAACGGAATATCCTGGCGCGTATCTTTGGTGGTAGACCACAGATGTGCCTGATTTCGCTCCATGCTGCGCATCTCATCCGCTGAACTTCTCTGGACCGCCTGATAGATTTGGGCCGCATGCGCCGCAATGCTCAAGAAGGATGCCACCCTCGCGAGTTCATCATTCGGCTTGGCGAGCATATCTTCATAGCGAACTAACAGGAATCCAGCACTTCCGTTGCGAGTAGCCAGCCAGCCGGCTACGTTCTCACCCCAGGATCCGTAACTACTGGTGCCGCCCGCAACGAATCGGCTCACAAATGGCTCAATTCGGTCAGAGTCGGCAAGAACCTTGCGCTTACGCTGGAAGTGGTAGTGGGAGAGAGCTACGTCTCGCGGATCGCGCACGACATAGATGACCTTCGGATATCGCGGATCAAAATACTGGTGGCTCTTGATGTAGCGCGGGTGCGGAAGACGATCCAACTCCCGTCTGGAGAGTGCTTCGGGATCGGGTACGAGCCGGTTAATATTCGCGAAATTCGCTCGCTCGTTCGGATGCACAAGATTTGCGATGAGGAAGCGGGTCCACGTATTGCCCGACTTGGGATAGGAAACAACGAATACGTCGTCCGGAAACACTGCCATGTTGCGGCCAGGCCGGTTCAAGCCAAGGGCATTCTTCAGGCCTCCGACGATTTGATGCAACATACGGCGGGACTATTCCTTCGGGCCTTGGATTCGACCGCTACTAACTGCAGGGATTGTACAATCTCGTTTTCCTAATCGCCAGCCGCAGATCCGGCAACGCCCCACTCAGATCCTGCCACCAACCCCTGAGGAAGGTGTTTAGGCGGTAACGGAATGCTGGCGGAATTGGCAGCCTTGGTTGCACGAAGTCGGTTTCGTAGGGCAAGAACATTGTGGTGCGCCCGATAACATAAACGAAGCGTGTGAGGTGCTCGTTCCACACAAGAAACGGCTGCCCGTAATTTCCATCCGTGTAAAGTCCTTGATGCCAGCCGCGCGGCGCTGGCTGCATCCGCGAAGTTCCCTTTGTACAAACAGGTTTTGAACCGATCCAGATGCGCCGCCGCTTCCGTTTTTTCATACCGTTCGTTCAACACTTTCCGTTGATCGCTTGATAACGGAAGAGTGGAAGCAACCTTCGCAAAAACGCCCAGCCGGTCACACTTCATGCGATGCCCATCCGCAGAGAGACCAGACTGTGACACAGTGCGGCAAGCCGTCGCCTCGGAATGATGCGTCATTTTCACTCCGCGAAAAGCCATCCGTAACCAAAGATCGAAATCTTCGCAACGGCGAAGGCGCTCGTCGAACAGTCCCGCCTGCAACAATGCCCCTCTCGAAGCGACAGTGGTCGATGTCGTAACCGTGCAGGTCTCCTCCAAGAGTGACTCGAACTGAACCGGCAGAACCTGTGACTCTCTTGCGAATGTCCTTCCAATCACTTGCCCATTTTTCAAGAGGAACGAGTCCCCGTAGACGAGCCCCAAAGAAGGATCGTGGCGGAACATTCTCATGGCTTGTTCCAGATGATCCGGCATCCAAAAATCATCGCTGTCCAGAAAAGCCACGTACTCTCCGCGCGCTTGCAGGATTCCGTAATTGCGGGCAGCGCTCGGCCCCATGTTGGCTCGATTGAAATATCGAATGCGCGCCCAGTATGGCGTCAACGCCCCTTCCAGCAATTTCGTATCAGGAGAGCCGTCGTTGACGACGATGATTTCGTAATCGCCGAATGACTGCTGCAGCACCGAATCCAAGGCAGTTTGAATGGAAGCGGCTGCGGCATAGGCAGGAATTACAACACTGACAACGATTGGATGATTGGCTGTGGTCATGAAATGCTCCGGAGGCTAACACGGAATCTCGACTTTGTTTCGTTCAGTCCTGTGGATTCACGAAGATTTAACGTTTCATTCACAGAAATGAAATGGATGCGGCGCACAAGGTTCGCCCTTAGCTCTTCGGCTTCAACAACACGATGCGATCTTCGCCGCCCTGCGAGCCGATCCCGACGATCTCTCCGCGATTGTTGATCGCCAGTGCTTGGATCAGTTCCCACCTCGCCCCCGGTTCGAGCAAAAGGTTGAGATCGTACAACTGGTTTTCGCGGAAAAGGAAAGCGTGAAAGGCTTTGTCCTCCGTGGTGAGGGAACCACCCACCACTTCACCGTCATTGTTGATGCCCTGGGCGATACTGAATGATCCGCCGAGGGTGCCAATGGGCGTGCGTTCGCCGGCTTCCTCGATAAAGCCCTCGATCCGGCCTGTATTCCGGTTGAGCGACACGCCCGCCATCCGTCCCCGATCGTTGATGGCATGAACGTCGTTCCCGTTATTTTCGAAGGGCCCCAGGTCAACGATCTCGAATTGGGGCTGACCGAAAGTGGCAGCCCCGGTTGATTCTGCGAGCTTCCCCTGCTCGTGCGTGGTTGTCTTCATAGACCTCGTTTCACTCCTCGGCTAAGCATCCTCCTTCTGAAGCCAGGAAGCGGAAATGGGCCTGCAGGGTAGCTACCGCTTCCGCGACATCGCCGGCGACACCGTCAAACAATCGCTCGCGCTGGGGAGTCCGCGAGACTGAATAGAAATAGAATTGTTGCGAGTGCCGTGAGGCCTGCCATACCTGTCCCGTAAAGCCAAACTTCTGAATTTCGTAGCTCTGCATAGTCCACTCCGTTTCGATTTACAACTTTGGAAGGCTGCTAGTTTCCTTTTGCCTTCCGCCGCGCCAGGAATCCGATTCCAATCAGTCCCGTTCCCATCAAGCCCACGGTGGCCTGCTCGGGGACGACAATTCCCGTCGTGCCGCTGCCCAGCGCGATCGGCCCGCCTTTGTATTGAGTCTTACTTTGGAAGAAAAGCTGCGCCGTTTCGCCACTCACAGTAACGCCGTTCTCCCACAGTCCGCTTACGGGGCCGACAAGCTCATATTCAAAAAAACCGCCAACTTTGCCGAGGGCCAGCCATTGAATGGGAGAGGTGGCATTGCCGAATGTTCCGCTGAAGAGCACACCGCTGAACCCATTCCAGCCCGTTGTTGTGATGGTTAGAGTGCCGGGCGCAAAGGTTCCTCCGCTGCCCAAGGTTCCGGAGAGTAGCGCGCCGGTAGTCAACGAAAGAGTGCCGAGATTCGCTCCCTGCTCTCCGCCGATTTGCACAACTGTCGATGCCGTCGATCCGTTCGTGCCATTCATGACCAGGCCGCCCGTTCCACCGGTGGCCATACCTGTCTGGTTGAACACGCAAATGGCGACTCCAGGTATGCAAGTTGATGAGGGGGTGTGGAAGGATGAGGAGTTAGCCCACGCCGCAATCGGCAAAAAGCAGCTCAACAAAGCGATTGCGGCATATCTCGTTAATTGCAGCGCAGAACCCGAACGTGACGCCATGCGGAATCCTCCTGCTCGTCACTTTGTTCTGGATACGCTTTTTCGGAATCCCTCAAATGGGGTATTTTTCGAATTTCAGATTTTCTTCTGGACGCTGCTCGGAAGCTTGTTGTACTGTGCGCGTGTCACTTGGGTCCCGGCGCAGCTTTCGAGAGGCAATTATGCAGTCATCGTTCCCGCCTTCCTCATATCCGAAAGATCAGTGGCTCAATCTCTGTGTCTCAGTGGTCCTGCTGGCGTTGGCTGTACCCGCGCTGGCGCAGGCACAACAAAAGCAGTACAGCAAGAAGTATTCCAGTAGTGCTTCCAGCGCCCCGGCGAAACCGCCGCGCTCCATGCCGCACGACGCGGTCCCTCAATTGAATTCAAAATTGCTTCCGCTCAACGCTACGGGGGCTAGTTCAGCGGGCCACATGACATCGACTGGGCTAAAGCCTCCGGCACCGAAACATCAGACGGCACCTAAAGTAGGGGGGCTAGCAAAACCCCAATCATCCAGCGCTCCCATAAACTTCTCTTACCACGCACCCAGGTCCCCCAAAGGCAGTCACAGCAACTCGCATCGTAGCCGCTAGACTCTCTGTTCGGAACTTCAGCGAACCCCCGAGCATCGTCACCCGCCGCGTTTTCCACATATCCTCAGCCGTCTTAGCCTCGGACGCCCACAATTCACATACTGTTCATATTCATGTCATCCGGGCGTAACGCGTACCGAACATGATTGCTAGCGATTTTGAGGGCGCAAGACTCTGTGTGCCTTTGTCTGCCAGGAGAAAGCTCATGGTTCGATACTTAATCGGTGCGTTCGTCGCTAGTCTTTTCTGCGTTTTCATTTCTACTCCGGCACTTGCGAACTCCGGCGAGCTACTCAATTTTCAAGGACTGGGAGATTTGCAGCCGGTGGGTAACTTCTACAACGGCGGGGGGCTTACCAACACGCCGAACTACGGCATTACTTTTTCATCGAATTTTTACGGACTGCGATCCGTTTACAACGGCGGCAGCGGCGCCTTTGCGTCGGATCCGACCGGAACTCCGGCAATCTTTGTGAATGGCGCGGCCGGTTCCACCGTAACCGGGTATATGAACGTCACCAACGGATTCAGCGGCGGCATTCAGTTCTTCTACACCGCCGGCTTTTCCGAGACTGTGACAGTCTGGAGCGGAGCAAACGGAACAGGTACAGTTCTGGCCACGATCACGCTCGCCCCCAACAACGGATCGTGCTCAGGATTCCCCACCTACTGCAACTGGTCCACCGCAGGACTGCCCTTCTCTGGCTCTGCGAAATCGGTCACGTTCACCGGCACTGCTGATGGCATCGGCATCGCCGATATCACCGTGGGCTCGGCTTCCACTGCCATTCCTGAACCCTCTGCGCTCTATCTGTTGGGGACAGGTCTGGTGGGAATCTCGCTGGGTCGGGTGCGCAGGTTCATTGGAATCTAGTTGCAAGAATCAATCCTCATTTGCAGTCCCGCATCCACAAGGGGAAATGTGTCGATACCAGTTCGCCACTTATTGAAAGGGCTCGCCATCCTGGCCAGCGTCACAATGACGGCTTGCGGCGGAAATTCATCGAAGACCTCGTCTGTTCCAGTCCAGTTCGTGACGCCAACCTCCAGTCCTTCGGTCGATCAAGGACAGTCGGTAAGTCTGACAGTAGCAGTCGCCGATGGCTCAGCGGTTTCCTGGACGTTGCAGGTAGGCTTCGGCAAGCCCACCGGGACACTGTCGAATGCATCCGGGAACAGCGTAACTTACACTGCCCCGGCCTCGGTGACCGGCGAGACTCAGGTCAGCGTGGTAGCAACAGCTGGATCAAATTCTGCTGCGATGCCAGTTTTTGTCGAGCCCGCACCCGCAGTCACAGGAACCTCTTCGCCGACGGCGGCCACGTGTCCAGCGTTGGGCACTGTGATTTTGCCGCCCGCACTCGGCGCCAAGAGCGTTGGTCAAACGCTAGCTCTCGGCGATCTCGCCATTCTAGAGTCCGGTGGCGTCGCCCCATTCACCTGGACGGTTTCTTCGGGATCTCTTCCCACAGGCCTCAATCTGTCACTCAGCTCAGACACTTCCAAGGCATCGCTCATTGGAACTCTGTCAAGTCCCGGATGTTCGACCTTTACGGTGCAAGTAACCGACGCCGTTGGAGTCTCCGCGACATCCCAATCCCTGAATGTCGCCGTTGTCCCAGCAGCATTAAAGATCAATGCACCGAACCTCGGAGAGGCCTTCATCGATTCGAGCAACAATGGGATTCCCTATCCGCCAGTCTCCTTTCTTGCGACCGGCGGTGTACCTCCTTATTCGTGGTCCCTTCCGCAAGCAAGCGGCGGCCAAAGCGCACTCCCACCCGGCATTGCCTTGAGCAGCCAGGGAGTCGTGGCCGGGGTCCCAAGCGCTTCCGGCTTGCTCCAAAATGGGGGATTCGGCACCTACAGCACGACTATTGTTGTCAGTGACACTCAGCTTCCTTACCCGGCGACCGCACAACCGTCAGTATCGATCTCCGTGTTTGCCTCCGACAGCTCTTGCGAAACAGGTAACGAGAGCAACCTCACTTCGCAAGCTCCATACGCATTCTTGTTACGCGGCTTTGATGCAAACGGCCCGGTCACCATTGCCGGCAATTTCACTGTCGATGGCGCGGGCGCGATGACTGGCGGCGTGGAAGATATCACCCGGAGTACAGGGAGCCAGAACAATCTCTCAATCCTTCCCGGCAGCACCTATTCGCTTGGTCGCGATAACCGTGGCTGTATCACACTCACAAACTCAGCTGGAACCACCACGACGTTCCGCTTCTCCGCCGGCGGTTGCTCGAGTGGAAGAAATTCCACGGGGACCGGTTGTCAGACGCCTGCTACTGGCACTTTCTATCTCACCACCGGGCACATCATCGAATTTGACGACAGCACTGCCGCAGGAACTCGGCTCTCAGGAATTCTTCGCCTGCAGGACTCTTCCGTCTTCCAAAACTCCGGGGTAAACGGTCAATACTCATTCGGACTAAGTGGATGGGACAACAGTGCCGGCCGTTTCGCCATTGCGGGATCGGCTACTGCCAATGCGGGCTCATTCACCAATATCAACGCAGATTCGAACGATGCAGGAATACTCTCCTCAAACCTCACCGGAGGCTCCGGCACCTTCACCATAAATTCTGCGGGACGCGGAACAGCGACGTTGAGTCTTGGCACCCTGTCGCTGGACGCCGTTCTCTACCCGGTGAGCGCCAATGAAGTACTGATCTCCAGCACAGGTTCGATCAACGCGACCAATCCCCTGGTGAGCGGGGAGGCCATTCTTTCTCCGGGCCCATACAATTTTCAGTCCCTGCAGAACAGCCACATGTTCCATATCGCCGGCCTATCGACGACTGGGCCTGATTCGAGCGTGGGCATTCTCACGTTTGACGGCGTCGGCGGAGTCACGGGCACAGAGTATGAAAACCAAGCCGGCACACTAGGCACGACCGCGTTATCCGGAAGCTACGCTGTCGATTCCACAACCGGACGAATCTCCTTTTCCTCCTCTTCCATACTGAATCAAAATCTTGGCATTCATCCTTTGGTCGGCTACGTCATTCCACCACCGAGCACGTTGACCGCGGCTTCCTGCAATACGCCCTCCGCCTGCGTCACCGGATTTCTCATTAGCACCGACGCAACCGCGCAAGCCGGCGTACTCGAATTTCAAACTTCGGTCAATGCGCCACCGCCTCCGTTCACTCTGACTTCCCTTGTCGGTCGCTACGTCTACGGCCTCGATGAACCCCTCGACGTCAAGACTGCAGACATCGTGGGCTTTGCGAGCGCCAGCCCAGTTTCGTCGAATCTCGGCACCATCCTGCAAGATACGAACTACGGCGATCCCACTTACTGCCTCGAATCGGGCTGTGCCCTGCTGCTTCCCAACAATCTGCTGTCGGGAAAATATGGCATCAATGCCAACGGCTCCGGCAACTTCGGAGGGCAGACGTTATCGGTGACGAATGGCGCGACCACTTTCGTGATCGACGAATCCCCACTGAATGCCCACCCGGGCGTCGTCGTGGTTGAGCAATAGAGCGGGGCAACCGCGATTCACTTCCCCGCATTTCTTGCCACCGCCACCTTGCTCGACTTCTCCGCTGGAAGGCTGTGGACGTTATCCTTAATCCAATCGAAGAGGCGGCCACCGCCTTCTATCGTGGTCATCTGCGCAACGCTGTCGAAGTGTTCCACTTGTGCTTGCTTTGGTGCAGCTTTCTTAAGCCTGTCCTGACACTCCGGAGGATTGGACTCGTTGTCAGCAACTTGTTGCATACGAATCTTGGTGTTCTTCAGCGTTGGCAGCCACTTGACCGGATCGAGGGGGGCTACCTTGCTCAGGAAGTCCTTCTTCATGTAACGGGCTTTCTCGGGATCCTCCTGCACGACGGAAGATTTTGCCAGCCACACTGGCCAATCGCCCCAAGGCTCCAACAAATCGATCGCTTTGATCCGAGAGTCGGCCGCCGCCGCCAGGATCGCGATCGTCGCACCCGATCCCTGTCCGAACATCCCAATGCGGCTCATATCGATGTCACCGCGAGAGTTCAGGTAGTCGAGGATGAATTTCACGTCATGCACCGTACTTCCCAAGGACTCCTGCAGCTCGCTGACGAACCATTGTTTCAATGGCCGATCGTGAAAACGATGTCCGGTCAACGCGGACACAAATCCGACCGCAGCAACTCCGCCGCTCGTGACACGCTCACACCAGCGATCATCTTTGAACCGTTCCGTGTCCTCCTGGTATCCGTACAAATAAAGGACCGCGGGAGCTTTCGGCAGGCCCTTCGGAACAACAACGTATACGTCGATGGGATCTCCCGGACGCCACTTTAACGACAACAGATTTCGTGTAAATTTCTCTTGCTCATCCACCTGCCCTAGCAGCGGCGGTTCCGGCGTCAATTCACTCCCCTTTACTGAAAGAGACGCCCAGTTTTCGCGGATAGTCTCATACAGGGGCTTGCCGGACTTCGGGTCAATACCGGCCGGCGGATTGGCCATACTTGGAATCCCTGTGGCGTCTGCGGCGCTATTACTTGGAGGCTGTTGCTCTTTTGACTTATTCGGCGGGGTTTCGCTATTCGCCGAAGCCGGCGCAGACATTGATTCACTCTTTGAAGACGGCTGCTGGGCCATCAGGGCAACTGAGACGGAAAGAATTCCGACAAGCGCGATCCACTTTACCGATGAAGACATGACTGCGAGGTCCCTCCCAGGAATTTTGTTTGATAACGCAAAACAGCTGGAAGAGGAAGGAGCGAAGCCCTTCCTCTTCCAGCTCGTCACTCACGAACAACCTTTTACTGGCGTACTCCGATGAGTTCCGTTCCGAAATCCGCGAACGAATCGACATCGGCCTGAACGGTGACGATCGCCCCACCCATATCGCCGCCAGCATCGATCAAGCAACCAGTCCCGGTTGGAGGAGAGAAGCTGGTGCAGGTCTTGTGGCCGTTCAATGGATTGATGGCGGACTGCTTGTAGTGCGAACGGAACACGAAGAGAGACAGGTTTCCACTGCCATCTAGCAGAGGCTGATAGTCGTCCAACTGATCCGTGTTGGACTGCGTGATTTCCGTGTTTACCAACTGCGAGACCGCAGTGGGAGCAACCTTGAAGGTCACGACGCGCAGTAACGACCACAATGGATAGCTTCCATCGTTGATGTGCGTAAACGGGATGACACCGCAGGGCGGCGCCGAGCACGTCGGTATGTTGTAGGCGCCCGCTGCGTTGTCAGTGGGGAGGTTAAACAGCGGATCGACATTGTCGACCGTCAGGTAGTGCCCTTTTCCTGCGGCAGGCTTCATGTTACCGAAACTCCAGAAGGAGTATCCGATACCGTCTGGAGCAGCAGACGCTGAAGTTGACTGACCCGTATTGGCATTGACGACGGCGGGAACTTCTTCACCGGTGCCAATTGCGCGCATTCGCAAACCGCCCGAAGGCGTGCTGATCAAGAGAGGATCGGTACACTGCACGCTGCCCGTCGGGAACCCAGAGGTGGGGCAGTCCGTCGGGTTGGTGAGGTAGTTCAGGGTTGCGGGGTTGATGCCGAGTTCCTGTCCTCCCCAAGCGTTGCTGAGAACGGTGGTGGCGGTCTTCGCTGCGATCGGGTTGCCACTGCCGCTCAGAGTCCGAACACCAGTGAATTCAAACGTGTTGTAGGTGCCAGATAGCGGTTCGCGCTGGACAACCTGGATAGGAACGCCCGTGGGGGTTCCAGATGCCGCGGTGGTCAGCAGGTCCGTGGTACGGCCCAGATTTCCCTGGAACACTTGCGAGAGTACATAGCGGTTGATGTTCGTATACACATAGTTGCTGCCGCTCTTCGCGCCAAAGCCCGACGCGTCTTGATTGTTGACCAAGACCACGACCGGCGACGCGCCCACCGACAGAGTCTGCGAAGGCGGAATCGTACCGCTCGCCAGAGGATCTGATCCTGTCAACTTGAAGGTAATCACGTTGAACTTGCTCCCCGTACCTTGCGCACTATAGATGGGGCACCCAACGTGACCGGAGGGCGACAAGCCATCGCCGCCGCAACCGGTGGAGTTGTATCCAAGGCCGTTCAGCGATTTTGTGTCGTAGTTGCTGAGCGCACGCGTTGTTCCGTAGAGCGCATCTTCCGGACGGATGTCCGTGGCGGCCGCATTGAAATAGCAGAACACGCCGCTAGCGCAATAGGACGGCGCAGTTGTATCGGTGGAAGGAATCTTGTTCAGCGCAACGATAATGGAGGTGGGCAGATTGTCGCCGCCATTCACGAAGGTCGTGTCGCTGAGCCCGAAGACTTTGTTCTGGGAGCACGAGCTACCGCACCACGCGCCAGACAGTCCGTCTTCCAGCGTGGAGAGCTGCCCGTACGCGAAGGCATAGCTCTTCGTTCCAACTTTGCCATAGGCCATGAAGTCCTTCACGCCGACCGCGGAGTCAACGCTGAAGTACACCCACACGCTGCAACCGGTGTTGTTTGGATCCGCATCCCATGCCACCCACATCGTAGCGCTGTCGGTTGGCTTGGCGGCGACGCGGGTGTCAACGATGTTTGCTGTTCCTGTCCCAGCCGTATCCTTCCCTTTGACGGAGAAGAGATTGAAATGCGACCCGGATTCAGCGTTGATGATTGACTGCGCGGCGAATGCCGTCGCGTTGAATTGAGCGGAAGAGCCTACCATCACCACTTTGAGAACCGGCGTGTGGTTGACGCAGCTATCGTCAACAGCGAACGCCACAGACACTGTGAGCATGAATGCCAGTGCCACGAGCAGAAGCTTCTTGGTCATTGTCTCTATCTCCTGGAACTTCGAAAGTTAGTCTTGCGCTTTGGGAGTCGTTTCCCCGTTATCGGCGAGGCTGTTCAGAGAGCCACACCGGGCTTCGCGGCGAATGAACGGCAAATTAGCGGGGTTGAACGCACGAAGCGCACCCGTCCTCGTGCGCCTGAACTATCCGATAGAGCGGTTACGCGCGAATGACGGAAACGTTAAACAGACGTGAATTCTCCAGCGAGAACTTCGTTGCTCTGTTGAAAACCGGACAGAATTGTTCGTTCGAGCGAATTCGGTCGTTCTTGTTATCGGAAATTAACCTGCGCTTCATCTCGCCGTAATAATCAGCCACTAGCGTTACTTGTCGCTGTTTCACCATCAAGCCTGATCAATCCAAGTCTCGGGTTTCTTCACGATGCTGAACCCATCGCAAGGGGGAGTTTCCACGTGA
>Ga0335070_10003390_pt1 | contig 18612 bp, 10 predicted proteins | sample Lox_Sample_13_FD_206722 | JGI IMG/M metagenome (GOLD analysis project Ga0335070, IMG submission 206722) | Soil microbial communities from Loxahatchee National Wildlife Refuge, Florida, United States - Lox_Sample_1.3 | ecosystem: Environmental > Terrestrial > Soil > Wetlands | place: USA...
CCCGCGGCCCTCGCAGTGGTGCTACCCGACGTGTTGACAGCGCCCGGAGTCATCCCCTCCCCCAAGTTCATGGTCAACTTCATCCTGTGGATGTGGGATTGCGTATTCGTCGGTCTCGCCGTTAACCTCGGCGTACAGTTCCTGCTGTGGCCGGGCGATCCCCTCATCCTCCTTGAACGTCAACTCGATACGAGGCTCCGCGTCGTAGAAGACACGCTGCGGAGGATGTCCGGGAACCGACCGCACGAAGGTGAAACGGTGGCCCCACCGTCCCTCGCCTCCCTCGCCACTTCCGGGATGTCAGGTCCCCTCGAACTGCTCAAGACAGCGTCGCTGACGCACGTGCGGGCACGACAGCGCCATGATGAACTGTCAGCGATTATTACCCTCGTCGATCGGCTTGTGACCGACGCCTGGGCGCTCCAGACCGTGACGCCGACGCCCGCCGACGGAAAGGAACTGGTCCGCGTGGCAGATGCCTGCGCAAGGTGTCGCCGGATGCTTGCAGACCGCGATATGCAGCGCACGCATGACGGAAAAGCTCCGAAAGCCGATCCGGTCCCCAGGAATCCCCTTCTTGCGGATATGGAACGGATCCTCGAAGAAATCGCACTTGTCGCCCGTGTCAAAACTGAACCTGGGCGGCCGAAAGAAGCAAGACTGCGTTTGCTGGTGCCTGATGCTTTCACCAATCCGGAATATGTCCGTTTCGCCATAAAGGGCGCCCTGTCCGCCTTCATATGCTACCTTTTTTTGGTCGGGTTCGACTACCGGGGGATCTATACTTCTGTGATTACGTGCTTCGTCGTCTCCTTGACGACGATCGGCTCGAGCAACCAGAAAGGTATTCTTCGCTTCGGTGGCGCCGGGGTCGGGGGGTTCATGGGTATGTTGGCCCTGATCTATCTGTTCCCCAACGTGGATACCATCGGAGGATTCTGGCTGGTTTTCGGCGCAGGCACCGCCGTCGCGGCATGGGTCAACTTTGGCACCCCCCGATTATCGTACGCCGGCTATCAAACGGGCCTGGCCTTTTATAAGACTACGCTGCATGACTTTGGTCCGAGCGTCAACCTTACCGTTTTCCGAGATCGCATGGTCGGCGTCGCACTGGGCCTTACCGTCTTCGGGCTAGTGGAGCACTTTCTCTGGCCTGTCCGCGCGGCGGATCGCATGCGAGAGCGTATGGTGGATATGCTCAATTCACTGGCAGGCTTGGCGCTCCTATCCACGCGGAGGGAAAGCGTAGACGTGACCGATGTGGAGGAACGACGCCGGCTCGTCTCACAACAGGTGGAGGACGTGCAAGGATTTATAGAGTCGTCCAAATTCGAGCCGGGCGCCGCCGGTTCTGCGGAATTCGGGCGGCTGGTCAGCGGCGCCCAAACTCTTTTCCTTGTCCTATTAGCGATCGCTCGTCATAGGTTGACCGTTCCCGACCGCCCGGTCTTGAAGGAGACGCTGCGCCTCGGCGAGGAAATCGCTGCAGCCATCGAAAGGGTAGCTGATAACATAGGCGGTCGTGAGCCTGCGCGTCCTATCGAGATCGATGAGGACCTGGTCGCCGTCGAAGCTGCGATTTCCGCCAGGGTAGCTCAAGATGTGCGCGCAGAAGAGAAATACAGTACAGAGCTATCCCTTTGCAAGGAGCTTGTGGCTGCGGTGAAGAGGCTCGCAACGATAACCCTCTCTGGATGAATTGACGTAATCAACTACTCGAAGGATGCATCGAAGGGGTAACCGGATGGTGCACGTTTGTGTACGCTCAATTACTGGCGAAAAAGATTAAAGAGCACAAGGCGAACTGCTGCTTGGTCGACACAGGATGGACGGGGGGCCCCTACGGGGTGGGGTCGCGCATGAATATCGAATTTACCAGGGCTCTTCTGAGGGCAGCACTCGATGGTCGCTCAGAAAGGCGGCCATGAGGCCAGACCCTGTCTTTGGATTCCTTGTGCCTGCAGAATGTCCCCTGGCCTTTACCGTACCGGGCGCCCGGGAAAGCACCACGAAAAGCTCAGCATCCCTCGTTCAACTGTTCGTGCGGCGGAATGGGGAGATACGCTCAAAGTACCTGTCTATAACGTCGGAGATTCGAGAAAAGTGCACAACATCATGTATGCTATCTGGGACGCTTATGAGATCGCTCGGGAGATGTAGGCTTGCAGAAATCATACGGCGATCGAAAGCAAATAGGACGATTGAAATAGCATCGGGATATCAATTACCGAAAATCCAAGTCCAGTGAGGCAACAAATGACTGACAAAAAATCAAAGCTTGCAAATCTTGAAAAATACACGATGGCGATGGCCCTTAAAGACGGTTCGATGATCAATTTGCGAGCGATCAGCGTGGACGATGCCAGTAAACTGCTGTCCTTCTATCAGCGGCTCAGCAGCCGCAGCATCTACCTGCGATTTCTCAAGATGATCAACTTGACGAAACAGGATGCCGACCAGTACGCAAAGGTTGATTACGATAATACCTTTGCAGTCGTGGCTATTCATGGTGAAGGGCCGGAAGAAAAAATAATCGGGGTCGGACGTTATTGGAGACATCCTGAACCTCATCGCAACAAAGCGGAAATGGCCTTTGTCGTTGAGGATGCCTATCAGAAGAAAGGCATTGGCACAAACCTTCTAGAGTTGCTGGCCGTTGCGGCCCGGGAACACGGCATTGATACCATCGAAACGGAGATGCTTCAGGAAAACGAAGGAATCACCAGAATGATTCAGCAAAGCGGCTTTGAACTGACTGATAAGTTTCAGGGGACTAGAACCTGGAGGGGAACTTACAGCATCTTTCCGACTCCTTTTGTCGCGAGCAAATCTTCGGAACGTGAACGAAGGGCCTCGATCGCTTCGATCTCAAGGTTCATGAAGCCCAGATCGATCGCTGTCCTGGGCGCCTCCAATAAGCCCGGCATCGGCAATGCCTGTTTGAAAAACCTGATTACCTACGGCTACACAGGGATCGTCTATCCGATCAATCCGGGAACGGAGGTCGTTTCGTCCATTAAAACCTATCCCTCCATCATGGATGTCCCGAGTGAAGTCGACCTTGCGATCCTGGTTGTTGCCGCTGAAAAAGCACAGCCGCTGGTTGAAGAATGCGCGAAAAAGGGCGTCAAGGGCCTGGTGGTTATCACAGCCGGATTTTCGGAGATGGGTGGTGAGGGGATCAAAAGAGAAAAAAAGTTGATCCATACCGCCCGGGCCTATGGCATGCGCGTCATCGGTCCTAACTGCCTCGGCATTCTTAACACGGATCCCGCCGTCAGCATGAACGCCACCTTTGCGCCTGTATTCCCCTTCCATGGCAAAGTGGCGTTAGGCACTCAAAGCGGCGCCCTGGGAGGCGCCCTCCTGGCCTACTGTTACAAAATCGGCTTGGGGCTGTCCAATTTCGTCAGCATCGGCAACCGCGCGGATGTGTCGGATAACGAGCTCCTGCAGTACTGGGCGGAGGACAAGGACACCGACATCATTCTGCTTTATCTCGAATCGTTTGCGAATCCCAGAAGATTTGCCCGCGTTGCCCGAGAAACCACGGCCAAAAAGCCCATTCTGGTCGTGAAGGGTGGAAGCTCCTCCGCCGGGGCCCGCGCGGCGGCCTCGCACACGGGGGCCATGATGTCGGCGGATATCGTGAGCGATGCGCTCTTCAGGCAGGCGGGCATGATCAGGTGCAAGACCCTGGAGAAGCTGTTCAGTACGGCCACCTTCCTGGCCAACCAGCCTCTTCCCAGGGGCAAAAGAGTAGCGGTCCTGACCAATGGCGGCGGCGCAGGAATCATGGCTGCGGATGCGCTCTCGGCCGAAGGCTTTCAGCTCCCCATTCTGTCGGAAAAGACAAGGGACGAACTGAAAACGTTCCTGCCGCCCAAAGCAAGCTATCTGAACCCCATCGATACCACGGCGGCCGTTTCGCCGGATCAATATAAAAGGACGCTGAAGCTCCTGCTGGAGGAAGAGATCGATGCCGTGGTTGTGATCTATATCCCGCCGATCCGGGAGCTGCTGGATTTCATGAAAGCAGCCATCCGGGAGGTTGCTCCCGAGTACCGTAAAAAGGGGATTCCCATCATGGCTTCCTACCTGGGCGTGGATGAAGAAAAAATCGGGTCCCCGATGGAAGACAACATTCCAAAGTATACTTTTCCGGAAGCAACTGCTTTCGTCCTCGGGAGAGCCTATGAATATTATGAACATTTAAATAAGCCGGCGGGAAGAATACCGGAGTTCGATAACATCGATAAAAAGGCTGCTGAAGCCATTATTGCAAAAGCTTTGGAGAGAAGCACCTCCTCACCGGTATGGCTGGACTCCGATGAGATTTCCGAGATTTTTGCCGCTTACGGTATCCGTTCCGCGCAGTCCAGAATCGCCCTGTCGGCTCAGGAAGCCGCTGCAACCGCCGACAGCATCGGTTATCCGGTAGCCGTAAAGCTCTTTTCACCGACGATCACCCATAAGACCGATGTGGGCGGCGTCATGCTGAATGTGAAATCGGTGCCGGAGGTCATTGATGCGTATCGTCAAATCAGCGGGAATATCGAGAAAATATCCAGAAGCAGTGAAATGAAGGGCGTTACCGTCCAGAAAATGCTTTCAGGCGGCGTGGAGCTCATTGTCGGTGTCACCCAGGACAAGAGTTTCGGTCCGCTGATCATGTTCGGCCTGGGGGGCATTTACGCTGAGCTCTTTAAAGATGTTCATTTCAGGATCCATCCCCTGACGGACGTTGATGCCGAGGATATGATCAGCGCCTTCAAAGCGCATAAGATCCTGGACGGCTGGAGAGGGGCTCCTCCCTCGGATATCGCTGCCATCAAGGATCTGCTGCTCAGAATCTCTGCCTTGGTAGAGGATATTCATGAGATACAGGAAATGGATCTGAACCCGATCATGGTGATGGAAACCGGTCAGGGCTGTTGCGTGGCTGACGCCCGTATATCCGTAACACCCTTACCTGAATAACAACATTCAGGAGATATGACCAGTCCTTCATTCTTCAACAAGGCCCGCCTTAAAATCGGCTGCCCTTTTATTCCGGCCCTTCTCGGGTAAGGATAAAATTCGTTCAGGTTCTTCCATCCTATCATCGCCGACCGAAGCCACTATTCGCGTTAAATTCAGATCCGCATCATATATATGGAAGTAGATCCTATTCGTCGGAATGTAAAATTTTAAATAATCAAAACAACTCTTCAGAGCCTCTACAATATTAAGACTGCAGCAAATCCCAAGGGTCGCCTCCCGAAAAAAAACGTTTTCATCGACGTTCATCGTTTTATCCTCGGTGAGCAGGAATCCTGGTTGTAGTCCATTTCTACGTGATCAAGCCACTTTACGATATACCGGAACAATTACGAAACATCGTAACACACTTTATGATATCCAGTAAATCATAGAATAGAATTCAATGCACGTATTTGATCTTTATATGTATTTACATATTGGCACGAAACTGGCTTATTAAGAAAACAAAAAACAAGTGCAGGATTTAAAGAGGACGTGCCATGAAATGGGTTGAGATTATCACTTTGCGTTCCCCTGGAAACACCAATAGAGATCTCGTTGATGGGCTTCTGAAGGAGGTAAGTTCGTCTGATTTGCCAACCGATACGCCAATGGACCTGATAGAAATAAAGGTATTTCATCACTCCGTGGTGGAAACCGATTTGAGCATTCATATCTATTGGAAATCGGAACCGGGCAGTCAGGACAAGAGCCCTCTTGGGCTAAGGTTCTCTTCGGCCTTAAAGCCTTTGGGGCTGTTGAATCATTCCGTATGGGTCGAGACAGCGGCCCTGGAATTCCCTCTCACAGATGGGAACTCCGAACGTAGGGACATCCTGGGATCGGCTAGGAAGGACACTTCAAAGATTTATTGAGAAATTTCAGAGGAGAGGATGGTGACGAAGGCAACGGTCCCGGTTTTATTACTTTTTGTTGGGCTTCTTTCTTTACTGCCTTTCGGAAGTGGAGTTGCGGGAACTCTTCAAAAGGTCAAGGCAAAGCCTTCAAATCGTAATCATCCCCTTAGCCGATAAATATTGATAAATACCACCTTGTTCCTGTAAAAATACAGCCTTCACCTTATGTACCCTTTTCGAATGCTTGTAGTAGTCTGAAATTGTGGAACAATGAATTACTCAGAGGTAAATTGGGGAGGTATCGTAAAAAATGAAAAAGCTCAGAGCAATCTCAATCATGATCTGCCAGTCAGTTTTAGTCATCTCAGTGATGGCATGCACAGGGGAAAGAGATAAGAAGCAAACAAACACCGATGCTGTTCCGGTGATCGTAGGCAAAGTCCAAAAAGTGCAGGAGCGCGAAACAATATTCGTGAGCGGGACGGTCTCCACCCCGGACTCACCTGCAGTTGTATCGTTTCTGGTTTCAGGCAAAGTGATCTTTGTCGGGCCGCGAGAAGGTGAATACGTCAAAAAGGGCCAGGTCCTTGCACAGATCGATCCTACTGATTTCCGGCTTTCATTGAAAAGTGCCGAAGCGCAAAGAGACAGGTTACACGCAGAGATGGAAAAGGCCTTGCATTCTGTCCGGCCCGAACTGCTGGAGCAGGCTCGCATTGCCTATGAGCGAGCCGAAGACGAATACCGCCGCATGAAAATGCTGTATGAATCAAATAGCCTGGCGCCAAATGACTTTGAGAAATTCAGGGCCACATACGAAACGACGAGACAGCAGTACGAGCAGGCAAAAGCAGGCGGGCAGAAAGAAGACAAAGAGCAGTCTAAGGCGGCGTACGATCAAGCGGAGGCACAGCGACAGATCGCTGCGAAAGCACTTTCCGATGCAACACTGCATGCCCCCGTTGGCGGCTACATCTCAAAAAGGTTGATAGAGACCGGCGATACGGCCTCTGCGGGCAGGCCGGTCTTTGAAATCGTCCAAATGGACACAGTGGAGGCGAACGTCGGCGTACCGGAAACGGATGTACGCCTTGTGAGAATAGGGCAAAAGGTGTCCATCACGTTTCCTGCTCTGCCGAACCAGTCTTTCCAGGGCACCGTTCGCATCATCAATGTATCAGCCGATCCGGGCACGAGGACCTATATGACCCGCATCAGGGTGCCCAACCCCGGGCACGTCATAAGAATCGGGATGGTGGCGGAGGCCAAGATTGCAGGCGACCGGAAGATATCAATAATGACCCTGCCGGGTGAAGCCATCGTCCGCGACGATCAGGGAGCGACGATGGTTTTCGTTTACTTTCCCGAGCAGGGGCGCGTGTACAGCAAGCGGGTGAAGATAGGCGCATTTCGAGGCACCGAAGTGGAGATTAAAGAAGGTCTTTCAGGAAACGAGTCGATCGTTATTGCGGGTCAGGATCATCTCCGTGACGGGATGCCTGTGACCATAGCAACACCGCCCCCGGAAAAGGCTTCTGACAAGCAAAGGAGGGAAGCACAATGAATCCCATCAAGGGTTCCCTCCGTTATCCATCCGTCGTCCTCGTTCTCGCGGCCATGGCCGTCACTGCCGGGATTTATGCCCTTATGAAAATGCAGAGGACTGAAGATCCCACGGTCACCATCCGAACAGGCATTGTGATTGCTCAGTATCCTGGTGCTACCTCGGAGCAGGTCGAGAAACAGGTTACAAAAACGCTTGAAAGACATATTTTCAAGTTTCCCGAAGTCAGGAAGGAACTGACCTATTCCACGAGCCGCCCCGGTCTTGTCATTATGAATGTGGAACTCGAGGACTATATCAAGAATGCCGATCTTTTCTGGGCAAAGCTCCGCCATGAAATGATTGAAACCGCACTCACGGAACTTCCCTCCGGCGTACGCGGCCCGATCGTCAACTCGGATTTCGGCGACACCGTCGCGCTGCTCGTCGCCATCCACGGGGAGCGGTACGGGTACAGAGAACTGCGCGATTATCTTGACACGATACAGGACCGGTTCCGGACTGTGCGTATCGTGGGCAAGATGATGCGTTACGGCGACCAGACCGAGCAGGTGTGGGTCACAGGAAGCCTTGCCCGCCTTGCCCAGTATTTTGTGGATCCCATCCGCATCATTCAGGCACTGGAGCAAAGGAACATTATTACGAGCGCAGGAATGGCCGAGACCAGCCGTTCAAAGATCCCGATGAAGACAACGGGACCGTTCACCACGGAAGACCAGATCGCGAATGTTCTGGTCGATGTTTCAAAGACAGGCGAGCCTGTCTATATCAAGGACTTCGCAAAGGTCGAGCGGCGCTACGAGGACCCGCGGTTCCTTGTCCGCTTTGACGGAAAGCCGAGTGTGTTGCTCTCGGTCGAAATGCAGAAGGGGAAAAATGTCACCGAGTTGGGTGATCGCCTCGATGAAGTCATGACCGAGCTTCGATCCCTGTTGCCTCCCGATATACACGTCGATCTCATCGCGGATCAGCCGAAGATGGTCGAGGAGCGCATGGCCCACCTCGGTCGTGAATTCATGCTCGCCATTGGCTCGGTCATCCTGGTCACCATCATCCTTCTGCCGTTCCATGTCGCCCTGATTGCGGCAGTGGCCATCCCGGTGACACTCACCACAACGATAGGGATCATGAACGCCGCCGGCATTCCCTTACACCAGGTATCGATTGCAGCGCTGATCGTCGTCCTCGGAATCGTGGTCGACGACGCCATCGTCATCGCAGACAACTATGTGGAGCTCCTCGATCATAAGGTGCCAATCGCGGAGGCGGCGTGGCGCTCGGCGACGGAAGTTTTTGTCCCGGTTCTTACGGCAACGGTGACCATCATCTGTTCGTTTTTGCCTCTGCTCATCCTCACGGGTACCGCCGGTGAGTTCATCATTGCCCTCCCGCTCACGGTGACCATTGCTCTTACCGTCTCCTTTATCGTCGCCTGCATGCTCACGCCTTTTCTCTGCAGGTCTTTCATAAAGAAGGGACTTCACCACGACGACGAAGGCCCGGCCAAGAAGAAATCGTTCAATCCCCTCGACATCCTGCAGAAGGCATACGGAAAGGCGATCGTTCTCTTTATGCGAAGAAAAGGGATGGCCATGGCCGTCGGACTCGGGGCCATCTGTGCCGGCGCTTTTCTTTTCAAGATGGTACCGGAGCAATTCTTCCCTTCTGCCGAACGCAACCAGTTTGTGATTGATGTCTGGATGCGCCAGGGTACGCGCATCGAGGCAACGGATGCCGCCATGGGCCGGATCGAAAAGTATCTGGCTACTCGTCCTGAAGTGGTCCATCACGCGACCTCTGTCGGGCAGAGCTTCCCGAGGTTCTACTACAATGTCAACCCCCAACAGCCCGATGGCGCATACGGCCAGTTCATTGTCAACACCCGAGCAGTCAAAGAGACGCCTGTCTTTGTGGACGACCTGCGGGGGAAGTTGGCCGCCGTCGTTCCCGAAGCCATGGTTATCGTAAAGGAATTGAAGCAGGGGTCGGTAGAGGAGGCCCCCATAGAGATCCGGATTTCGGGCGACGACATTGCCACGTTGAAACAGATTGGAACGGAGGTTGAGATGATGGTGCGGGCAGTGCCTCTTTCCAGGTATGTCCATCGTGACTATTTTAACGACTCCAACATGGTTGACGTGGATCTGGAAAAGGAATTGGCCAATCGTCTCGGCCTGACCCATGGTGCGGTCTCTCAGGTCCTATCAGGCGGTTTTGACGGCAAGCCGGTCGGGACCTTCTGGGAGGGAGACCGAGGGGTGACCATCCTCCTTCGCCTCGACAAACATGAACGCTCTTCCTTTGACGATGTCCGTGATGCGTACATGGAATCCCAGCTCACCCGTGCGAAGGTGCCATTACGGGCGATTGCCGATGTCAAGCCTGAATGGCAGACGAGCCGCATCGTGCGCCGCAACGGCGTCAGGACACTGACGGTGCGCAGCTTCGTCAAGAGGGGGTTTTACGCTTCTACCCTGCTTAACGCTGTCGCGCCGAAGATTGCGGCGCTCAAGCTGCCTCCCGGGTACCGCATCTACTACGGAGGAGAGAAATTCAATCAGGATGACAATATGCCTCAGCTGCTCGGCGCCCTTGGTATCAGCCTTGTCGCTATTTTTCTTGTGCTTCTCATCCAATTCCGGAACATCTCGGAGACCCTCGTCGTTATGTCATCGATACCATTGGCCCTTCTCGGTGCAGCGGTCGGATTGCATGTTACCCGTAACCCCTTTGGTTTCATGGCATTTATCGGCCTTATCAGCGTATGCGGTATCGTGGTGCGAAATGCAATCATCCTCGTCGATTATATTAAAGAGAAGATTGCCGAGGGCCACTCCCTCGAGGAAGCAGCTACAGAGGCCGGGCAGCGTCGTCTGCGGCCCATATTTCTGACAACCATGGCTGCAGCGGTAGGGGTGACTCCAATGATTCTTTCTCGATCCGCGCTTTGGAGTCCCCTTGCCTCCGTGATTGCCGTGGGACTGATTTTCTCGATGTTCTTCACGCTTCTCGTCGTACCGGTGCTTTATGTTGTCGTGAGATCGCATATCAGGAAGGCAGCGCCGGCTGCACTCATGATTGCTCTGGCGTTCCTCCTTGGGTCGGGCCAAGCCCTCGCCGAAACACGTACATTGAGCCTCGATGAAGCCATTGCCCTTGCGGTGGCGCAAAACTCGTCCCTTAAAATCGCTGGCGCAAAGGTCCGGGAAAGTATCGAGAAAAGGACGAGTGTCCGGGCGGACTATTTTCCCCATCTTTCGAACGAGACGAATTACGCCCATATTTCGAACACCCGTCAGGTTAGTGTTCCGGCCGGCAGTCTGGGCACAGTACCTGGTGTCGGCCCCTTCCCCACCCATGATATTCCTATCGATCAGGGCTCCAATAACTTGTTCCTGACCGATACCTATCTCACCCAGCCTTTGACGCCGCTGCTCAAGACACACCAGGCGGATAAGATGGCGCTTGCGGATCAGCAAATTGCAGCGGCCGAGTTGGGAAAGACCAAAACGGATGTTATCTTTGCCGCCCATCGTCTCTTTTATGGCCTGGTCATAGCCCGGAAACAGAGGGACGCTGCTTCTGCCGCCGTTTCGGCCGGTGAGCAATCCCTCCGTGAAGCGAAAGACAGTGTGGCTGCGGGAAATGTGCTCGAGGTCGCTGCTATCGGTAGCAGTGCGGTTCTCCTCCAGAACAGATACTCCCTTCTTTCCGCAGAGACTCAGATAGGCGATCTCAACTCGGAACTGAACGACCTTCTGGGCTTGCCCCTCGATACGAAAATAGAACCTCTCGATCCCCCTCCACCGGAGACCAGTGCACGATCCCGTGAATCATTCGTGCAAGAAGCCCTCGAAAGAAACCCGGAAATAAAAGCTGCACAGGAAGCAGTAAAGAAGGCCGAAAGCGGTTTAAAGGCTGCATACATTGATTATATCCCTGATATATACATGGACGGCCACTACGCCTACCAGCACGGCGCCCCTTTTCTGACTCACGATATCGGTGTCTTCGGTCTGAAGATGACGTGGAACATCTTCGATTGGGGTAAACGGCGGGCTGTTGTAGCTCAACGTAACTGGCAGCTCACACAAGCGAAAGAGGACCTTCACCGCGTTAAAAGGAAGATTGAGGTAGAAGTTGACAAGGCACACAGGAAGCTGGAACAGACAAAGAGCTTGATCGATGTCACACGCGAATCCTTGGCGCTGCAACAAGAAAACCTGCGGCTTAAGGGCGATGCGAGGAAGGCGGGGACGGCTACGGAGGCCCAATACGCCACAGCGATTGCTGCAGTGAAGAACGCCGAGTATGAAGAGCTGCAGGCTCTTCTTGGCTATAGTCTTGCCGTAGCGGATCTTAAGCGTATCATCGCTTCGTACGCCAATCCTTGACCGGCAAGTGCCCGGCAAGCCCCGCCCTTCAGGGTGGGGTCCCTGCTTACCGGCAGGCAGGAAGGGGCACAATATTAATCAGCTACCTTACCGGAAAGCCTCGCCCTCTAGGGCGGGGAGCCTTAATCTGACCATGGGAAAGAAGATAGTCATCCTGATGGGCCTCGCGATTGTCTTACTCTTTCCGGGTTCAGTCTTGTCAGACTGTATGAACCTTAGACATTCTACCAGTTTTTACGTGGCGGGCGGCCATTCAATTATATTCTATGCAGGCCAATTTCCTGTTGGGCGTGTTGAGGTACCCTATTGTGCTCTTCATCCATCATCGAGTGTTCGTCTCATTAAGGATTATGTGTGTGACGGTGACAATATTGTGATCGATGGATCAGCGTGCATTATTGTCAGTGTTTCCTTAGGTGCAGCGGGATCCTTTTGGTGAGGCTTTGGTCGCTCCTGTGACACTGTTGGTGATTCTTCAGAGGAGGTCGCCGATAAGAAGGAACCTCTAAAGCCTGCATACATTGATTATATCCCTGATATAAAATCTGGGCCAAATCAGTCAAGGGCGAAAGAAGAACAGGAATGAAGGTAAGTTCTCGAGACTCTGCACTATCCATGGTAACCTTTTTTGATTTTCTCGGGAAATCAGCGATCGATCTGGTAAATAATCTCGGTGCGGCAACCATCTTCTTCAGCAAATCGTTCGTCATGATCTTTCGGCCCAAGCAGCTCCCGGAGATTATCGAGCAGGTGTATCACATCGGGGCTAGATCTTCGCCCATCGTGATGCTCGTCGGATTGTTTACGGGAATGGTCCTGGGGCTGCAGCTTTATTACGCCTTTGCGAAACTTGGCTCTGAAGGCGTGCTCGGTTCTGTCATTGCCCTCGCCCTCATCAGGGAACTGGGGCCTGTGCTGGCAGCCATCATGATCGCCGCCAGGGCAGGCTCCTCCATGGCCGCGGAGATCGGAATCCAGCGCATCTCGGAACAGATCGACGCCCTTTATACCATGCGGATCGATCCCATAGAGTACCTGATCAGCCCTAGGATCGCGGCCTCGATCATCAGTTTCCCGCTCTTGACAGCTTTCTTTGACCTCATCGGGATACTGGGGGGATACCTGACGGGGGTCGTGCTCCTCGGCGCCAGTGAAGGGAACTATTGGAGTCGGGTTCAAACCTCCGTTGACTGGGTCGATGTTCGGGGTGGATTCATCAAGACCCTCGTCTTTGCGGTCATTGTTTCAACCATCTGTTGCTTTCAAGGCTACTTCACCCATATGCGTTCAGACAGCCACGGAGCCAAAAGCGTCAGCTTCTCAACCACCTCGGCGGTGGTCCTTTCCTGCGTGATGATCCTGATCGCAGATTATGTGGTGACCTCTTTCCTGATGTAGAGGTTAACTGTGGAAACTCCGCTCATCGAATTCGAAGAAGTGACCAAACGGTTTGGCAGCCGGACCGTCCTCGACCAGGTCAATCTGACGATCTATGAGAACCAGATCACCACGATCATGGGTAAAAGCGGCACAGGCAAGAGCGTCCTTCTCAAACATATCATCGGCCTGCTTTCTCCTGACGCGGGGACCATCCTCTTTAAGGGAAAACCCGTCCACCAGATGAAGAAAGGGGAGTGGGATCAATGCAGGAGTCAGATCAGTTACCTGTTTCAAGACAATGCCCTTTTTGACTCCATGACCGTATTCGATAATATCGCCTTGCCGCTGAGAAAAACAACCCGCATGAGCCCGAATGAAATCGCGAAAAAGGTGATGGCCCGAATCGAACAGACCGAGCTTACTGATGCAGTGGATAAATATCCGTCCGAGCTTTCGGGCGGAATGCAGAAGCGTGTAGCCATCGCACGGTCTCTTGTTACTGATCCGAAAATCGTGCTCTTCGATGAGCCGACGGCCGGACAAGACCCAATCCGTGCAAATACAATTCTGAGCACCATCGCCCATTACCGGAAGAAATTCGGCTTTACTGCGGTCCTCGTCAGTCATGATGTACCCAACGTGTTCTTCATCTCCGACCGGCTCACTTACCTCTGGGAAGGGAAGGTGGCTTTCCAGGGATCCTATGAGGAATCAACCCGATTAAATCACCCCATGGTCAAGGAGTTTCTCGACAGCCTTGAAGGCTTCAAAGATGAACTGACAGGGCTCCTGTCAAAGCAGATGTTCGAGACACACTACTCTATGGCTTTGTATCAAGGACGGAAAGAAAAACCCATTACCGCGGTCCTCTTCAATGTGCAATTCGATCGTTTGGCCGAAGCGCTGGGCCCATTGGCTGCAACAGAGGTGCTTAAGGCGCTCGGAGAATACATAAATTCGCACCTGAGTAAGTGGGGTGGGCTCTCCTTCAGGAATCACACCGGGGAAATTCTGGCTATCCTCCCCAATACCGATTTCCAGGAGGCCAAGCAACTGATTGCAGATTTTGGGAGCAGACTCCAGGAGGAGAAATTAGCAAACATTCAAGCTCTTACGCACCTTAAGATTGGTGCCGATGCCTGTTTCGAAATCTTCGTTCACGTGGGCATTGTCGAAGCCGGCTTCAATGAGGATATCGATATGATCATTGATAAAGCCAGAAGAACCCAGGAAATCATCGCGACCTATCGATGCGGTCCGAAGGGCGGGGAGATATGAAAAAATACTCAATGGAAACAATCGTCGGAATCTTTGTTGCCATCGGTCTTGTCTGCGTTGGATATATGGCCATAAAACTTGGCAAGGTTTCATTCTTCGCAGAAGATCCCCTTGTCCTCTATACAAGATTCAGCTCTGTATCAGGACTCAAAGTGGGAAGCCCAATTGAAATCTTCGGGATCCAGGTGGGAAATGTTCAAAAGATTGAGATCGATTCTGAAAAAGGAATGGCCAGCGTCCAAATGGGGATCAAGAAGGGAATCAGGGTTTATGACGATGCCATTGCATCCATCAAAACCGCAGGTCTGATCGGCGACAAGTTTATCAAGGTTGACCCAGGAGGATCGGGGGATTTGCTCAAACCAGGAGGAGTGATCAGAGAGACTTCACCACCGTTCGATCTTGAGGACATGATTGGCAAATATGTGTTCGGCGAGGTCAAAAACAAAGATGAAAAGAAATGATTTTGGAAAAGCGCTGAATTCGCATGGGCAGGATCGCCGTGAGAGAGAAAGAGGAGTGAACCGATGAGCGAAGTGCTTCCGATCGTTTACCTGGCCCGGCACGGGGAAACCGCTTGGACTGTCTCGGGTCAACACACGGGACTGACCGACCTGCCGCTCACGGAACGTGGCGAACGCAATGCGCGCCGGCTTGCGGAACGGCTGCGGGGATTGACTTTCGTTAGGGTGTTTACCAGTCCGCTGCGGCGTGCCGCGCGGACCTGCGAGCTGGCCGGCTTCGGAGCTGTGGCTGAAACCGACCGGGACCTAGTCGAATGGAACTATGGCGAGTACGAGGGTCGCGTTCCTGCTGACATCCACAGGGAGCGCCCCGATTGGCAGGTGTTTCTTGATGGCTGCCCCGGAGGGGAATCGCCAGGCGAGGTTAGCACGCGGGCCGACCGAGTGGTGAAGCGCGTGCGCGCCGTCGCAGGTGATGTGCTGCTTTTCTCCAGCGGACATTTTCTGCGAGCATTCGCCGCGCGCTGGCTTGGGCTGGATGTGGCCATCGGGAGATTCTTCATGTTGAGCACCGCGAGCCTGAGTGCGTTGGGTTACGAACACAACCTGTCTCAGCCCGTGATCCGGCTGTGGGACGACAATCGGCATGTCGGCATGTAACCCAAGGGGATGCTGCCAAAGGCTGCCGATGTTCGAGGCAAGAATGAAAATTCTGGTTTGTAACGCCGGCTCCAGCAGCTTTAAATTCAGCCTCTTCGAGGCGGAAGGGGAGCTATTGCTGGCCGCGGGCAGCATCGACTGGACGACGAAACCGACGCAGCTCCCTCGATAAACAGACCAAGATCTCAGGCCCGCCGTAAAGCGGGCACTACTCGTGAAAGGAGGACGAAAATAATGGCAACTTCAATGAAGGAAATCAGCGCTATCGAGGCAATATCGGCGTACGGCCCAGCCCGCTCCACGATCGAAGGCGCCCCGCTCAATGCCAAGGAGTTAGAAAACATCGACGCCTATTGGCGGGCCAGCCTCTATCTATGCATGGGAATGCTTTACCTCAAGGACAACCCATTGCTGCGTGAACCGCTCAAGCTGGACCAAACCAAAGCTCGGCTGCTCGGACATTGGGGATCGGATGCCGGCCAAGCCTTTACCTATATCCACTTCAACCGGCTGATCAATAAATATGACCTGAATGCGATCTTCATCTCCGGGCCGGGCCACGGGGCGCCGGCTGTCCTCTCTCAAGCCTATCTCGAGGGAACGTATTCAGAGATTTACCCTGACAAGAGTGAGGACCTGGCCGGGATGCAGCGCTTCTTCAAGCAGTTTTCCTTTCCGGGTGGGATCGGCAGCCATGCCACTCCCGAAACGCCCGGAAGCATCCATGAGGGGGGTGAGCTGGGCTACAGCATCTCGCACGCCTTCGGGACCGTCTACGATCACCCGGATTTGATCACATTGGTCATGGTGGGGGACGGCGAGTCAGAGACGGGTCCCCTTGCAACGAGCTGGCACAGCAACAAGTTCCTAAACCCGATCACGGACGGGGCCGTGCTGCCGGTCTTGCACCTCAATGGCTACAAGATCAATAATCCCACGATCCTGGCCCGTATCAGTCACGAGGAACTGGAGGCGCTCTTTGTCGGCTACGGGTACACCCCTTTGTTCGTGGAAGGGAGCGAACCCGCCAGCATGCACCAGGCCATGGCCGCCACGCTGGAACATTGTGTGCTGCAGATCCGCAAGATCCAGGAAGAAGCGCGGCGCACCGGGAAGGCTGTCCGGCCGCGCTGGCCCATGATCGTCCTCCGCAGTCCCAAGGGCTGGACGGCTCCGCGGGAGGTGGATGGGCACTACCTCGAAGGCTTCTGGCGGGCGCACCAGGTTCCGCTGGAGGTCGCCGACAACCCCCGTCATCTGGAGGTTCTGGAGACCTGGATGCGCGGCTACAAGCCAGAGAAGCTCTTCGACCAGGCGGGCCGGCTCATCCCGGAATTACGGGCGCTGGCCCCCAAAGGTCCACGGCGGATGAGCGCCAACCCCATCGCCAATGGCGGTTTGTTACGGAAGCCCCTGGAGATGCCGGGTTTCCGCAGCGCCGCTGTTGAGGTCAAGAAACCCGGCGTGACCCCGGCCGCCAGCGTTCCCATCCTCGGGAACTTTCTCCGCGAGGTCATGCGGCAGAACATGAAGAACTTCCGGGTCTTCGGGCCGGACGAGACCCAGTCAAACATGCTCCAGGCAATCTACGAAGTCGGCAAGAAGGTCTGGCTCGGCGAGTACTTCCCGGAAGACGCCGACGGCGGGGAGCTTGCCCCGGAAGGGCGCGTGATGGAGATGCTCAGCGAGCACACTGTAGAAGGGTGGTTGGAGGGATATATCCTGACCGGCCGGCATGGTCTGATCAACAGCTATGAGCCGTTCATTCACGTGATCGACTCGATGTTCAATCAGCACGCCAAGTGGCTGGAAAAATGCAACGAGCTGCCCTGGCGCGCCAAGATCTCGTCGCTCAACCTGCTGATCACCGGCCTGGTGTGGCGGCAGGACCATAATGGTTTCACCCACCAGGACCCCGGATTTTTGGACGTGGTCGCGAACAAGAGTCCCGAAGTGGTCCGCATTTATCTGCCGCCCGATGCCAACTCCCTGCTGTCGGTGGCCGACCATTGCCTGCGTAGCATCAACAACGTCAACGTGATCGTTGCGGACAAAAAGACTCACCCGCAGTATCTGGACATGGAGGCGGCGATCGCCCACTGCATCAAGGGCATCGGAATCTGGAACTGGGCCAGCAACGATCAGGGGGTCGAACCCGATGTGGTCATGGCGAGCTGCGGCGACGTGCCGACCATGGAATCCGTGGCCGCAACCGCCCTCCTTCGCCAGCGCCTGCCTGACGTGAAGGTCCGGTTCGTGAACGTGATGGACCTATTCAAGCTGACGCCCAATTCGGAGCATCCCCACGGCCTGACCGACCGCGAGTTCGAAGCCATTTTCACGCCGGACAAACCCGTGGTCTTTAACTTTCACGCTTACCCCTGGCTCATCCACCGCCTCACCTACCGGAGGCCGGGACAGCATCATATCCACGTGCGCGGCTACAAGGAACAGGGCAACATCAACACGCCGCTGGAACTCGCGATCCGGAATCAGACCGACCGCTTCAGCCTGGCCATCGACGCCATCGACCGGATGCCCCGTTTCCGGGTAACCGGCGCCAACGTTCGCGAGGCCCTGGTCAACGAGCGGATCGCGTGTCTCCAGCACGCCCATGAGTTCGGCATCGACCGGCCTGACCTCACGGATTGGAAGTGGCCGCTTTAACAGTTTGCGGAAAAAGCCATTTCGCAGGCTGCTCAAAAATGGCAGGATGCAAGGCGCGCGAAATCGTGAGGAATGAGGCGTACTTGGCCGTACGCCGCAGTGACGAACGATGAGCGAAACGCCGCAGATGGACGTTTTTCAGCAGCCTGCTAGAAGCGCAACATGGACGGAGAAAGGAGGAAGGAATGAAGACACCTATGCAGGAGAAGCCCGTATCCGCCAGACCCAAAGGATCGGTGGATCTGACCAAGCTCATAGAGCAGTACGGTTGCGGCCCCGTCCCGTTCACCGGAACCCCCGATGCGCTGTACGAACGACACCTCCTC
>Ga0335070_10003391_pt1 | contig 18610 bp, 13 predicted proteins | sample Lox_Sample_13_FD_206722 | JGI IMG/M metagenome (GOLD analysis project Ga0335070, IMG submission 206722) | Soil microbial communities from Loxahatchee National Wildlife Refuge, Florida, United States - Lox_Sample_1.3 | ecosystem: Environmental > Terrestrial > Soil > Wetlands | place: USA...
CCGGCCTACCGGACGGACCGGGTGGATTCGCTGTACGTCGTTTGGGGCGGGAATTCCATCAAGCATCCGGTGGTGTACGGACCGCAGGGCTGGCCCGGCAGCGGCTTCCCATCGGACGCGATGTCCGCGCGCGGGACGATGGAGCGGCCATGACTCCGCTCGATTCCCCGATCCTCGACGCCTGGCGGATCAATGACCGCGTCACGGCATTCCTGGTCGAGCAGCTCCCGCCGGCCCTGTGGCGGGCGGCGCTGCCGTCGTCCCCGCGGCGCACCGTCGGAAGCATCTTCGCGCATCTGCACAACGCGCGCCGGATGTGGCTGCGGAGCCTGGGGGTCGGGACCCGGATCGCGATCCCGCCGCTGGCGGATCGCGCCGCCAGCCGGCGCGACCTGCGCGCCGCCCTCGGGGCCAGCGGCGCGGCGATCCTGGCGTTGCTGGAATCCGGGCTGCGGAACGGCGGCCGGTTCCCGGGCGTCACCAGCGCGTTCTTCTACGGCGCCATGCCGCGGGACACGATCCACTTCCTCGGCTACGCGCTGTCGCACGAGGCCCACCACCGCGGCCAGGTGCTGCTCATGGCCCGGAGTCTGGGGCACCGGCTTCCGCCCAAGGTCACCGGCGGCCTGTGGCAGTGGTCCTCGCGGCTGAAGGAGTCGCGGCCGAAGCGAGCCTCGAAGGCCTGACCCGCGGGAACACCGCGGCGTGCTCCGCCCCGGCTCAGTTCCCCCTGGGAGCCGCGTTCTTCCGGGCCGACTCGAACTCGTCCCCGGGATACCACGCCGGCCGCTGGTCGCGGTTGGCCACGTCGAGGCCCACGCGGTAGGCCAGGCGCGCGTCCTCGACCATGCCCGAGAGGTCCCAGTCCGGGCGCACCTCGTCGCTGGGCTGGTGGTAGTGCAGCCGCACGAACTCAGCCGCCTTCTGCCTGCCCCAGCCGGCCGGGCGCCCGATGTAGGTCTGGCCGGACTTGAAGTACAGCGCGGGCACGCCGCCGCGCGCGAAGCTCAGCTGGTCGGCGCGGTAGTAGTAGCCCTTGTCCGGCTCGGGCTCGTCCACCACCGTGCGGCCCTGCTCGCGCGCCCCGACCACCAGCCGCTCCTCCAGGTTGGTCCGGCCCTTGCCGATCACGGCCACGTCCGAGGTGCGGCCGAGCACGTTGCCCCCGTCGAAGTTGAGGTTGGCCACGATGCGGCCGGGCGGGCTCGGCGGGTGGGCCACGTAGTACTTCGACCCGAGCAGGCCCTGCTCCTCGCCGGCGGTGAACAGCGCCACCACGGTGCGCCGGGGGCCGGGCCGGGTCGCGGCGAAGGCCTCGGCCATGGCCAGCACCTGCGCGCAGCCGGAGGCGTTGTCCAGGGCGCCGTTGTGGATCCGGTCGCCGGTGGAGTCGGGCGCCCCGATCCCGAGGTGGTCGTGGTGCGCGGAGAAGACCACCGCCTCCTCGCGCAGCCCGGGGTCGCTCCCCGGCAGGATCCCGATCACGTTGGCGGTGGGGGTCTCCTTCACCTCGACGTCGAACCCGAAGGAGGTCTTCACCCCCAGCGGGATCGGCGCGAACTCGCGCCGGCGCGCGGAGGCGACGAGGGAGTCCAGGTTCTTTCCGCCCAGCGCGCACAGCCGGCGGACGGCGGGTTCGGTCAGCCAGCTCTTGAAGCCGATCCGGGGCTCGTCGCCGGCCGGGAGGTCGAACTGCGTGCCGGCCCACGAGCGCTGGACCACGTTCCACCCGTAGGCCGCGGACGAGTCGGTGTGCAGGATGATGGCGCCGGCCGCCCCCTGCCGCGCGGCCGACTCGTACTTGTAGTCCCAGCGCCCGTAGTACAGGCGCCGGGTTCCGGCGAACAGCGCCGGGTCCCAGTCGGGATCGTTGTTCATCATCAGCAGGATCTTGCCCTTGAGGTCGGCGCCCTTGAAATCGTCCCACTGATATTCCGGCGCCTGGATGCCATAGCCGACGAACACCACCTCGGCATCCTGAACGGAGACGCGCGGGGCCTGCACCCCGCTCCCGCCGATGAAGTCGTCCCCCCAACGGAACTCGGCCTCCCCGGCGGGCCCGGCGAACCGCCAGCGGTCGAAGTTCTTCACCGTGAGCCCGATGAAGTTGATGGGCTGCTCCCAGCCGCCGCCCGCGGCGCCGGGCTGGAACCCGATCTCCGTCAGCCGCCGGACCAGGTAGGCGCGCGCCTTGCGGTCTCCCGCGGTGCCGGGGAAGCGGCCCTCCATGGAGTCGGCGGAGATGGCCGAGATGTCGCGCAGCATCCCGGCGGCCTCGATGCGGTCCTGGGGGCCGGACGGGGCGGGCGGAGTTGCTCCGGCCACGGCCGCTCCGGCGAGGCCGAGCGCGAGCCCGAGACCGATCAGGGTCCAGCGAATGGTCGAAGTCATGTCCCCTCCACGAGTGCGTCTCACGGGTCCCGCGGCGGGGGCCCCGGGGCCGGGTCCCGAACCTGGAAAGCTACTTCGTCTCGCCGGCCGTGAACTCGACCCACGGCTGCGACGGGCGGCTGCGCAGAATGTCCTTCATCCAGTCGTACTGCGGGTACTTCGCCAGGAACGCGGCGGCGTCGAAGGCCATGCCGCAGGCCGATCCCCAGCGCACCGCGATGCTCATGCGCCGGGCCATCCGCGCGTCCACCACTTTGCCGTCCACGGTGCCGCTGGGCTCGTTGGGCTGCCAGTCGGGCGAGGCGGGGGCGTGGTCCAGCTCCCCGTGGGCGCACAGGGAGTGGATGCCCGGGCGTTCCTCTCCGACGTACACGTCGTAGTGGTCGGCCTCGAAGCGCTTGGCGGCCTCCACGTCGATCTTGCCGGCGTATTGGGCCATGAGCTGCTTCCAGCGCAAGCGCCGGGCGGCGCCCGAGGTGCGGATGTCCGTCTCCTTGGTGTCCGTCTCCAGGCGCCGGACCTTGAGGTCCTCGGCCACGTTCGAGCCGCTGAACCAGCCGTCCCGCTTCCTCTCGAAGCCGACGTACCTGAGGCCCAGCTCGAGCCGGGCGATCTCGCGGGTGTTCACGTCGCCCAGCAGCCAGGCGTTGGCGTAGCCGCCGTTGTTGCCCTGGCGCATGATGGCGCACCACTGGCCGATGGAATCGGCGTCCTGGGTGGCGCGGCGCATCCGGACGAACTCGGGGACGCCGGTGGAGTCGAAGCCCTCGAAGCCGCCGAGGGTGGTCTCGGACCCCACCAGCCCGGCGTCGGTCACGAAGAAGTCGCTGCCGCTGTGGATCCAGCCCGGGACCGACTGCATCAGGATGCGGTGGCCCTTCTCCGGGGCCACGTCCAGGATGAGGTTCCCCGCCCCGGACAGGTCCGCGTAGCCGGTCATGCTGTTGTGACCCAGGACCACGTTGCCGTCGGCGGTCATGCTGCCGGTGGCGATGAACGAGCTGCAGCCCTCCCGGGGCGGGGGAGTGGCCGTGTCCTTGATCCTCTTGAGGTACTTGGGCCACCAGTACCCCGCCAGCTCGATGATGCCGTTGTAGGCGACGAGCTCCGCCCGGGAGGAGCGGACGCCGGCCGCGCCCAGGCCCTCGACCATGCCGTCCAGCTCGGCCAGGTCCTCCGGGTCGATCCTGGGGGTGAACATGGTGTCGGCCTTGGCCACCAGCCACTGCCAGTCCATGGAGCTCTGGTAGGTCCAGCCGAGGCGCGTGGCCCGGATCCCCTGCTCGATCTCCTGCGCCAGCAGGTAGCCGTGCTGGAAGCCACGCTCCCGCGGCGGGCCCTCGAGGTGCAGGTAGATCCAGCCCGCCTTCTCCCGCCGGTAAGCCTTGGCAACCCAGGCGCGCTGGGCGTCGGTCAGCTCCGCCGGGCTCCTCGTCGTGGCCTGGACGGTCATGGGCCCGGCGACTGCAGCCGCAGTGAGCAGGGCCAGACTCAGGATCGATGCCTTCATTCCACCCCCCTCACCATCGGGTCCCACGGCGGCAGCACCGTGGCCCGGGTCTGGAACACCGCCAGGATCTCCTGCGGCACGTACTTCTTGCGCACCACGATCACCTGCACGTAGTCGTCGAACCACTCGTCCAGCATGGTGAAGTAGCCGTTCTTGCCCCGGCTCTCGCCCCAGGAGTTCTCGACCAGCCACTTCTTCACCCGGCCGTCCACCACGTCCATGCCGGTGAGCACCATGTTGTGGTTGGGGGAGGCGGTGTAGGTCTCGAACAGCTCCTCGCGGGAGAGGCCGAGGTTCATGCCATAGAGCGACTCGTAGTCGTACAGCTGCGGGGCCATCAGGCCGCTGGCGGAGTTCGTCTGCTGGTCCACCGCGCAGCCGAACCACACTGCGGTGCTGTCCTGCAGCGACCGGCGGGCCAGGTCCTTCATCGCCGCCAGCGGGATGTTGACGAAGTTGAGGTTGGGCCCGTCGCGCAGCATCCGGTCGAGGTCGATCTCGTACTTCCGGTTGAAGTCCAGCGTGGGGATCGAGTACAGGGCACAGTAGTCGTCCAGGATGTCCCCGGCGAACTGGCGGTAGAACTGCTGCGGCGTGTAGCGGGCCGGCGCGGTGAGCTTCCGGTCCCGGGTCTCGTAGCGCCACTCGAAGTCCTTCGGGGGCCGGCCCAGGTTGATGACCAGGATCCGGTAGACGTCCTGGAGCGCCTGCAGGCGGAGCCCGGCGATCGCCTCGGCGGCCGGCGCCTTCCGGATGTCCATCGCCGCGCGCTTCAGCCGGAGCGCCAGGACCCGGTTCAGGTGGCCCGAGTGCGAGGAGCTGTGGGTCTCGGGCATGATCTCGTTGGGCACCACCCCGTACTTCCTGACCAGGTCCACGAAGCCGGTCCAGTTCTGGCCGTCCTGGACGGTGGTGCGCATCAGGAACTCCACGGTCCGGTCGGTGTAGGGCTTGTCGCGGGTCTGGGTGACGGCGTCCAGGAACAGGTTGGCCTTCTCGAGCTTCTCGAAGAACATGAGGTAGCCCTGCGAGAACTCGAGGTCCGGCACGCCCAGTTTCCGCGCGGCGCCGGGGCGCAGGAGGTTGAGCCCGGAGAACATCCAGCACCGGCCGGTGTCCCTCTGGTTGGTGATCTTCTGGTCCCGGAGGCGGAGCGAGAAGTACGGGTCCACCCCGATGATCCGCTCCCAGTTCTGGCTCAGGGTGTCGCCGTCCGCCTGCGCCAGGGCGTGCTGGGCGGCCCGCAGATGCGCGTCGGCCGCGCACGACTGCGCGAGCCGGTCGAGCGTGGCGGCGGTGAGGTCGCGCTCCGGCTGGGCGGCCGCCGGGACTGCGAGCAGCAGCAGCGCCGCGAGCGGCACGAGCCCGCGTGCGGTCATCGGAGCCTCCCGTACATCGGGTCCCACGGCGGCAGCACCGTGGCCTGGGTCTTGAAGACGGCGGCCAGCTGCGGCGGGACGTACTTCCGGTGCACCACGATCGCCTGCACGTAGTCGTCGAACCACTCGTCCAGCATGGTGAAGTAGCCGCTCCTGCCCCGGCTCTCGCCCCACGAGTTCTCGACCAGCCACTTCTTCACCTTGCCGTCCGCCACGTCCATGCCGGTGAACACCATGGCGTGGGTGGGCACGTCGGTGTAGGTCTCGAACAGGTCCTGGCGGGAGAGGCGGAAGCTGGTCCCGTACAGGGACTCATAGTCGTACAGCCGCGGGGCCATCAGGCCGCTGCCGGAGTTCGACTCCTGGCCCACGTCGCACCCGAACCACACCGCGCTGCTGTCCTGGAGCGACTTGCGGGCCAGGTCCTTCATCGCCTCCAGCGGGATGTTGACGAAGTAGAGGTTTCCCCCGTCGCTGGTGACCTTGTCGAGGTCGATCTCGTACTTCCGGTCGAAGGCCAGCGTGGGAACCGAGTAGAAGCAGTCGTAGTCGTCCAGCACCGTTCCGACCACCTCGCGGTAGAACTGCTGGGGCGTGTACGTCCTCGCGGCGGTCAGCTTCTTGTCCCGGGTCTCGTACCGCCACGAGAACTCCTTGGGCGGAGTGCCGAAGTTGATCGCCAGGATCCGGTACACGTCCTTCATGGCCGCGAGCCGGATCGCCTCGGCCTCCGCCGGCGCGGCGGCCCGCCGGATCTCCATCGCCGCCCGCTTCAGGCGCAGGCCCAGCACGCGGGCCACGTGCCGGGAGTGCGAGGAGCTGTGCGTCTCGGGCATGACCTCCTTGGGCACCACGCCGTACTTGTCCACCAGCTGGACGAAGCCGAGCCAGTTCTGGCCGTCCTGGACGTTCTGCTTGAACAGGAACTCGACCGTGCGGTCGGAGTACGGCCGGTCCTTGGTCCGCGTGACCTCGTCCAGGAACAGGTTGGCCTTCTCGAGCTTCTCGAAGAAGAACAGGTAGTTCTGCGACAGCTCGAGGTCCGCCACCCCCAGACGCTTCGCGGCGGCCGGCCGCATCAGGTTCAGCGCTGCGAACATCCAGCACCGGCCGGTCTCCTTCTGGTCGGTGACCTTCTCGTCCTTCAGCCGGAGGGTGAAGTACGGGTCCACGGCGGTGATCTGCTCCCAGTTCTCGCTGAGGGTGTCACCGTCCACCTGGGCCAGGGCGTGCTGCGCGGCGCGCAGCGGCGCGTCGCTGGGGCAGGACCGCTCCAGCTCCCCGAGCGCCGCCGGGGTGAGCGAGTGGGGCTGCTGGGCGGCGGCGGGGGCGGCGAGGGCGAGCACGAGCACGAGCGAGAACACGGGGAGCAGGCGTCTCATTGCGAGTCTCCTTGATGGGTGCTCTCTGACGTTGGTGGGGCGGATCGAACGCCGGGCGGGACGCGCGCGACAAGCCTACACCGCCGGGGGGGCCGGTCAACGGAAATGAGCGCCGGGGGGCGGCGCCCGGCGGCGGGCGGGCTGCCGCCTCAGCTTCGCGAGCGGATGCCCGCCGTCTCAGCTCCGCGCCGGCACCGTAAGCGCCATCACGGTGATGTCGTCCCCGGGCTCCGCCTCGCCCAGGAAGGCGTTCAGCTCCGCCAGGGTGCGGTCCACGACGCCCCGGGCGGACAGGCCCGGGGGCAGCGAGCCCACCAGCGAGACCAGGCGGTCCTCGCCGAACATCTCGCCCCGGGCGTCCAGCGCCTCGGTCAGGCCGTCGGTGTACAGCAGCAGCCGGTCCCCGGGGCGCAGGTCCACGCGCCCCTCGGCGTAGCTGAGCCCCTGGAACGCGCCGACCACGGTCCCGCCCTCCTCGAGCGTCTGGTGGCCCCCGGCGGCCCGGAACAGCAGCGGCGGGTTGTGCCCGGCGTTGGTGTAATGCATGCGCAGGCTCTCCCCGTCGAGGTGCGCCAGGAACAGCGTCACGAACTTGCCGGTGCCGCCGGAGCCGGCGGCCAGCGCGTTTACCTTCTGGGTGATCGCGGCGGGGGAGTCCTTTTCGCCGGCCTGGGTGCGCAGCGACGCCTGCAGCATCGAGCCCAGCAGCGCCGCGGGGATGCCCTTGCCGCTGACGTCCGCGATGGCCAGCAGCAGCGCGCTCCCGCCGGCCGGAACCACGTCGTAGAAGTCCCCGCTGACCTGCTTCGAGGGGATGTTCACCGCGTGCACGTCGAACCGGGAGCCGGTGGGGAAGCGGTCGGGCAGGAACGACTGCTGGATGCGGCGGGCCAGGTTCAGCTCCTCCTCGGCGCGGGCCTTCTGGAGCGCCTCCCGGTAGAAGTTCCGGGCGAACGCAATGCCGATGAACAGCGCGAAGAACAGCAGCGTGAAGGCCAGGAAGTTGGCCACGCCGGCGACGGAGTGCAGCAGGCGGATGCCCAGGGCCGCGTCCGCCACGAGGGCGGCCAGCAGGCACCCGGCGAGGGTCACCCCGCCGAAGAAGGCGATGGTCAGGGGCACCGACCGCGAGCCGTCGCTGCGGAGCCGCACGATCCGGCGGTACAGCAGGTGGTCGCCCAGCAGGACGCACAGGCTCACCGACAGGGCGAACACCCCGGCCACCAGGACGAACGCCGGCAGCAGACCGCGGGGCAGTCCGGTGATCAGCCAGAAGAACAGGCCGAAGCCCGCGGCCAGGAGGGGGGCGCGCCACAGGAGCGCCAACAGCCCCGGCAGCAGGCGGCTCCCGCGGCGGCGCGCCTTCGGTTCCAGGCTCACTCGTCAGGTCTCCAGGGGGGATCGGGTTGCGCGAATCCCGGCACGCCGGAGGGTAGCAGACCGGCGCCTTCGGCAGAAGGCGCGGCGCGCGCCGAGCGGTCGCGCCGTGCGGCCGCACGCAGGCGCGGGGCGCGCCCGACGGCGGCCCGGGTCATGTGGCAAGGGACTGCCTCGGGCGAGATCTATTTCCGCCGCAGCTCGGTGGCCCAGTTGGTGACCACGACGAGGCGCCCGGCGCTGCTTCCGCCGGGCGGAGTGCTGACCAGGAACCGCTGGCCATCGCGGGACACGGCCCAGCGAAAGCCGAGGAAGGGGCTCGGGGCGATCACGGTCTTGAACAGCGGCTTGGGGACACCTACCTCGAAGGTCGTGCCGGCGTGCACGTCCACGGCCAGGATGCTCTGGTCCGGCCCCTCGAAGAAGAGCTCCTTCCCGTCCGCGCGCCACTGGGGGAAGCTGCCGCCCGCCGTCGAGACCTGCCACTTGCCGCCGGGGCCGGGGTAGGGGATCACGTAGACCTCGTCGTGCCCGGACTCGTTCGAAGCGTAGGCCAGCCACCGCCCGTCGGGAGAGAGCCGGCCACCGCGCTCGTTGAAGGCGGACTGCACCACGGGCCGGGGCGGCTGCCGGCCATCCGCGGGCATCGCCCAGACGCTCCACACGCTTCTCGCCGAGACGACCGAGAGCACGATGACGTTCGCCGCCCCCGACCAGTCGGTCGGGCCCTGGTGGCTGTTCTCGACCCCCGGCAGCGAGTCCTCGCCCCCCACGCCGTTGGCCGCCCGGACGTAGGCGCGCGCCCAGTTCCCGCGGAACGCGCCGAACGCGATCCGGCTCCCGTCCGGCGACCAGACCGGAGCGAACTCGTCAGTGGGATCGAACGTGAGGCGCGAGCTGACGCCGCGGATCAGATCCCGCACCCAGATGTCGCGGGTGGCGGGCCGCTCGCCGACGACGCTGACCGCCAGCCGCGTGCCATCGGGGGACAGGGCCACGTCCTCGTAGTGGCCGGGCGGCGCGGCCTCGCCCAGGGGATGGCCGTCCCGGGCGATCCACAGCAGGCGGCCCAGCCCCTGGTCCATCACCGGCCGATAGGAGAGGACCCCGGCGCCCGAGACCGAGAACGACCCGACGCCTCCGGTCGCGAGCGGCTCGCTCACCGGCACGGGCTCCCCGGTGCAGCGGGCGGAGCGCACATCGAGCGGCTGGGCCACCAGCCGCCCGCCGTTCATGTACACCAGCCAGCCCGGGGGCGCGTACTCCGCGCGGCTCTCCGTCTGGCCGATGGGGCGGCTCTCCCTCGAGCCCAGCTCGCCGATGCGGATCTCGCTCGCGCCACCCGCCTTGTTGGCCACGAACAGGAAATGGCGGCCGTCGGGCAGGAAGAACGGCCAGGCGTGTCCGATGTCGCCGTGCGCGCGGTCGAGGAAGGTGACCGGCCGGGGGGGACCGCCCGCCTCCGGGACCCCCCGGATGGAGTCCGAGTCGGTGCCGTCGAAGAGGATCCAGCCGCTCCTTCCCCACGTGCCGTCGTAACCGCCGGGCGCGTCGCAGACGTCGATCACCGGCCCGCCGGCAGCCGGGACCTTGCGGAGCCTTCCCTCGGCGAGGAACGCCAGATACCTGCCGTCGGGGGACCAGAAGGGGCGGGCGTTCTCCGCCCCCTCCAGGGGACGGGCCTCGAGGGCGTCCAGCGGCCGCACCCACAGCTGCGTCGTGCCGGTCGAGTCCCGCGCCAGGAAGGCCACGGTCCGCCCGTCCGGCGACACCCGCGGCCAGAGCAGGTCGGTCGTCCCTTTCGGCTGGCGCACGTCGAATCGGATGACCTGGGGCGGCCCGCTGAGGCGCAGCGCCACCCACCCCATCGCCGCCACCGCCACCGCCAGGGCCCCCGCCAGCAGCCACGCCAGCCGCTCGCGGCTGCGGCGCCGCGCCGCGACCGGTGCCGGCACGCCCGCCTGGGAGCCGCCCGAGGCGACCCACTGAAGCTGGAGCTTCACGTCGTGCGCGGTCTGGATGCGCTCCTCGGCGTCCTTGGTGAGGCACAGCTGCACGACCTGGTCCAGCGCCGGGGGCAGCAGCGGAATCAGCTGGCTCGGAGGCTTCGGCTGGCGCTCCAGGATCGCCGCGATCAGCGAGGCGTGGCTCTTGCCCTCGAAGGCCCGCCGGCCGGTGGCCATCTCGTACAGCACGCAGCCCAGCGCCCAGATGTCCGAGCGGGCATCCACCTCCTTCCCCTCCAGCTGCTCCGGCGCCATGTACTGGAAGGTCCCGACGATCGTCCCTTCCGCGGTCAGCGGCCGGCTCACGGTCGGCGACTCGGTCAGCGCCCCCACCACCGGCGCGAGCCCGGCGGGACGCGCGAGGCCGAAATCCATGAGCTTGGCCCCGGCCTTGGTCAGCATCACGTTCCCGGGCTTCAGATCGCGGTGCACGACCCCCTCGCGGTGGGCCCGCTCCAGGGCGTCCGCGATCTGGGTCCCCAGGGAGAGCACTTCGGCCGCCGGCAGCGGCCCCTTCTCCAGGCGGTGGGCGAGGGTTTCGCCCTCGAGCAGCTCCATCACCAGGTAGTCCACTCCGTCCTGGTGGCCCACGTCGAACAGGGTGCAGATGTGCGGGTGGTTGAGCTGGGAGATGGTGCGGGCTTCGCGCTCGAAGCGGGCGCGGACCTCGGGGGCCGCCGCGAGGTGTGGAGCGAGCACCTTGACGGCGACGTCGCGCCCGAGGCGGGTGTCGTGGGCGCGGTACACCTCGCCCATCCCGCCTGCGCCGAGGGGGGCGAGGATCCGGTAGGGGCCGAGAGTGGTGCCGGCAGCCAGCATGGGCGCTCTCCGGGGCTGGGAATCCGCCTGGGGGACGCGAGAGCTTCATGGGAGAGACTACTCCGGGGCGGGCGGGGGTCAATGGGGCTGCGGCGGGGCGGGCGCATCGCCATGCGCCCGTACGGGGAAAGGCGAGGGGCGCACTGCCGTGCGCCCCTGCGCTACGCGTCGGTTGTCAGGCGTCAGTTGCCGCTGCGGGCCTGCAGCGGCTGGCTGACCGCGCCGGCCCAGTCGATGAGCCGGGCGGTCTCCAGGAAGCGGGTGCCCTTGGTGGGCGCGCCCAGCACCACCGAGACCAGCTGGCGGCCGGCCGCGCGCACCACGGTGGCGAAGCAGTAGCCGGCCTCGTTGATGAAGCCGGTCTTGCCGCCCATCACGTCGTAGTTCCCGTACAGCAGCCGGTCGGTGTTGGCCAGCACGTGCGCCCCGCGGCTGGTGCGGAACTCGTAGTGCGGGGTGGAGGTGACCTCGGCGACCAGCGGGTACTTGCACGCGGCGGCCATCAGCCGCGCGTAGTCGCGCACCGAGGACACGTTGCCCGGGTCCAGCCCGGTCTCCTCCTCGAAGCGCGTGCCGGTCATGCCCAGGGCCCGGGCGCGCGCGTTCATGCGCGCCAGGAACTCGTCGTGGGCGATCCCGCTGGTGCGCACCAGGGCGCGGGTGGCGGCGTTGTCCGAGACCATCAGCGCCAGCTGCAGCAGGTCCCGCTTGCGGATGCGCTCCCCGGCGCGCAGCCGCGTGCGGCTGGCGTCGTGGATGTCCTCGCGGGTCATGGCCACCACGCTGTCCCACTCCGGCTGGGTCTCCAGGAGCACCAGCGCGGTCATGATCTTGGTCAGGCTGGCGATGGGCAGGCGCTGGTCGGGGTTCTTCGCGTACAGCACCCGGTCGCTGTCGGGGTCGTACACGATGGCCGCCCGCGAGCGCAGCCGCGGCTGTCCGGTGCTGTCGAAGCCCAGGAACGCCAGCTCGCGCCCGCGCCGGTGGCGCCGCAGGCGGCGGCTGGCGTAGGCGCGGCTCACGTGGCGGTGGCGCTTCGCGCCGGCCAACTGGGTTCCGCCCGGGCCGGCCGCGGGCGCGGCCTGGAGGCTGGTCCGGCGCGACTTCACCCGGTGGGCGGACGAGTGCCGGTGGCGCGTGGAGTGCGCGTGGCTCTTGCTCTTGGCGTGGTGGTGTCGTCTTGCCGAGGCACTGCCTGCGGTGAGGGCCGCCGCGAGGAGCAGGATGATGCACCAGCAGGACGCGCGTCGAATCCTTCGACAGAGGCGGTCCATGGATGTGGTCTCCCTCATGGCTGAGTCGTTCTGGATCCCGCTGCAACTTCCCTGTTGCGCGCGAAGCTCCCGCACCTTAGCACGCCCCGGTGCGCGGGTGCAACCCGCATGGCCCACGTTCGTTGACACCCCGCCGGGGGGCACCTAGACTGGCCCCATGCGCACACCCACCTTCACGCCGCGGGCGGCCCACAAGCTCATTATCGGCTTGGCCGCCGTTTTGTTCACTGTGGTCCTGGCCGCCGCGGGCGCGCGGGCCGACCGGATCACCCTCCTCCACACCAATGACACCCACAGTCACCTGGAGTCCTTCGACAACTTCCACGGCGGGGTGCACGCCCCGCACACGGGAGGGGTGGCCCGGCGGGCCACGCTGGTGGCGGCGGTGCGGGCCGAAGGCCAGCCCGTCCTGCTCTTGGACGCCGGCGACGTATTTCAGGGTACGCCGTACTTCAACTTCTATCATGGGCGGCTGGACTACGAGTTGATGGACCGGTTGCACTACGACCTCGGCTGCCTGGGCAACCACGACCTCGACGACGGTTACGCCCACTTTCGGGAACTGCGTGGGCTGCGCCACTTTACGGTGCTCGCCGCGAACGTGGACGCCCCCGTGGCGGGGGGCGGGCCGGCCGGGCCGCTGGGCCCGCCGGACACCATTCTGACCGCCGGTTCGCACCAGGTCGGGGTGTTCGGCCTGACCACCGAGCGGCTCCTGGAGATCGTGAGCCGCAGCCGCAACCCCGGCCTCGAGGTCCACCCGGCGGCCCCGATTGCGCGGGCCGAGGTGCACAAGCTGCGGGCCGCGGGCTGCGACCTGGTGGTGGCCCTGAGCCACCTGGGGGTGGACGACGACCAGGCGCTGGCGGACTCGGTGGACGGGATCGACCTCATCGTGGGCGGGCACAGCCACACCTTCCTGACCGAAATGCGCCTGGTGAAGCACGCCGGCGCGGCCAACGGCTGGGGCGGCACCGGGATCGTCCAGACCGGCTGCTTCGGCATCAACCTGGGGCGCATTGACGTGGACTTCGACGGCGCCCGCCCGGTGACCGCCCGGTACCGCCTGGTGCCGGCGGACTCCACCGTGGCCGAGGATCCCGGAATCGTGGCGTTCATGGCCCCTTACAAGGCGGCGGTGGATTCGGCCATGAACGTCCAGGTGGGCGAGGCCGCCGGCGACTTCCGCAAGGACGTGCCGGGGCCCGAGACGGCGCTGGGCGACCTGGTGGCCGAGGTGGTGCGCCAGTGCTCGGGGGCCGACGTGGGGCTGGTGAACTGGGGCGGCATCCGCACCCCGCTGGCCCAGGGCCCGATCCGGGCCTCCGACGTCTACACCATGCTGCCCTTCGACAACGAGGTGGTGAGGGTGGAGATGAGCGGCGCGCAGCTCAGGGAGCTGTTCGACTTCATCGCCGGCCTCGGCCGCCGCGAGAGCGGGGGGCGGGGAGCGCCGGCGGGCGGTGCGGCGCGGCGGGCGGGCGTGGCCCGCGGCCAGATCGCGGGGGCCTCGTTCGTGGAGGGCGCCGCGGGCGCCGAGAGCATCCAGGTGGGCGGGGCGGCCCTGGACCCGGCGCGCACCTACACCGTGGGCACCATTGACTTCCTCAGCAGCGGCGGGGACGGCTTCGAGATGCTGCACCGGTGCAAGTCCAGCCCGGTGGGCAACGGGGTGTTCCTGCGCGACGCCATGATCACCTACCTCAAGCAGAAGGGCACGGTCACGCCGGCGACGGACGGCCGGCTGCGCTAGCTGCCCAGGCCCGGGCGGGGCCGGGAGGCCCCGTCCCCTCCGGTACAGGCCCGACCCAGGCGGTGCGTCCTGCGCCCCCGGACGGCCCCGGCCGGGCCCACCCGGCCCGCTGGTGGGCGCTTCGGCTCGCATTGTAATCATTTGTATTTCAACTGCTTGTCCATTCGACCGAATTCCAGGCCAGGGACCTGGCGGGGCCGGCCCGGCGTGGCACATGGGTTGCTCGAAAGGCGTCCAGCGGCCCAGCGCGCCGCCCGGTTCCGACCCAGCGACCCACTCCATTCGACGGAGGATTGCCCAAATGAAGCGCCTGACCCTGGTCCTGCTCGCCGCGGTTGCCCTGATCGCCCTGGGCGGCTGCGGCAGTTCCAACCTCTCCAGCCCTTCGAGCTCGAACCCCAACGTGGGTGACGCAACGCTGACCTCGATCCTGCCGCTCGACCAGTCGGACGACCCGCTGGCCTCGGGCATGCTTGGCGGCACGGACTCCGGGCCGGACGAGACCGTGGACGGCGCGCCGGGGCTCCTGCCGGGATCCGCGATGCTCCAGGACGTGCTGCCGGACAGCTCCAGGATCCTGTGGTGGCGCAAGGTGACCTCGTTCACCACCAACTTCTCCAAGAGCGGCACCCCCGACAGCGTCTTCGTGGTCGCACAGCGCACCAACACCGGCCAGTTCCTGGGCCTCGTGCACCTGGCCCACCCGCGCCGGGACTCGCTCCTGTACCGGAAGGACTACCAGATGTCGTGGACCCGCTCCGCCATCTACACCAAGCAGCCGGTCCCGACCGCGAACTGCGAGGAGAACACCCACTGGCTGCTCAAGAGCCTCACGCTGGCCGACGGCGTGACCCCGGGGGTCAGCTCGCCGGCCATCAGCCGGGTGGTGGTCAGCGGCAACGGCCAGAGCGGCCCGACATCGGTGACCTTCGACGACCCGACCAAGATGTACCAGCCGGGCTCGCTGCCCCTGTTCCAGATCGGAGACTCGATCCTGGTGCAGGTGTTCACCGACGGCAGCGACGCCAACCAGCGCGCGTTCATCCACTTCGACATCGCCGCCTCGGACAAGGGGCGCACCTGGCGCCGGCCGATGGCCTACAACCCGGCCACCGGGGCCTTCGAAGGCAGCTTCGTGGTGCGCGAAGGCTGGGGCAAGAACCACTTCGGCATGGTGCGGCCGCGCTCGGCGGTGTGGGTGGACGTGCTGAGCAAGGCCACCATCTACGACACCACGGCCCCGTACGCGGCCAACTGCTGGGGCGTGCCGTACCGGCTGTTCCGCCACCAGGGCGACGGCCTGGCCCTCAACTGACCCGCGGCCCGCGCAGTGCGGCGCGGGTGAGCGAAGCGCGCCCCCGATCCCGAGCCCCGGGGCCTTGCAGGCCCCGGGGCTTTGCTCGATCATCCCCGGTGTGAACCGCCGTTCGTTCCTGTTGCGCGCCGCGGGCCTGCTGCTGGCCGCTGTGGCGGCGCTGCCTGCCGGCGGCGCGGGCGCCCCGGCGCGGGTCCCGGCGGCGCCCGGGGTCCGGCCGGCGGTGGACTGGCGCACGCTGGAGCCGGGCCTGGAGCTGGCCTCGGTGCGCCTGCCGGGCGAGCCGGCGGGCGGGGCCTTCGCGGTGAACCTGCTGCGGGTGGACCCGTGGCGCTTCGAGCTGCGGCTGCTGTGCGCCCGGGCCGAGCCCGGGCACCGGGCGCGCACCCCGTGCCAGTGGTGCCGCGAGCGCGGCGCGCTGGCCGCCATCAACGCCGGCATGTTCATGACCGACGGCCTGACCGCCTGCGGGCTGATGCGCACCGCGGGCCACGTGAACAACCCGGTGCTGGGATCCGGCCGGGCGGTGTTCGTGGCCGATCCCACCGATCCGGCGCTGCCCCCGGCCCAGATCCTGGAAACCGACCTCCCGGCCTTCCGGGGCCTGCTGTCCCGCTACCGCACCGCCGCGCAGAACATCCGCATCGTGGCCTCCCAGCCCGCGCCGCACGGGGTGTGGCTGGACCGCTCGGGCTCCTGGAGCGAGGCGGCGGTGGGGCAGGACGCTCAGGGGCGGATCGTGTTCCTGTTCAGCGCCGCGCTGCGCAACCCGGCGCAGCTGGCGGCGGGGCTGCTGCGGCTCCCGCTGGGGCTGCGCTCCCTGATGCACGCCGAAGGCGGGCCGTCGGCCTCGCTGTGCGTTCGCGCCGGGGGCGTGGAGCGCGAGTGGGCCGGCAGCGCCGGCTCCGGCCAGGGCGACGCCGACGAGCCCGCGCCCGCGCAGCCCGTGCCGAACGTCCTGGCCATCTACCGGCGGCGCTGAGCGCGGGCGCCCGCACGGCGCCCGCCTTCGCTTCGCTCCTCCACGCCGCGCTCCCGGGTGCGATCGCATCGCGGCTGGCCCGGCGCGGCGGGGGAGGTGGAGGTGGGGAAGCAGCGTGCCCCGCGGGACGGATCGCCCGGGCTCCTTTCGCCGCAGAGGAAGGAAGAGCGCCGGGTGCTCCGTCAACTCCCGTCGGGCCAGGAGGCTAGTCCCGCGGGGCTGGACCCGGATCGCCCGAGGCGAGCCCCAGTGCGCCGGGCCAGGGAGGAGGACCCGCCCCCGGCAGCCCCCCTCGGCGTCGGAACCCCCCCTTTGGTTCCGGGCCGATTACTCTTTGCCGGAGACAGGTCCTTCCATTCGAAGTGACACCCATGCAGAGGGCAAGCGGCGTGCCGCGCGGGCGCGCCGCCTCAGCGTGGTCCTCACTCTCTTGCGGAGCATCGAGTTGGCCGACGGCCGCGCCGGGCGGCGCGGCGCGAGGTCTTGTCAGGCGGGCACGCCGGCGTCAACCCGGTGACGCACCGGCCGCCTGAAGTTGACGGGTTCCGGGTCGAAGCGCTGCGGCCCGGCTTCGCACGCGCCGGCGTCAGGCGGCGAGTGCGAGGCGCGGCGAGCGAGGCGGGCGGCTAGCGGGACTCCCGCAGCACCTGAAACGCCCCGGGCAGGTGGGCCACCATGTCTCCGGCCACCAGCGATTCCTCGCCCACCTCCTCGCGCGCCAGGTCGCCCGCCAGCCCGTGGAGGAAGGCCGCCAGCGAGGCCGCGTCGAAGGGCTCGAGGCCGCGGCCCAGGAGCGCCGCCAGGATGCCGGTGAGGACGTCGCCCGAGCCGCCGGTGGCCATGCCGGCGTTGCCGGTGGGGTTCAGGCGCGCGCGGCCGTCGGCGCGGCGTAGCGCGGCGCAACCTCCAGCCGCCCCCGCTCCACTTCCTCGCGCGAGAGCCCGCTCAGCCGGGCGAACTCCCCGACGTGCGGGGTGAGCACGAGGGGCCCGGCGGCGCCCCGCAGCAGATCGGCGCGGCCCTCGAAGGCGTTGAGGCCGTCGGCGTCCAGCACCGTGGGCAGGTGCGCCCGCGCCACCAGCGCGCGCGCCAGCTCGGCCGCCTCGGGGTGGCGGGTAAGGCCCGGCCCCAGCGCCAGCGCGTCGGCGCCCTCCAGGTCCAGCAGCAGCGCGCCCGCCGCCCGGGCGGTGTGGGTGCGCTCCGCGGACTCCGCGAACAGCGCCGCGGTCGCCTCCAGCAGCAGCGGCGCCAGCGCGTCGTACAGCCCGTGCGGCGCGCACACCGTGGCCAGGCCGGCGCCGGAGCGCAGCGCGGCGCGGGCGGCCAGCGCCGGCGCGCCCAGCATCCCCGGGCCGCCCCCCACGATGCGGATCCGCCCGACGTCGCCCTTGTTGGCGGTGGGTGCGCGCCGCGGCAGCAGCGCCGCAGCCTCGCCCGGCGTCAGCACCGCCAGGCGCCGCTCGGCGGCGGGCACCGCGCTCTCCGGAATGCCGATGTCCACCACCTCCACCGCGCCGCAGTGGCCGCGCCCGGGGTACAGCAGGTGGCCGGGCTTGGGGAAGGCGAAGGTGACGGTCAGCGCCGCGCGCACCGCGTCGGGCTGCGCCTCGCCGGTGGTGGCGTCCACGCCCGTGGGCAGGTCCGCCGCCACCCGCGCCCCGGGCGCCGCGTTCAGCTCCTGGCAGGCCGCGCGCATGAGGCCTTCCAGCGGCCCGCGGGCCCCGGTTCCCAGCAGCGCGTCCACCAGCATGTCGGCCTGCTCCAGGCGGCGGGCGTGGCGGGCCAGGGCGGCCTCGTCCGGCACCTCGAAGCGCGGGATCTTGGCCGCCGCCAGGCGCGCCCAGTTGGTGCGGTTGGGTCCGGTCAGCTCGCGCGCGCGGCCCAGCAGCAGCACCGTCACCCGGCCGCCCGACTTCTTCAGGTGGCGGGCCGCCACCATGCCGTCCCCGCCGTTGTTGCCGCGGCCGCACAGGATCACCACGTGCTCGCCCCGGGGGCCTTCGAAGTGCGCGCGCAGCGCGCGCGCCAGGCCCGCGCCGGCGCGCTCCATCAGGGTCAGGACCGGGATCTTGAGCTTCTCGATGGCGTGCGCGTCGGCGGTGCGCATCTGCCCGGCGGTCAGCACCAGCATGGGGTCACCTCGCCGCGGTCACGGCTCCGTGAGCACCACCATCGCCACCGCGTAGTGGTGCGTGTGGGACAGGGTCACCTCGATCCGGGCCGCGCCGGCCAGCTCCGCCGCCCGCCCGGTGAGGCGCAGGCGCGGCCGGCCGCGCCCGTCCAGCATCACTTCCACGTCGGTCCAGCGGGGCGGGGGGCCGTCGTGCCCCAGCGCCTTGCCCAGCGCCTCCTTGGCCGCGAAGCGCGCCGCCCACGAGGCGGCGCTGCGCTTGGTGCGGCAGTAGGCGGCCTCGCCCTCGGT
>Ga0335070_10003392_pt1 | contig 18604 bp, 14 predicted proteins | sample Lox_Sample_13_FD_206722 | JGI IMG/M metagenome (GOLD analysis project Ga0335070, IMG submission 206722) | Soil microbial communities from Loxahatchee National Wildlife Refuge, Florida, United States - Lox_Sample_1.3 | ecosystem: Environmental > Terrestrial > Soil > Wetlands | place: USA...
AGCGGCACAGGCCCTGAAGGGGAAGATGCTGGAGGTCGCCGCTTCAGTGCTCAAGGAAGCGCCGACAGGGCTCACACTGCAATTCCCGGGCAGGGTCGTGGGAAGATCCGGGGCGCTCGACTTCGACGCAATCGCGCGCTACTGCCAGGGAGGTGAGGGGCCAGGTGAGCTGGTTGGTCATGCCTCGTTCACCACCGACGACGCAGCGTTCCCGTACGCTGCCCACGTCTGCGAGGTGGCGGTGAATCTGCGCACCGGTGCGGTCGAGGTGCGCCGCTACCACGCCATCACCGACTGCGGCACGCCAATCAATCCAGAGCTGGCGCAGGGACAGGTGTACGGGGCGATACTGAAGTCCATCGGGCACACTCTGTACGAGGAAATGGTCTTCGACGAGCAGGGCCGGTGTCTGACGACGGCCCTCGCCGATTACGGTGCGCCGATGATTCAGGAGCTCCCCCGGGAGATCGAGGTGAGCTTCGTTGAAACGGATGACCCTTTCGGGCCCTTTGGCGGAAAAAGCGTGTCCGAGATCAGCATGAACGGGGCCGCGCCGGCGATCGCGATTGCGGTCCACAATGCGACCGGCGTCTGGATCCGCGATTGGCCCATCACGCCGGAGAAAATCCTGACTGCCCTGGGGAGGTTCTCGTGATTGCCACAACGCCGCATGACATCCAGAGACAGATCGACACTTTCGGCAAGAGGCCCTCCTCGGGTCTGCACGGGAAGGACTTCCTTCTCACGTGGGACAAGACCCGGGAAGAGCTGGAGGCGATCCTGTCGATCGCCCTGATCCTCAAGGCTTTCCGCACGAGCAACATCTCCCCGCGGTTGTGGGACTCCGGCCTCGCGGTTTCCCAGTTTCGCGACAACTCCACGCGCACCCGGTTCAGCTTCGCCTCGGCATGCAACCTGCTCGGGCTCACGGTTGCCGATCTCGACGAAGGCAAATCCCAGATCGCCCATGGTGAGACGGTGAGGGAAACCGCGAACATGATCTCCTTCATGGCGGAGGTGATCGGAATCCGTGATGACATGTACATCGGCAAGGGACACACGTACATGCTGAACGTCGCCGAGGCGGTGGAGCAGGGGTTCCACGACGGCGTTCTCGAACAGCGCCCGACAATCGTCAACCTGCAGTGCGACATCGACCATCCCACGCAGAGCATGGCGGACCTCCTGCACCTGGTGACGGAGCTCGGAGGAATCGAGAACCTCCGGGGCAGGAAGGTCGCGATGAGCTGGGCCTATTCCCCCTCCTACGGGAAACCGCTTTCCGTGCCGCAGGGTGTCATCGGTCTGTTCACGCGTTTCGGCATGCAGGTCTCCCTGGCGTATCCTGAGGGCTATTCACTCATGCCGGATGTGGTGGCGCAGGCAAGGAAGTTTGCGGCTTCGTCGGGGGGGAGCTTCCATATCAGCTCCTCCATGGAGGAGGCTTTCGACGGGGCTGATGTCGTCTACCCCAAGAGCTGGGCGCCATTTGCCGTGATGGAGGAGCGCACGAAGATCGTGGAGACGGGCGACGCGAAGGCACTCTCCGAGCTGGAGAAGCGTTGTCTTGCAAACAACGCGAACTTCAAGAGCTGGCAGTGCACGGAGAGCCTGATGGCGCGCACGAACGACGCCCTGTACCTCCACTGTCTGCCTGCCGATATCACGGGGGTGAGCTGCGCCGAAGGTGAGGTTTCGGCCGAGGTCTTCGATCGCTTCAGGACCAGGCTCTACCGGCAGGCCGGCTACAAGCCGTATGTCATTGCCGCCATGATCCTGGCGTCCCGCATCTCGGATCCCGCGGCCCGCCTTTCCACGATTCTCGACAGGGCAGAAAGCCGAACGCGTTGAGGGCCCGGCGGCCCTTCTTCCTCTAGGCTATACTCAGCCCATGGCGAAAACAACGCGTGTTGGAATTCTCACCGCAGGCGGCGACAGCCCCGGCTTGAACGCGGCGATCCGGGGGGTCGGCAAGGCTGCGATGGGACACTACGGAATGGAGTTCATCGGCTTCCGCGACGGGTTTCGCGGGCTGGCCGAGAACCGCACCATGAAACTTGACAAGGCCACTTTGTCAGGCATCCTCACCGTCGGCGGCACTATCCTGGGCACGAGCAGGGACAAGCCGCACCGAATGGAAATCAACGGTCAGACACGGGACATGACGCCGGTGATCGCCGACGTTTGCAGGAAGAACGGACTGAACGTTCTGGTATGCCTGGGCGGAGGAGGGACCCAGCGCAACGCCCTGCGGCTGGTGAAGGCCGGGCTCCCGGTCGTAACGCTCCCCAAGACCATCGACAACGATGTCGCCCTGACCGATGCGACCTTCGGCTTCGACACGGCAATGGGGATCGCTACAGATGCCATTGACCGCCTTCATAGCACCGCGCACAGCCACCACCGCATCGTCGTCGTCGAGATCATGGGCCATCAGGCCGGCTGGCTTGCGCTCGGGGCGGGAATCGCAGGCGGCGCCGACGTGATTCTCATCCCGGAGATCCCGTACGAGGTGGGCAGCATAGCTCAGGCAATCCGGGAACGCAGCCGACTCGGCACGAATTTCAGCATCGTGGCGGTAGCAGAAGGAGCGATGAGCGGCGTCGACTGGCACACCCGCCAGAGAGCCGAGCAGAAACGGGCAGCGGCGCAGACCGAGACCGACCGGCAGGCCGCACGGCTGGAGCTGGGAACGCTGGATGCCCGTCACGAAGGCAACACAATGCGGCTCGCCCGGCAACTGGAGGAGCTGACGGGGCTGGAATCACGCGTCACCATCCTGGGCTACGTTCAACGCGGAGGAACTCCCTCACCGGCAGATCGGCTGCTGGCAACCCGCCTGGGCACCGCGTGCGCCGATTTCATCGCCAGGGGAGTTTTCGGCATCATGGTGGCAGCCCGGGGCGACGGGGTGGCGGCGGTGCCGATCGAGGAAGTTGCTGGAAAGGTGAAGACCGTGCCCCTGGACCATCCCTGGATCACGAGTGCGAGGCGGGTCGGAACGTGCCTCGGAGACCAGGAGCGGAGCTGAGCAGGTGGACCAGAAAGTCCTCCAGGTCGACGCACAGACCGGGTTTTACCGTGTGCGCCGCTACGAGGTCGGAAGGTTCTTCGGGCCGGTCGACCTTGGTCTTCACCTCTCATCCCATTTCGACTCCCTGAACATCGGCGTCGGTCTGCTCGCGGGGTCCATTTTCCCCGGCTCCAACAGGCTCTTCGTCACGGGATTTTCCCCGTGCTGGCGAGGATTCTTCGTCTCCACCATGGGCGGCGCCGGCCTTGCATTCGACAACCTCGGTCTGAACATGGTCTCCCTGATCGGCAAGGCGCCGGTTCCTTCCATCCTCTACCTCAACCGCAGCGGGGGCGAGGAGGTGCAGGTAGAGCTCCTGCCCGTGCAGGCATCCGACATATGGCGTCAGGGAAGGGGAGGCGCGTACGCGCTCATGGATCACGTGTACCAGCTGCTGGGCAGCCGCTACGGGACCGACCCCCGTGTCCTCGCGACAGGCCCCGCTGCCCTTGCAACAGACATGGGCGGCATCCTTTCCGTGCCGGTTACCCAGGGCCGGCTCACGGCCGTGGATACGTGGGCAGGCCGTGGAGGGATGGGGAGCAGGATGCTGCAGCAGCACGGGATAGCAGCCGTCATCTTCGGGGGAACCTACATTGACGAGGACTTCCGGGACCGCAAGGTGGCGGACGAGTGGTTCGAGGCTACGACCAAGTATCGCTACGACCCGAAGCTCGAAACAGGGGGAACGTTCGGGGTGAATTACGCCGCAGTCGGCGGCAGGCTGATCGCTTTCAATTATCGCTCACTCCTGCAGGCCGAAGAGACCCGGCTCTCCCTGCACGAAAAGCTCATCGTGAACCATTACCTCGCGCAGTTCAATGAGGAGACGATCGTCCCCCGGCGGCAGCACACGTGCGGGGAGCCCTGCTCCGCGGTGTGCAAGAAGATGAAGGACGATTACAAGAAGGACTACGAGCCGTACCAGGCCATGGGACCGCTGTGTGGCATCTTCGATCAGCGCGCCGCCGAGCAGATCTGTCACCACGCTGATATGCTCGGCTTCGACGGAATCTCCGTTGGCGGCGTCCTCGCATGGATGATGGACCTGCTGGACACCGGCGAGCTCACCGGCAGTGAGCTGGGCGTGTCACGGCTTCCCCGATGGTCCGTGGAGGGGTTCGACCCGGTCAGCGACTCGGCTCACAACGCGGAGCTGGGCGTGGAGCTGCTCGATTCGATCGTTGAACGTCGCGGCGTGGTCGATCTGTCGCAGGGCGCCCGCAAATGGGGGAGACAGCTATCACGCACCAGGGGCAAGCGACTCCTGGACAGCTTCGTGTATGTCGCTTTCGGGCGGCAGGGCTGGATCGTCCCGAACCAGTACTGGGCGCCCGGGGTGCTGGCCCCGATGCCGATCATGGGCAAGTACTACATGTACTACGGTTTCGCCTTTGCTCCGCCTCGCACCCTCGGGCGCCTGTGCGCCGAGCGGTTCCAGAAGGAGCTGCTGCTGGACACGGCGGGGTTCTGCAGGTTCCACCGGGGCTGGGCCGAGGAGACGGCCCCGGACATCTTCGGCAACATCTTCGGCATGAAAGAACAGCCGTCACCGCGGCCAGGATCAATTCGAGAAACGCATCCGTGTACTGGGAGTCGGAGCGCGACATCGACTTCGTGCTCACGTTTCTGAAGCGGGCCCGCGACGTGGAACGGGAGACCGATCCTCAGCTCCTGGAATGGATCGATCGATTCGAGAAGGACAGGAAGGAAGCCGCGCTGGACTGGTGGTTCGAGATGCGCAAGGGAGTGGATGAGAGCCTCAGAGAGTTCTGAGCCGCCGCGGACGTTGAGGTGTCAACAGAGGGCGTCGAGCTGCTCGGGCGTGTCGATGTCCCGAAGGATGGAATCGTCGGTCCAGGCGAGCTCTCGGACCGAAAAGCGCGAAATGATCCCGGGCATCGATCCCGTGCGCGGGTCTGCCGCGAGCACCGCGTCCCGTACCGCGCGGTCCAGAAGCACGGGATGTCCTTTTCTCCCGTCGAACACCGGAAAGACGGCATTCGCCGGGGGGGCGGCGAGCAGGGCGTCGTAGATCTCCCGCCTGATGAAAGGCATATCGCCGAGCGCGACAAAGAACCGCTCCGTGTCCACCTTCCCTGCGCCGACCCTGATCGAGGAAAACATCCCCGTCTCCCAATCCGGATTTTCCACGGCGATCACGCCCGGCTGGCCGTCGAAGACGGCAGCAAGCTCCTGCCCGCGATAGCCGACGACGACAATCACGCGCGCGCAGGCCGACGCGGCAACCCGAACGACAGTCTTGATGATCGTCGACTCTCGAAAGGGCAGCAGGGGCTTCCACTGACCCATCCGCGCGGAGCGACCGGCTGCCGGCACGATGCAGGAAACGGGCATGATGACAATGGTACAGACGCCGGCGCGTGCGTTTCAAGATCGGCGCGAGCCGGGGCCCGCTGCTCCATCGCGCTGACGGGCCAGCGCTCGTCATGCAGGTCTGAGTCGGCCCGTGAGTTTTCATTCCGCCACGCTTGACCCGCGTACCGCGGAACTATATCGTCACCCCAGTGACATATCGCTACCCGCCCGAGTTCATTCGCGCCATTCCGAAGACAGACCTGCATGTCCACCTCGACGGGTCCCTGAGGATTCCGACACTGATCGAGCTGGCGCGAGACCACGGCGTCGAGCTTCCGTCCTTCACCGAGGAGGGCCTGAACGAAAAAGTGTTCAAGCCCACCTATGCCAACCTCGATGAGTACCTCGCCGGCTTCCCGTGGACGCTGAAAGTTCTGCAGGACGCGGAATCCCTGGCGAGAACGGCGTACGAGCTTGCGATGGACAACTGGGCGGAAGGGGTCCGATACCTCGAAGTCCGCTTTGCTCCGCAGCTGCACATGTCACCGACTCTCGACCTCGACGACGTCGTGAGGGCGGTCGATGCGGGGCTGCGCAGGGCTCGGACGCGCATCAACACGGGGCTGAAGGACGATGAACCGCCATTCGACTACGGGGTGATCCTGTGCGCCATGCGTTTCTTCACCGCGGACTTCTCGGAATACTACCGCAGCCTCTGCCGGCTGCTCTCATCGTCCAGCAGCCTGGACATCATCCGCACAGCGGGCCTCGAGCTCGCTCGGGCCGCTGTTCGATTGCGCCGGGAGACGGACCTGCAGGTCGTGGGCTTCGACCTTGCCGGAAGCGAGGAGGGCTACCCGGCAAGCGAGCACGAGGAAGCGTATGAGTACGTTCATCGCCACTTCCTCAAGAAGACCGTGCATGCCGGCGAAGCATACGGGCCGGAGTCCGTCTTCCAGGCCATCGCCAAGCTGCACGCGGATCGCATCGGCCACGGGCTCCACATGTTCAACGAGCACATGATCTCCACGGGCAGCGAGCAGGAAAAAAGGGCGTACGTGGAAAATCTCGTGAACTATATCGCCGAGAACCGCACGACCATCGAGGTATGCCTCACGAGCAACCTTCAGACTTCCCCGGAGCTCGTGGATGTGCGGGATCATCCCCTTCAGAAGATGCTCGATCACAAGTTGTCGTTGACTTTTTGCACGGATAACCGGCTCATGTCGCACACCACCGTGACGCGTGAGCTCACGCTCGCTCTCGACAACTTTTCGATCCCTCCGGACCAGCTCAAGGATATCATCATCTACGGCTTCAAACGCTCGTTCTACTACCATGCCTACAGGGAAAAGAGAGACTGGGTGCGCCGGATCATCGACTATTACGAGACCCTGGAGAAGCGCTTCGGGGTCGACTAGGAGAGGCCGGCCCCAGGCGCATCGTTTACAGCACTTTTACAATTCTTTTTCGCCGACCTGACATCTTCCCGGTCGCTGCGCGTCACACTGGAATCGATGCGTGCGTTCCAGGAGGTGCATATGCGCGGCAATCGATGGTTGTTCGGAGTTGCGGCCCTGTTCTTCGCTCTTCTCGCCCCCGCCCTCGGCGGGTCCGACGGGCTTATCGTGGTGAGCAATCCCCCGTCGACGATGCCTGGTCATTTCGGGTTTGCTCCCCTGCAGGTTCTCTATCACCGCGTGAACGTCAGCGTGAGCGGGCCGGTGGCCGTCACCGAGGTCGACCAGGAGTTCTACAACCCCGGCGGGCAGCGGCTGGAGGGGACGTACATTTTTCCGATTCCTGCCGGCGCCCACATCGACAAGCTCTCGATGGAGGTTGGCGGGAGGATGGTGGACGGGCAGATGCTCTCCGCGGACAAGGCCCGGAGACTGTACGAGGAGATCGTCCGCAGGGAGCGTGATCCGGCGCTCCTGGAATATTCCGGGCGCGGCGCCTACACGCTGCGCATCTTTCCCATTGAACCGCGGTCCGGCAAAAGAATCAGGCTCCGCTACACGCAGATCCTGGCAAGCGATTCCGGGGTGACGGAATACGTCTACACGCTCGGCACGGAGAAGTTCAGCTCCACCCCTGTTTCCGACGTATCCGTGAAGATGACGATCGACGGCGACCAGCCGCTGAAGAGCGTGTACAGCCCGAGCCACGACGTCGAAGTGAAGCGCCAGGGGGACACGCGTGCCGTGGTCGGCTGGGAGGCCAGAAACGCGTGGCCCGACACCGACTTCAAAGTGATCTTTTCCCGGGCGCCCAATCCCCTCGGCATCGACTTCATGACGAGCAGGCAGCAGGGAGAGGACGGATACTTCGTCCTCCTCGCGTCGCCGGGAATAACCGCTGAGAAAAGCGCGATTGCCGCCAAGGACGTCAGCTTCGTGCTGGATACCTCGGGGTCCATGGCGGGGGCGAAGCTGGCCCAGGCGAAAAAGGCTCTCCGGTTCTGCCTCGCGAGCCTTTCGCCGCGGGACAGGTTTCAGGTCCTCCGGTTCTCCACGGAGGCGGAACCGCTGTTTGACAGCCTGGTGTCCGCGGACGCGGATCACATCGCAAAGGCGACGGCTTTCGTGGATGGCCTTTCCGCGATGGGAGGAACGGCCATTGGGGATGCGCTCGACGAGGCGCTTTCTTTCCGGCAGGCCGGGGACCGTCCGTACGTGGTCATCTTCCTCACCGACGGCATCCCGACGGTCGGTGAAACATCCGAAGACGCCCTGGTCGGCAGAGTGACTCACGCCGGCCGCCTGACGCGGGTCTTTTCCTTCGGCATCGGGACGGATGTGAATGCGCACCTCCTGGACAGGATCGCCACGGAAACGCGCGCGGTGAGCCAGTACGTGCTTCCCGAGGAGGACATCGAAGTCAGGGTGAGCTCTTTCTACGCAAAGATCAGCGAGCCTGTCTTCTCAGACCTGTCCCTGTCCTTTGCGAATCCTGGCGTCCGTGTCATCCAGGTGCTCCCCACCGCGCTGCCGGACCTGTTCAACGGGGACACGCTCGTCGTGTTCGGCCGATACTCCGGCGCGGGCCCGTCGGCCGTGCGGATCAGCGGCCAGTTCAGCGGGAAGAAACGCGAGTTCGCTGCTGATCTGAGCTTCCCGGCGGTGCGTGAGGGAAACGACTTCATCCCTCGTCTGTGGGCCACTCGGCGCGTGGGTTGGCTGCTCGATGAGATACGGCTTCACGGCGAGTCCGCCGAGCTGCGCGACGAGGTGATCAGTCTCGCGCGGCAGTTCGGGATCGTCACGCCGTACACGGCGACCCTGATCCTGGATGACGAAGAGAGACGAGGCGTGCCCGCCTCTCTTCGATCGTTCCAGGAGCTCGAGGATGACCTCAGCGCCAGGGACAGGGCCGGCGCCCGCCTGGACTCGATGCGCAAGGAGGCCGATGAGGAATCGAGGCGGGCCGGCGCGTCCGCGGTGGAGAACTCGATGGCGACGAACGACCTGAAGGCGGGCCGCACCGTCGGCCAGGCCGCGCAGACATCGGGGCTGGAGAAGTCCGTGCAGTCATCGCCTGCCGCCGGCTACAAAGCGTCGCAGAAAAACAACTACGCCAGCCAGGTCCGCATGGTAAACGGCCGCACGTTCTACCAGAACGGGACCGTGTGGACGGATTCCACCGCGCAGGCCGGGAAGTCCCTGAAGCAGAAGAAGGTCGCTTTTGGAAGCCGGGAATACTTCGAGCTGGCCGGCAGGAGCGCTGCCCTCGCTTCATGGCTTGCGCTGGGAAGCGATATGGATGTCGTCTTTGGCGACACGCTGTATGTCATTCGAGAATCGGAGGAGTGAGAGATGAACAAGACTCGCACGATGATGCTTGCAGTGCTTCTTTTCCTGATCGCCGCGGCCGCAATGGCTGAAGCCCGGTCGCGCGTGGAGGTCGCTTTCGTCCTTGACTCCACGGGCTCGATGGGAGGTCTGATCGAAGGGGCGAAGCAGAAGATCTGGTCCATTGCAAATGACATCATCAGGAGAAAACCGACGCCCGAGGTCAGGATCGGTCTGGTCACCTATCGCGACAGAGGCGATGAGTATGTCACCCGGCGCTTCGACCTGACGGATGACATCGATTCCGTGTACAGGAATCTGGGGACGATAACGGCTGACGGCGGCGGCGACGATCCCGAGAGCGTGAACCAGGCCCTCCACGAGGCGGTCACCGGCCTGTCCTGGACCCCGGGCGCAAGAGTGCTGAAGATCGTCTTCCTCGTGGGCGACTACCCGCCGCACATGGACTATCCGGATGACGTGAAGTATACCGTGACGGCCCGGGAAGCGGCGAAGCGCGGCATCATCATCAACACGGTACAGTGCGGAGATGTTGCCGAGACCACGGTCGTGTGGCGCGAGATCTCCCGGCTGGCTGACGGGTCCTTCGTCGCCCTGGCTCAGTCGGGCAACATGACAGTGATGGCCACCCCGTTCGACGGCGAGATTGCCAGGACGAGTGAAGAAATCGGCTCGACGGTTCTTCCCTATGGCGACGCGAAAAAACAGGAGGAGGCCAGGAGCAAGATCGAAAAGAGCGCATCGGCGCCTGCGTCGGTAGCGGCCGACAGGGCGGCGTACAACCTGGCGAGCGGAGGAAAGGCTATCCAGGGCTCGGGCGACCTCGTGGAGGATGTGAAGGACGGAACGGTGGACCTGGGCCGTTTGAAGAACGACGAGCTGCCCGCTCAATTGCGAGGCATGCCGCCATCGGCGCGGTCCGCGTACGTTGCCGAGCGTCAGCAGAAGCGCGACGCGTTGAACGGCCGGCTTGCAGAGCTTTCTCGGAAGCGGGCTGACTACGTCGAAAAGGAACGAGCGCGGCTGCTCGCGGCCGGTGGCGGCGACGCCTTCGACGCGAAGGTCTCCGAGATCATTTCCGCGCAGGCGGCGAGACTGTGGTGAGGGCGCCGCTATTTCCCCAGGAAGCTTCGAAACTCTTCCTCTCTCAATACCTCGAGAAACACCGAGGAAGAGTCGTGAAGCCCCACCTGCAACGCGTGCGCGGCGAAGAGCCTGATGAGCCCGGACATGGGGGCGAGCGCGTCAGGGGCCACCCTGCCGCCGATGCAGCGGTACGCGCCGCCCCGTGAAACCAACCTGCTGAATGTCACTTCGTTCTTGTCGAAGCTGAGCTCGGTTTTTTCGTACTTCTGGCGCGAGCCGAGCAGCTTCGACAGCCAGTTGTCTCTTTCGAAATCCTCGAACCAGATCCTGTCCCCGACCGTGTACAGAAGCCCCGGCAGACCCAACACACCGTCACCCGAACGTCCCAGGAGCGTCGCGAACGTGAAGAGCCCGATTGTCCCGCCTCTTCTTTCTCCAGTCTTCTGCCAGAACTCGGCGGGATTCTCGTCCTGCCGCTTGCCCCACAACTGCATGCGCGCCCCCTCGTGCACACAATAGTCCGTGGGCATCCGGCCGTCAACCATACGCTCCTCGATTGACTGTCGTGCACGGCGCCGATAATCATTGAGCGATCATGGCGAGGAGGGGAATCGGATGGGCCGGAAGGCGGGGTTGGCGGTCCGCGCCGCATGTGTCGCGCTCTTTGTCGCGACCGGGGCGAACGCCCAGGAAAAGCTGGAAATCTTTTCGTGGTGGACGGGTGAGGAGGGCGCCGGGCTCCAGGCGCTCGTTCAGAAGTTCGATGCTCTGTATCCCGACGTGGCGGTGACCAATGCCACCGCCATGGTCGCTCCGGGCGCGGACCCGCGGAGCGTGCTCAGGACGCGGATGCTCGCCGGAGATCCTCCTGACTCCTTCCAATCCGGCGGTGGTCAGAGCCTGATCGACACCTGGGTGATCGCACGACGCCTGGAAGACCTGAAGGGCTTCTACAAGACCCAGGGATGGAGGTCCGTCTTTCCCCGCGATCTGGTCGCGCTCCTCTCGACGAAGACAGGGATCTGGAGCGTGCCGCTGGCCGTCAATCGCTGCAACGTCATGTGGTATGTGCCTGCCCGGGTCTCGGCGTGGGGCGTGAGCCCGCCCAGGACATGGGGAGAGCTCTTGATCGCCTGCCAGAAGCTGAAGGATGCCGGTGTCGATGCGCCCCTGGCTGTCGGCGATGCATCCACCCTGAGCGATCTCTGGGAGTCGGTCGCCGTTGCCACTCTCGGTCCTGATCTCTGGACCGCCTTGTGGGCCGGAAAGCTGGCGTTCACGGACCCTCGCGCGCTGAAAGTGTGGGACAACTTCGGGAAAGCCCTCGACTTTGCAAGCTCCGACGCTGCAGGCTTCACCTCGCAGCAGGCAATGGACAGGGTGATCAAAGGGGATTCAGCGTTCATCGTCATGGGCGACTGGGCGGAGCGCTCCCTGAACGGAGCCCGCGGGCTCGTCCCGGGAATCGATTACTCCTGGATCCCGTCTCCGGGAACCAGCGGAGTCTTCGTGGCAAGGATCGATTCCTTTGTTCTTCCCCGTGGGACAAGGAACAGGATATCCGCGTTCAAATGGCTGCTCACTCTGGCCGCGAGGGAGACGCAGGACCTGTTCAACCCTTTGAACGGCTCCCTGTCTCCGAGAAACGATTCGGAGGCCGGCAGGTACGACCTGTACTTCCAGTCAGCGGCGAAGGACTGGCGGCAGAGCAGGATCATCGGCAGCATGGTTCACGGCGTTGCCGCCCCCGGGTCTTTTGTGACGCAGTTCACGGACGTCCTGGACATCTATCGGGCCACGCGGGACCCTCGTGCCGCGGGCAGCGCGGCACAGACGATTGCCGACGAGGTGCATCTGGGGGAATAGGCGGCACAGGGTCGCTTCTTCGGGGCGGGCCCCGAGGCGTCGTTCAGCGGCTATTTCTTCTGTCCGTAGTAGGCGTCCTTCCCATGCTTTCGAAGGAAGTGCTTGTCCAGGAGCCTCTGCCTGACCCCCCGGACGCGCGGGTTCACCGATACCGAGATTGCGTTCATCTGCGCGACGTATTCCAGGATGAACGCGTGGTAGACTGCCTCCGCGGGACTCCTGCCCCAGGTGAACGGCCCGTGAGAGGCCACGAGCACGGCCGGCATCTCGCGGTAGTCGACCCCCGTGAAGGCATCGACGATCTGCACGGCGGTCTGTTCCTCGTAGTCCAGCTCGATCTGGGCGTCCGTGATCACGGCGGTGCAGGGAACGGGTCCGTGGAAGTAGTCGGCATGCGTCGTGCCGAGACACGGCAGCGGGAGACGGGCCTGCGCCCAGGCGGTCGCGTACACGGAGTGGGTGTGAACGACCCCCCCGATCTCGGGGAACTTTTTGTAGAGCATCACGTGAGTCTTCGTGTCGGAAGAAGGGTTGAGCTTTCCCTCGACGCGCTTCCCCTCCAGGTCGAGCAGCACCATGTTCGAGGGGGAGAGCTCGTCGTACTCGACGCCGCTGGGCTTGATGGCGATGATGCCCAGACCGCGATCGATGCCTGATACGTTGCCGAACGTGGAGACGACCAGTCCCTTTTCCACGAGGTCAAGGTTCGCCCGGTAGACCGATTCCCGGAGGGCCTTGATTCCCTGCTGCCCGCGTGTCGACCTCATAGCGACCGCAGCAGCCCCTGCAGGCTTTCCGCGAGGCTGACGTATTTCCTGTACAGCCGGGTGTACAAATCGACCATCCTGCGGTTCGGGACAAAGGTCTTGTCGAAGCCGCTTCCCATCTTTTTCTGAGCGTCGATGACGTTCTTGTAGACGCCGGCGGCAACGGCCGCGAACATGCCCGCCCCGAGCGCCACGGTCTGGTCAGAGGCAGCCACCTTGATCGGCATCCCCAGCACATCAGTCGTCACCTGCATGACAAAGGGGTTCTTGCGCGGGATTCCACCGAGGGCGATCACCCCATCGATCGGTACCCCCTCTTTGCGGAACTGCTCGACGATTGCGCGCGATCCGAACGCCGTGGCTTCGACGAGCGCGCGGAAGATCTTCGGGGCCGTGGTTCCCAGCGTGAGCCCGACGATGGCCCCCTTCAGGGTCTGGTCCGCGAACGGAGTCCTCCTGCCGTTGAGCCAGTCGAGGGCAACGAGAGTGGATTCCGCGGGGTCCACCTTTTCCGCTTCCTCCGCAAGGCGACCCAACAGCTTCCCCTCGATCTCCGTCCTCACCTTCGAGAACGCGCCCGCCGTCGCGCCGCGGCTGCCCTTGCCGGCCGGAGCGCACGCTCGCAGGGGCCAGGAGAGCACCTCCGTGAACCACGCGTAGACGTCACCGAACGCGGACTGTCCGGCCTCCAGCCCGATCATCCCGGGAATGATGGAGCCGTCCACCTGCCCGCAGATTCCGGGGACCGTCTTCGTTCCGAAGGCCTTTGCGGGGACGACCATCATGTCGCACGTGGAGGTGCCCATGATCTTGACCAGGGTGCGGCTCGAGATCAGCCCTCCCACTCCACCCATGTGGGCGTCGAACGCTCCGACAGCGACGGCGGTGCCCGGGATCAAGCCCAGGCGCCGTGCCCACTCCTCGGTGAGGCCGCCGGCCTTCACATCGGAGGTCCAGGTCTCCGTGTACAGCCGGGCGCGCAGGCCCTTGAGCACGCCATCCAGCTTCACCAGAAACTGCTCGCTCGGCAGGCCACCCCACTCTGCGTGCCACATGGCCTTGTGACCTGCCGCGCATCGGCTGCGCTTCATGGTCAGGGGATCCGTGAGACCGGTCAGGAGGGCAGGCATCCAGTCGCAATGCTCAACCCAGGAGAACGCTGCCCGCCTGACCTTGCTGTCCTCCCGCAGTACGTGGATGATCTTCGACCAGAACCACTCGGAGGAATAGACTCCGCCTTCGTATTTCGTGAAGTCAGTCCCGCCCCACGTCCGCGCCACCCTGTTGATGAGATCGGCTTCCTTCACACCCGTGTGGTCCTTCCACAGGACGAACATCGCGTTGGGATTGTCCTCGAAGCCTCTGGTGAGGGCGAGCGGCGCCCCCGCCCTGTCGACGGCGCACGGGGTCGATCCGGTCGTGTCGATGCCGATTCCCACCACCCGTGACCCCGCCTTTTTCCCGACCTTCGCAAGGGCGCCTTTCACGGCCTCTTCCATCCCTTCGATGTAGTCCCGGGGGTGCTGGCGGAACATGTTCCTCGCGGGGTCGCAGTACTTCCCTTCGCTCCAGCGCCTGTACCATGCAACGTCGCTCGCAAGCTCGGTTCCTTCGGCCGCGTCGATGATCGTCGCCCGGACCGAGTCGGTTCCGAAATCCATGCCGATGATGAGCTCCTCAGACATTACGCCTTTCCTCCCTTGGGTACAGAGTCAGCTTTTTTCCCCGCCCGCGCTCGTGCTCTTCCGGCGGGACGCTCCTCCCTCGGCCGGGCACGGTCCGCCGCGGCTCTGCGCTCCGCGGGCGGCCGCTCCCGGGCAGGGGCCGCGCCCGCCCGGTCGTGATTGTACACGTCCCATCCCAGGTACCGGGAAAACGCCTCGTCGATGATCGAGGCGATGCGCGCCGGGTTGATTGCCACGTGGTGCTCGAAGCCGTTCGAGCAGATGTGGCGCAGGAGATCCTGCAGCCGCGGAATCCGCGCCACCGCGTAGCCGCCGAATGTGGAAATCGGATCCGTCGTGATTTCTCCTTCCCCGACGTAGGATCGAATCCTGCCCTCGGAATCGTCGGTGGTCACCCTGCAGTAGGTGAAGTCAGTCGGGACGAGGCGCCCGACCATGGTGCCGTACGACTTCTCACGGCCCACGGTGCCGGCGATGATCTCCTGGTAATCCATCGTCCCCTTGTTCCCGAAGAACTCCTGGGGAAAATTGCTGCAGTGGAACAGCACGCACTTGTCGGGATCATCGGAGTAGTTGTTGTTCCAGTCAGCGAGCCCGCTGGGCCTGCCGGAAGCCTGGATCATGGCATACATGCCCAGCACGCCGCTGATGTCGGCCTCGCACGCCGACGGGGACAGCGCGTTGCTCAGCATGCTCATGACGGTGCACGGCACGACGCCGAAGTTCTCCTGCATGGACGTCCAGCACTGGATGGCGGTGCCGCACAGCTCGCGCTCTTCGATGTACTGGTCGAGCACCACGGCGAACTTCGCCATGCGCGCCAGGGACTCGCGGGGAATCCGGCTGGTTTTCACGTAGCCGCGGATCTCATCGAGCCGGGAGACGACCGAGGAATCTTTTTCATTCAGGCTCCACGCCCGGCCGAACACCTCGGACAGGTCGATGCTCTCCACGGAGATCCCCGTCCGCTGCAAAAGCTTCTCGCTGTACCGCACGCTGGCAAAAGCGGCCGGCCGGGCGCCGATCTGGCCGAACCGGGCCTTTCGCATGGTCTTGACCACCCTGCAGACTCCCGCGAAATCGCGCAGGTCGCTTCGAAACTCCTCCGATTCGGGGTCCAGGGTGTGCTGAGAGGTCAGGGAAAAACGAATGCCATACTGTGTGAGGTTGTTGCACGCGGACATCTTGCCGCAGAAGCTGTCACGCCGATGCTCGATCGCCATGCGGCCCGGTTCGTCGGGGAAAGCATGCACGAGCACCGGGACATCGAGCTCCGACAGCTTGATGGCGTCGGCGACACCGCGCTCGTCTCCGAAGTTGGGGAGCGTGACGAGGATCCCGTCGATCATGTCCCGGTTCGCCTTGAAAAGCTCCGCGCATTTCCTGGCGTCGGAGAGCGACTCCACCGATCCGAACCGGGTGTCCTTCGGTCCCAGGGCCACGGCGCCGAGGCCCTCTTCCTCGAGGACCGACAGAACCGTTTTTCTTCCCTGTTCGCAGAGCTCGGCCGGAAAGAATCCCCGGTTGCCAATGAGCACACCGAGCGTGGTCATGCGGCGCTCCTTCTCTGGTTTCTCTATCGACGGGTTTCAGCAACGATAGATCAGCAGCCCCTTGAAAGTCAAGGCGAAATGCGACCTTCGATGATTGCACGCTGTCTATCTGGTCAAGCCCGGCGCAAGGGAGACCAGGAACAGCGCGATCAGGCTCACGATCAGTGCCATCGCCACGCTGTGACCGATTGTCGACCTGAGGATGATGGCTTCCTGGTGCGGGAGCCGGGCCGAAACCGTCGCAACGGAAATGCTCTGAGGAGAAATCATCTTTCCGGCGACCCCTCCCGTCGCATTCGCCGCCACCGCAAGGGCGGGATTCAGCCCCAGATGCTCAGCCGTCGTGCGTTGCAGCGAGCCGAACAGTGCGTTCGAAGAGGTGTCCGAGCCGGAGAGAAGAACCCCGAGCCAGCCCAGGAGCGGCGAGAAGAACGGGAATATCGCCCCGGTTGCCGCGAGGGCAAGGCCGAGAGAGGAGTTCATGCCCGAAAAGTTCATGACGTAGGCCGTCGCGAGCACGAAGCAAACCGTGGCGATTGTTCCCCTGAGGCTCACCAGGGTCCGGCCTAGACTGGCCAGCCCCCGAGCGAGTCCCACGCCGGGGAGGATGAACAGGGAAAGGAATCCGGCGATGAAAATTGCCGTGCCCGGCGCCGAGAAGACGGTACAAGAGTACACGGCCCTATAGGGTGTGACGGCGGTAACCACCGGCGGCGCCCGCATGACGCGCCCGTCGAGCAGCGGCCACGCGAAAGAGATGTCCAGGCTCTGCAGCGCACGGCGCACGGGGCCCACGGCCCATACCAGCACGAGGAGCGACATGAGGAGGTAGGGGGCCCACGCGCGAAGGGTGGACAGACCCCCGGCCGGGCCAGCACTGACCGTGCCGCGGCCAGGATCCGCGCGCGGGAAGTCCCACACGCTGCGCGGCTTCCAGACCTTGAAGAAGAGCCACAGCCCGGCAAGAGTGACGATGGCTGAGAGAAGGCCGGCTGTCCACGGTCCGTTGAACGTCGAGATCAACAGCTGCGTTCCCGCAAACAGGAAACCGGCCACGAGAATTGCCGGCAGGACTTCCATGCTTTTCCGCCAGCCGCACAGAACGATGCACAGCCAGAGGGGCACCAGGAGCGTCAGCGGCGTGACCATCCGCCCGATGATCCGCCCCAGGAGGATCACGTCGATGCCGCTCACCGCGGCGGCGGCTGCAACCGGCACTCCCGCGGCGGCAAAGGCCACCGGCGAGCTGTTGGCCAGCAGGCAGATCGTGGCCGCCGGCCGCGACTCGAAACCCAGCCCCACGAGCATGGCCGCGGTGATTGCGACCGGGGTCCCGAACCCTCCCGCCCCCTCGAGGAACGCGCCGAACGCGAAGGCAATGAAGAGGGCCTGCAGTCTCCTGTCAGAGGTGATGGATGCGAGGGTGGAGCGAATCAGGTCGAACTGGCCGGAGGAGACGCAGAGATCGTGGACCCATAACGCGGACACCACGATCCAGAGGATGGGGAGAACGGCGAATGCCACGCCGAGAAGAGCCGAGGCCGCGGCGGGAACCGCAGGCATGTGCCAGACGCCGATGGCGAGGGCGAGCGCCGCGACTGTCGAGGCCAGCGCCGATGTCCACCCGGGAAGCCTGCCCCAGGCGAGGAGAGCAAATATGATGGCAAGCGGGAGCGCAGCAGCGAGGGCAGAGACGGCAGGGCTTCCGAGGGGAGCGTACGCCTGGGTCCACGCCATGGGTCACACAGTTGAGCACGGCCTTCCGCCGCGTGTAAAGAGGCGCTACCCTCCCAGCTCGCGCGCGATGGTCTTCATCCACTCGTGCACAGGCACATCCTGCGGGCATGCGCCTTCGCATTCAAGGCAGTCCGCACAGGCGTCGGCGCGCTCCGAGGCCTTGACCCAGGCGTACTCCCGCTTCGCCTCCGCCATGTTCGAAAAGGAGACGCCCTTGTTGTAGATATCGAGCACCCGCGGGATATTCACGCCGCTGGGGCAGGGCATGCAGTAGCCGCATTGCGTGCATGGGATCGGGCGCAGCTTTTCATACGCGGCTGCCACCTGGCTGACGATCGAAAGCTCGGCGGCGGACAGCGCGCCCACGCCGGAGCGCTCGGCGCTGGCAAGGTTTTCCTGGACCTGCGCCATGCTGCTCATGCCGCTCAGGACAACGCTGACTTCGGGCTTGTTCCACACCCACTGCAGCGCCCACTCGGCGGGAGTCCTGCTGTCGGGCGCCTTGTCCCACAGCGCCCTGATCACCGGCGGGGGGTTCACCAGGTTGCCCCCCATGAGAGGTTCCATCACGGCAACCGCCAGCCCCCTGGCAGCCGCGTAGCGAAGACCTTCGGTGCCTGCCTGGACCTGCTCGCTCGCATAATTGTAGAAGATCATGCAGAAGGTCCACTTGTCCCAGGCATCGACGATCTCCTTGAACGCGGAG
>Ga0335070_10003393_pt1 | contig 18599 bp, 14 predicted proteins | sample Lox_Sample_13_FD_206722 | JGI IMG/M metagenome (GOLD analysis project Ga0335070, IMG submission 206722) | Soil microbial communities from Loxahatchee National Wildlife Refuge, Florida, United States - Lox_Sample_1.3 | ecosystem: Environmental > Terrestrial > Soil > Wetlands | place: USA...
GGATTGTTCCGACCTGCGCGCCTGAATCCACGTCAAGCACTTCAACCTCGGTGCCGTGCGAAACAAAGAGTCTGCGTGCGTTTTCGTCCACGATGAGGTAATCCCATCCCCCCTGTCCCTTGATCGGGATCTTCTTGACAAGTTGATAGCTGGTTTGGGCAAGAGAGAAAGCGCAGAGGATCGTTAAAAAGACTGGCGTCAGTACTATGCGCACTTTGCGTCTCCGATCATTTTGATCCGCATCCCTGGTCGTGACAAGATCCGGGAGGGCCTGAGTTCGAGCAATTTGGTTGAGCTGCCCAAAAGGGGACGATACGCCAGGAACCTGAAATTTTCGCGCAAGAATTTACAATAGGCCAGAAACCTGAAGATTTCGTGAAGACGAGACCGTTGGCCATCATAGCTTTCATGCAATCTTCAGTCGTTTTTCGTATCGTCATAACAGACGCATAGCCTGAGTGATTTCCGTATGAAGCTGCTCATTGTCGAAGATGAGAAGCGCATGGTCGCACTCCTTCGCAAAGGACTGGAGGAGGAAGGTCATACCGTGGTTTGCGCTGCGGATGGTGTCGAGGGTCTCGAACTGTCGAGGAGCTACGACTTCGACCTGATCATCCTCGATATCATGATGCCCCGGCTTGACGGATACGAGTTGGTGAAAAGACTCCGGTCCAATAGAGTGCCCGTTCCTGTTCTTATGCTTACCGCGAAAGATTCAGTGCAGGACATTGTGCACGGATTGGATTTGGGCGCCGACGATTATCTCACCAAACCATTTTCGTTCAATGAACTCTTAGCCCGCTTACGAGCGGTCAAGAGGCGCGCGCCCGTGCCTCAGCACACTACGTTAACAATCGACGACCTGGTGCTCGATCCTGCGGCACGAGAGGTCGCAAGAGGCGGCGTGAAGCTCGCCCTTACACGCACGGAATATAGTTTGCTCGAAAAGCTCATGGATCGTGCGGGGAAAGTCGTATCCCGGCGGCAACTGATCGAATCCGTATGGGGCTTCGATCGTGAAATTGAGGACAATACCCTGGACGTCTTCATGCGGCTCCTGCGCGGAAAAGTAGACGGTCGAGGGCGAAACAAGTTGATCCATACCGTGCGCGGCGTCGGATATGTCGTGCGTTTGGAACAAAGATGACCAGACTTCCTATCGGCCTGCGGCTGACCCTGGCTTATTTCTTGATTTTCGCCTTAGGGCAGGCGATTTTCGGGCTGGAAATCTGGGTTGTTCTGCGCCACAATCTTTACGATCTGGCTGACGATGCACTGGAGAACCAGATAAACGACGTGCGCCATTCACTGGCTGCTCAACCGCCGGATACTCCGCTCACACAGTTGCAGGAGGAAATCGGCGAAACTTATAGGTTGGGGCATTCGGGAGAATATCTCCAGATTGTGGACGATCAGGGAAACTGGATCTACCGGCGCGGCTTCCTCCAGAGAAACCAGTGGCCCACATTATCCCCCGGACAATTGCTGAATCCCCGGTATGAAGACCAGCGAATCAGAGGAAGATCGTTTCGTTTTCTCAGCGAAGTCGTAGAGGCGAATGGTCGTCGTTTTGTGGTTCAAACTGCAATTCCTGACAACGACATTCTTCACACGCTTGGTTTGTTCCAACGTGACCTTCCCCTAATTGCTGTAGCCATGTTGTTGCTGGCATCAGGAGTCGGCTATTGGCTAAGCCGCCGAGCGCTTGCACCGGTTGATGCAATCACGAAAGCTGCCCGCGATATCACAGGAACCAACCTCAACCGGCGAGTGCAACAACTGCAAACCGGCGATGAACTGCAAAGGCTATCGGATACCTTGAACGAAATGCTGGCGCGCATCGAAGCGGCGTTTGTCCGTGTTTCGCAATTCACCGCCGATGCGTCGCACGAGTTACGGACTCCTGTCTCCCTTATTCGGACCGAGGCCGAAATTGCCCTGCGAAAATCACGAGATGAAGCCGAGTACCAAGATGCTCTTTCCCATATTCTTGCTGAGGCAGAAAGGACTTCGGCACTTATCGAACAGCTTCTGTCGTTGGCAAGAGCCGACGCCGGGCGGGAGCAACTGGACTTTCAGCAATTTGATCTTCACAACACGGTACGGACGGTGGCAAGCGAGTGGCGTCGAATTGCTGCCGCTCAGGGGTTAGATTTTATCGAGAGCCTAGACGAGTCCAGCCTTTTCGTGGCTGCCGATAATAGTCTGCTGAAACGCTTATTGAATATCTTGCTCGACAATGCGGTAAAGTACACGCCCCGACCCGGCACGATCGAGATAAAGCTGGAGGAACGTCAAGCAAATGCGATGATCACCGTGCGGGACACCGGCATCGGCATGAGCCCAGAGGATCAAACGAGGATATTCGAGCGTTTCTATCGTGCAGACAAAGCCCGTAGTCGCGAATCGGGAGGCACTGGCCTTGGTCTCGCAATCGCGCAATGGATTGTGGAGCAGCATGGGGGGGCAATTGCAGTCAACAGTACCCTGGGGAAAGGGTCTAAATTCGTGGTCCAACTGCCACTTGTGCCTATCGACAAAAACCAAATTGTGACACATGCGTGATCTTGCTCTGCGAAATGTCTGGATCATGGACCTAATCTCGGCCTAGATCCCATCGCAGTGTCTTGCTTGTTTTGTTCCGGGCAACGCTTAACGATAACCAAATACGGGCGGGAAGATCACGACAACGACTGCCGCCCATACGGCGTACACAGGCAGATAAGCCACCTGCCATCGCTCCAGACCGGCAAAGGATCCCCGACGACGCAGGAAGCGCGCATAGAACCAGGCTGAAACCGCCAGGTTGACGAGCAGGATAAGATTTTCGCCCAGGGCCGCGACCCGATTCGGAGTAAAGCCAAACTCGGAGATGCGGGCGGCAATAGCGGCAAGCGTCACCCCATCAACAAGCAGGGCGCTTACCACAAGCAGAAGCTGCAGGCCGTCGAAAAAGTTGGGCGGGTCCTCGTGGTCGCGGGCGGAGGCGGCGTAGAGTACCAGACCCACGATTAGCGCGAGCAGTAAGTCGAACCCAATAAGCACCTCGCGCGCTACGTTGATCGGGCTGCCTGTCCACGCCATGGTCGCGAGAAACACCAATAACAGAACTGTAAACAATGGCGTGAAGAGCCGAGTGAGCACCGGCGCCATATTCTCAATGACGCTTTGCTTCGCTTCCACGAGCCACGACCCGACGATGACTGCCCCCATGGCGCCGCATGGCAGCAACCAGCCGGATATGAACCAGTCAACCTTCATCCCAATGGCTTTGAACATCATCACTGTAAAGCCGGTGAGGACCATCCCGCCGAGTGCGATCAATACGTAGTAAATGACGAGTTCCCCGGAGAAGCGAATGAGATCCATGCGCCTGTCGTTCCCGAACCATCGGTTCTGCACATATGCGGAACCGACCGCGAGCCACAAAGCGATTGGCAGGTGCAGAGCCGTCAGTATCTGAGTATTGCTGTCCGGACGGAACGGATAGACGTTGGCGAACACCGCCCCTGCGGCGAAGATTAGAGCCGGCCAGATACCACTGGAGATTTCTGACCCACGCTTCCATATGAAGTAGAGGGCGAGAAGCGGGAAAACAAACAGGCTGGCATTTCGGGCGTAGAAAGGAGGCAGTCCCTCACCAGGACCGAGGCGAACACCGAATAGCGCGGGCACTTTGATCGCGAGCGCCGCCGCGATTGCAAACCCTAGGACAACGAAGGCCTCGCGGTAGGAGGGCTTTGCCGCCTCACCATGGTCGGAGGCGATGACCAGTTGCTTCCACAGCCGCTCCGAGTGAGCGCGGGCAAACTCACGTGAGAGCGCATTGAGGTTCCCCATACGCTTCACGGCCACCAGGAAGGCTTCGTTCTCGTCCAAACCGCCGCCAGTCAGGGCTACCACCTGGTCACGGAGATGTTCCTCAAGCTCCTCCACGTCGGGACTGTGAACCCCTTGCCGCCGGCGAAGGTACGCCCGCCAGTGAGCGATCTGCTCCTCGAGAGGTTGTTCGGCGAAGGTCGTCATGCGGTGCACACTTTCATCCAGATTTCCCTAAGTGTACCGTCCACGCGCTGCCACTGCTGTCGCTGGGCAGCGAGGTGCGCCCGGCCGCTTCTCGTGATGTGATAGTACCTGCGTTTGCGGCCATTATCCGATGACGTCCACTTCGCCGCAATGTGGCCCTGACGCTCAAGACGATGGAGAACTGGATAAAGCATGCCATCGCTCCACTGTAGGTACCCTCCTGACAGCTCGGCCACCCGCTTGATGATGGCGTAACCATAGCTGTCGCCTTCGGCAAGGATCGTAAGCACGAGCGGTGTGGCAGAAGCAGCCACCAAGTCCTTATTCATCTCCATACGTAGGAGTATTATACATAGTGATGCAATGTATGCAAGATCTATCGATGAATCCCGAAACCTTGAGTAGCCCGTAGGCATGTCAAGCGTCTCGGACCTCAAGGTCGGATTGCGTCGAAAAGTTCTCGCTCGTGACACCAAAGTGGCGCTTTGAGGCCGACCGAGCTGCGGTCTGTCAGTCGGTTGCTACCGAAGAGGACGCTGCTCTTGCAGAAAGGCAAGAACGCAAACTGCTTCTGTTCAAATCTAAAATTGTTGACCAAAGCAGCCGCTTACCGCACTACGGATTACGCTACGGCTTTGTTCTGGCCACTGGAAATTTCCAACTACTTAGAGGTCGTCCGCCTCTTCTAAGTGCTTTAGAATTAGGTCTTAGCCGTTCTTTCACGGCGCAAACGCGGGTTCAAATCCCGCCGGGGACGCCAATCAAAACGTGGGGCACGCCGCGCAGCGTGCCGCCTCCCCACTGGTCATGGTGGCTCCATCAGGTGTGGTTGAACTTTTTCGGCAGTCTCGTTGGATGGGCAGCGGCGTCCTATTTTGTCTTCTTCCGCATCCCGCAATTTCATCAACTGAACGGATGTTGGAAGGTGGAACTGGGCCTCACGGACGTTTTCTTGCTTCAGGAGCTGTAGCCATGGAGCAGGACGAGCCATGTCGCGTGCAGAAGCGAAGCATCGCTTCACGCTGGACGATCACGCCAAGGCAACTGCTGGCGTCGAGTGCCGCAAGGACGCGGACGTCATCGATGAAACTCCGATGGCGTACAAGTCGATCGATGCTGTGATGGAAGCGCAGCGTGATCTGGTGGATGTGGCGCACACGCTGCGTCAGGTGGTGTGTGTGAAGGGGTGAAACCGGAGAGGGCTGAAAAGCCCTCTCCGGGAATCAGCCCGAATGACAATGGATCCCTTGGTTCTTTGCGAGTCACACGTGGCAATCTTACTTCTACTATCCCAACACGGTTTATGACGGGCCCAGACTACGGTTGTCAGCCATCCGCCGAGATTGTCAATGCCACTGGCTTCGGAGCGGCTGAGCCGCAGCCATGCTTCCTGGACCGCGTCATCCGCTTCGCTCAGCGAACCGAGCATCCGATAGGCGACTGCCCGCAGATGCCCCCGATTCTCTTCAAATCTTTCCGCCAACCATTCAGGTTGTTGCATCGGTCACATTCTCTTATCGCCGGTCGTCATAGTAGTGACGAATGAAGTCGAGTTTTCGTGACAGGAGATCGAGAACCATGCAAGAACAGAACCCGGTTACGAGGGGCGATGTGCCTTCAGTTAATCCGGCGGAGCCGGAATTCGCGCTCCGCCTTTTTGTTGCAGCACCCCGGATCCACCTTGCCACCGCCGCCGCGTACGCGAACTCCCTTCAGAGTGCCGCTCGACCATGAAAATACCCGATATTTCCTGAGGCCCGCCTTGGGAGCAGCCTGACCTCTGGTTTGGCGCCTCCTGCATATACAATGGCGTGTTTTGCATATCACAATGTCCCGCTGAACATCTATAGTTAAGCGCAAGTACTGAGTAAACGGATGAATAAACACTTTCGCTTCTCTGGCAGCAACTTCTCGAAAATGGAAGAACTCGGCGTCCGTGCCTCTGCAGTCCTGCGCAGAGCCGGACTTCCCCAGGCCTTCGTTGATCAACCGCGCGTGCTCCTCAACACCAAGGAACTCTTTGCCCTCTGGCGTGCGGTGGGCGAAGTCAGCGCCAACCCGGCGATCGGTCTCCAGCTCGGCACAGAGAATAGGACGGAACGATTTCACCCCATCGGTCTTGCCGCACTCTCGTCAGAGAACTTCGGCGCAGCCATCGATCAAATGGCCCGTTACAAACAGCTCACCTGCCCGGAAGAGATCCTGCAGGAAAAGGACGACGGCGAGTGGCGCATCCAGTTCCACTGGCTGCTGGCGGACGAGGTTGAGTCTCCAGTCTTAATCGAATGCGCCTTCTCCTGGGTGCTCTCGATCGCTAGGCAGGGCACGGGTACGCGGCTATCGCCGGTGCAGGTGGAGTTCGTGCAACCCCGCGCACACGTGAAGACCATCGAGCGCCACTTTGGGTGTCCCGTAGTCTGCGGAGCGCTGCGTAACGCCATTGTGTTTCGCGCCGCCGATGCTCAGCGTCCGTTCGTTACCCGAAATGCTGAGCTGCTGGCCATGCTTGCACCGCAACTTGAGGAAGAACTGAAGCAGGAGAACAAGGACGAAAACTTCGCCGAGCGGGTGCGCATAGCCATACAGCAAAAACTAACCGGCCGTCGCCCTACGATCGAGGACATCGCCGATGCGCTACATGTGAGCTCCCGCACTCTCCAGCGGCGCTTGCAGGAAGAAGGGTCCGGCTTCCAGCGGGTCTTAGACGAAGCGCGCCACCAGTTAGCTCGCCACTATCTCAACAATTCTTTCCTCGAGTTGAATGAAGCTGCTTATCTTCTCGGTTACGAGGACGGAAACTCCTTTGTTCGCGCGTTCCGCACCTGGGAAGGAGTTCCACCGGCTACGTGGCGCGAACAGCAGCGGGCACAGGCAGCATCGTAACCGTTCAATTTCATTTGGTAGGAGAAACAATGCAAAAGCGCAGACTTGGAAAAAGCAACTTGGAAGTATCGGCTATCGGACTGGGCTGCATGGGAATGAGCTTTGGCTATGGCCCAGCCGTAGACAAACAGGATGGAATCTCGGTGATCGGAGCGGCCGTCGAACGTGGTGTTACGTTCTTCGATACCGCCGAGGTTTACGGCCCATTCACCAATGAAGAACTCGTGGGCGAAGCGCTCGCTCCCTTCCGTAAGCAGGTGGTGATTGCAACGAAGTTCGGGTTCAAACTTGATCCAAACACCGGCAAACAGGCCGGGTTGGATAGTCGGCCGGAGCATATCAAAGAGGTCGCTGAGGCCTCGCTCAAGCGGCTTAAGACCGACGTCATCGACTTGTTCTATCAGCACCGGGTCGATCCTAACGTGCCGATCGAAGACGTCGCCGGAGCCGTGAAAGACCTCATCCACCAAGGCAAGGTGAAGCACTTCGGACTCTCGGAAGCAGGGGCGCAGACCATCCGTCGAGCACATAAGGTTCAACCGGTCACGGCACTCCAGAGCGAATACTCGCTTTGGTGGAGAGAGCCTGAGGCGGAAGTGATACCGACGCTCGAGGAACTCGGCATCGGATTCGTTCCCTTCAGCCCGCTCGGCAAAGGCTTCCTCACGGGCAAGATCAGCGAAGATACGAAATTTGAGACGGGTGATTTCCGCAACATCGTTCCTCGCTTCTCGACGGAGAACCGGAAAGCGAATCAGGCGCTGGTTGATCTGATTGGTAAATTCGCGCAACAAAAAAAGGCAACGCCGGCCCAAATCGCGCTCGCCTGGCTTCTTGCCCAGAAGCCGTGGATCGTCCCGATCCCGGGTACAACCAAGCTGCATCGCCTCGAAGAGAACCTCGGAGCCGCTACGGTCGAACTTACGCCCGAAGATCTCCGACAGCTGGGAGCCGCAGCCTCAAAGATCGCGGTGCAAGGCGCCCGCTACCCTGAAGAACTGCAGAAATTGGTGGGCCGCTGAGCATGTGATTAGAAAGGGAGTAATCATGCAGAAACGTAAGCAAACAGATCGCAGACACACATTGGCCGGACGGACCCGAGCGAATTACCGCTCTGTGATCGGAAAGAGGTACCAGCATGAGTAAAGAACCTTCCGCAGCAGAGAAGCTGATTGGCGATTTCTCGCCCAAGCTCGTTGATTTGACCGATCGCGTGCTTTTTGGCGAAGTCTGGGAGCGCCCGGAGCTTTCCAAGCGCGATCGTAGTCTCGCAACCGTAGCGGCGCTGATCGCCCTGAACCGCCCGGATCAGCTGCGGTTTCACCTCGCGCGGGCTATGCAGAATGGGGTCAAGAAGGAAGAGCTGATTGAGGTCATTACGCATCTGGCCTTTTATTCCGGCTGGCCCAACGCAATGAGTGCCATCATGGTCGCCAAGGAGGTGTTTTCGAAGGCGTGAGAGCAAGGGCCCAATACATCACGATACATCGGATCGGCAGGCCGCGCATCGATCGCGTCCCACTTCTCAGGGCGTGGCCTACGTGATTTCCAGCCACATTGGTTTCAGCTTTGCGAGTGGTTCCCAAAGCCTACTGCTGCCCGGCTTGTTCGTGCACGATGACGACGTCCTTCGTTCTGGACTGAGGCACAACGTTCAGATTTGTGACCGTGCCGTTTTCGACATGCCCTGAGATCGTAGTCTGGTAAGGCGCGTGCAGTTTGAAGTCTGCCGTCCATTCCTTTGGCCAGGCGGGTAGAAGCTGAATTCGTTTACCTTCAACCTGCATAAGCATCGATTCCAGCGTAATCATGCCCGCGCCCCCGTTGTCGAGGTCTGGAATCCAATCATGTGCCGGCCTCCAGAACCACGGGAAGCGCTGGTTGCCATAATTGGTGAACTCGTGGATGGCGGCTTGTTGTGCGACTTCGGTCAGCCCTAGCATAGCGGCTTCAAATCCGTCCTGCCCCCAGCAGGTGTCTTGCGGAAAGAGTCGCGCAGAAAAAGTGTCGCGAGCAAGCGTCAAATCGGGCTTGCCTACCCCGTAAAGGCGGTACGGAAACACCGTGTAGAGCTCAGGATTCTCTACGTTCTTCGTCTCTCCGTATTCCTCCGCCGGAATGATGATCTGTTTGCCCTCCGGATCGCCGCGGCCGAGTGGAGGCACCTTCCCGTTCGCAGTCTTGCCGGTGGGTATCGGAGGCAGACTGTCGAGGATGTTCTGCCACTTGCTGCGCGTGTCGGCTGAAGTGAGTGTGTGAGGTAGAAGTAACAGCCGCGGCAACACGTGCTTGAGGCCAGCAATGTCCGGCGTTGGATTGATCGCGTCGAGCTGATACGTCTCCAACGACTGGGCTGGTGTCATCTTTATTTTTCCGTTGGCATCACGTGGCCAGTGCTGTCCGTAGTAACTGACGATGGCATCTCCAAAGGGAATGACGCCTTCGCGGGCGAACTTCGCGTCCTGGGTTATGTCATAGACGTCCAGCATTTGCGCCAGGATCTCGAGTCCTCCCTGAATGTGGTATCGCATCCAGCGGCTTTGTACTTGAGTACTGGGATTGTCCCAACCAAAATCGTTGAGGTTCGGCAGACCCCAGAAGTCGATGGTCTCAATGAACGATGCTCCGGAATGATGGAAGTACGCCTGAGTGACGTCTTTCGCCAACGGGAGTGCCTTGAGATACATATCGAACCAGGGCTTAATGAGATCAAAGTCTGCCGTTTGAACTAGGGGCCAATAGAGAAGGCGCTGGTTCTGGTTCCAATAGGAGCCGCCCCAGGCGCGAAAATCTGGATTGTGATCCCCGGGGGTGGATTCAACCGCACCCTGCATGTCATGCCCAACTGTGAACAAGCCCCCGTTGAACTTAGTTGGGAGCGTGCTGCGAGACGAAATCGCCATCATGTACCGCTGCATAGCGAAGCCCTGCGAAACTTTGTCGGCGTCCGGCGTGCCAGCCACATGAATCCAGCTGCGATTCCAGAAATCTCTCCACCATTGCTCGTGCGCCGCATACGCCGCCACGGGGTCCGTTTGACTCTCCTTTTTCAGCAACGCGGAGAGCTGAGAACGCCAACTTTCTGGTGATTTGGTTTGCGTCGTGGTCAGGGCAGTCAAATCCAACTGGATGTCTTGTGCCGCCACCGCTGACCTCAAGACACGATCGCCATCACTCATAAGTCCGCGCCCGGTAAGGGCGGCGCCGAAGCAGCGGTGCAACAATGGATCGGCATATTTCTGCGCCAAGGATTCCAAATGCTGCTCGTGTAGGACGATGGGGAAAATGCTGGTCTTATTGAAATGGAACCAGGCGACCTGTGCAGGACCTGCAGGAAGAACTGTGTCAGCTTCGAAACTGAGAGGGATGGAGTGATTCCCTAACCCAAACAGCCCGCCTTTGTCCGGGGATGCTTCATCGTAGGGGTGAGAGTTGGTGCGCCACAATTCCACGACGGCTCGCATGGTGGTCGGACGATCCAGTTTGGCTCTCACGTGAAGCGTTGGATGGTTCGCGTCAACCCAGACCTGTACGATATTTCCGCCGCTTCTGATCTCAACGCTCGCGTCTTCCAAACGGAGTGACTGCTTGAAGTCTGCGACGCCCAGAAATGGGTTTGGCATCAACTGAACGCGCACGCGGCCAAGTTTCACCAACTTGTTCAGCTCGGTCCAGGCATCTGCTTTGGACACGAGCAAGACGAGGTCGCCGTTTTGCTCGGTCCAGGCGTTCGCAGCCAGATCACCATTGCCGATCGGCATGGAATCGTTTTCGTTCTGCCCCAGAGTCGTCCACGTCACGTCGTTCTTGGTGACGAACGGGGCTTCAGCACAAATTGCGCTGCTAAAACAGAGTAGTGCGAAAGATAAGCAATAAAGTCCACGCGTCATCATCAGGCAGCCCTCTCCACCGAAGTGCTGCGGAGTTAGTCTTTCCTGGGATCCAGCGCTTTAAAATGCTGCTCTTAGCGGCAACTTGCCTGAAAACAAAGATTCTGGCTGAAAAACGGCAGCAAATGATTCTGGAAGCGATCCGCCACCTTACTCGTGTGAGTGCCCGGATATACTTCAAAACTGTTCGCGATCCCATACTTATCAAGAACGTCGTGCAGCTTGCCGGTGTCGACCCGCAAGCCGTCCTGATCACCCACATCCATCGCGATTGCACGATACTGGCGCAGATTGTCGATGTACTGATCGATAAATGCCAGCGGAGCATTAGCCGCCCATTTGGCGAGGACATCCGGTTGCGGTGCGCCGTCCTTCGTCGGCAGGTCAAGATAAAGCGGCGGATTTTTCGGATCGGGCGACCACGCCGCCGCGGTGGCAAGCTGGGCACGGGGAAAGAACGGCAGCTTTGCCGAATCTTCCGGCGTCTTTACCGCCTCCAAAGCTTTTTCCACTTCTGGGTTCGCCGGACGCGGAGACAAACAACACGGACTCATGATGTACAGGCTGGCGAACACATCGGAATGCTTCATGCCGATGCGAGTCGCACCGTAACCCCCCATTGAGTGGCCAACCAGGCCGCGGCTCAGCCGGTTTGGAATCGTGCGGTAATGAGCGTCGATGTATGACACCACATCGTGTGCAATGAACTGCTCGAAATCTCCAGTCGTGACTGAACTCGAATACATGGAACCGTTATGCACGGTCTTCGAGTCGGGCAGCACAACGATCATTTCTTTCGCGCCCTGGGCGAAAGCGCCTTCTATGGTCTGCGGCACGTGTATTTCGTGGGTCCATTGCTCGGCGCCGATGGAATAACCGTGCAAGGCATACACGACCGGGTAGCGCCGGGATTTTTCCTTGGCATAGCTGGGTGGCAGAAACACGAAGACGTCGCGGTCGACAGCATCCCCCTCCAAATTGCCTTCCAGGGCTGTCCCGTGGACTTTAATGTGCTCCACAATCACAGGCTTCGCTCCGGGGACGACCGGAGGCACTTCGGTCTGCACTTGTGCCGCAAGCCAAGACCCCATAGCAAGGGTTATAGCCAGCATACAAAATAATCTCGCAGTCATAATCGATGCCCTTTCTTGAAACACTTCCCTATTGCAGTGTGTGTTAAACCGCGGTTATTGACCGAATAGTCGAACTACTGCGGCGCAAACGAATAAATGTTGACGCTAAACGGCGGGACGGATAGGTGTTTGTTGCGCTCTTACTCAGGCAACCTCTTGGTCCCTTTCACTCGGAACGTTCCCGCGACCGACGGTGCTTCCGTCCCCGGTTGGCCTCCACCAACCGACACCGAATACTTTCCTTTCGCAATGATCGGCTCGCCCGCCTGGCTGACCATGCTCAGGTCGCGTTCCTTGAGTTCGAAGCGCACTTGCTGCGATTCGCCGGCCCTCAGATGGACGCGCTTGAACCCGCGCAGCGCACGCAGCGGCGCACCCGGCACCTTGGGGAAACCGAGGTAAAATTGCGCCACCTCATCTCCTTCGAGCTTGCCGGTATTCGTAACGGTTACCTCCGCCGTAAGAGAATCTCCGGCCTTAATCGCATTCTTCGGAAGCGTCAAGTCGCTATACGAGAAAGTTGTGTAGCTTAGCCCATATCCAAACGGATACAGCGGCTTGGCCTCAAGGTAGCGGTACGTGCGCCCCTTCATCGCGTAATCTTCAAAGGGCGGCAGCTGATCGACGCCGGTATAAAACGTAACCGGTAACCGTCCTGCTGGATTGTTCTTGCCCGAGAGGGTTTCTGCAATTGCCGCGCCGCCCTCCTCGCCCGCATACCAGGATTCGAGGATGGCGTTGACGTGTTCCTTTGCCCAGTTCACAGCGAGAGCGCTGCCGTTCGCAAGCACGAGCGCAACGGGCTTTCCCGTCGCCGCCACAGCTTCCAGCAGATCCTCTTCCGGCTTCGGCAGATCAATACTCGTGCGGTCGCCTCCCTTAAACCCTTCCTCGTTCACCGGCATCTCTTCGCCTTCGAGTTCGCTGGTAATTCCCAGCACGGCGACGACAACATCTGCGTTCCTTGTCGCTTCAATCGCTTCCGCACTCGGTTTCGGATCGTACTTTGACCAAATCAACTGCGCACGCACCGGTCCCGCGCTCATTTGCGAGTAGTCAACCTTCAGGGAGATCTTCTTTCCCTGCTCGAGATGAACGCGCCCTACCTTCGCCTGAACTCCCTCACCGGCCCAGCCCTGCGCGAGAGGCTTGCCGTCAACCGCGACCCGGGCGAACCCTCCTTCATAGCGCACTCCAATGCTGTAGTCGCCCGTCTCTGTGGGAGTGAGCAGACCATTCCACTCAACTCGCAGCGGATATTTGCCTGACGCCTCCGACGGAAGGTCCCCTGCCTTCAAATCAACCATGGTTGCCGAGCGGGTCGCGAGGACAGTGGGTTTCCTTCCGAATATCTCCCCCGTCGCAAACTCCAATTGGAGCCCCGCCTGGCCGTCCGTCGTGGTGAACACCGATGCTGGAACCGGTTCTCCATCGTTCCGCAGGAACTGCGTCCCCGGAACAAAATTGATCTGCGCTTCGGGGAATTCCTCCTTAAGGCCGTCCAGGACAGAGACTGTATGGGTCGGAGTGCCGTTGTAATTGCCCAGGAGATACCTTGTCTGATCGGCTAGCGGGCCGACAACTGCAATCTTGATCCCGCCCTTCTTCAGCGGCAGTGTGCCATCATTCTTGAGCAGCACCACCGACTCGTTTGCCAGCGCACGCGCCATGGCACGGTGCTCCGGACTGTCCAGTTCCTTTTCGTCAATCTTTGTGTAGGGAACCATCTCCGGCGGATCGAACATGCCTAGCTTCATCCGGGCTGTGAACAGCCGGATGAGCGCTGTGTCGATCTCGCTCTCCTTCAAAATGCCCTGCTTGTATGCCTCCAGGTAAGGCCTGTAATCGTGATCGTCTGCCGGCTTCCAGGCATCGAGGCACTCGTTGTCCATACCGCGCTGCACGGCCAAGGCGGAAGCCTCAGGCTGAGTCTTAGTGAAGTGATGCTCCCGGAAAATATTGACGATAGCGGCGCAATCCGAAACCACATAACCCTGAAAATTCCACTTGCCCCGCAGTTGATCCTGAAGCAAGAACTGGTTTACGCAAGCCGGCTGACCGTTGATGCTGTTATAAGCGCACATCACCGACCCGGCCTTGGCCTCGGTCACGGTCGCGCGAAATGCTGGCAGATAGGTGTCCAGTTCGTCGTGCTTGCTGACTTTCACGTCCGCAGTGTGGCGGGTCGGCTCGGGACCGCTGTGCACCGCATAGTGCTTGGGTGTCGAAATTACCCGGTAGTATTTGGGGTCATCGCCTTGCATGCCCGTAACAAAAGCAACGCCCAGGCGCGCGGTCAAGAATGGATCCTCGCCGTACGTTTCCTGTCCGCGCCCCCAGCGGGGATCGCGAAAGATGTTAATGTTCGGCGCCCAAAAATCAAGGCCTTCAAAAATTCCGCCGCGCCCTTCGCGCAAACCCTTGGTGTAGACAACCCGCCCTTCGGTGCCGATCGCGATGGCCATACGGTGGATTGCATCTGTGTCAAAAGTCGCGGCCAAGCCGATCGGTTCGGGAAACTCGGTGGTTCCGTCCCTCGACACGCCATGCAGCGCCTCGCTCCACCAGTCGTAGAATGGCACGTTCAAGCGGGGAACAGCGCGCGACATGTTCGTCAGTTGCGTGACCTTCTCTTCCACGGTCATGCGGTGAACCAGGTCCTCCGCCCGCTGTTGCGCGGATAGCGCAGTATTCAAATATGCAGGTTGCTCGGCGTTCTGGGCGTACAAACGGCTAACAGTTAAGCAGGCAGCAATCGCAATAAGAATCATGCTGGGTGTTCGCATCTTTCCTCCCCGATAACCACGGTCCTATCACATAAACAGTTGAAACGTTCCCGTTCCTAAAGGACGACTACTGCACCGCAAATAAATAAATGTTGACGCTAAACGGCGGGACGAATACGTCATCGGGTACGGACGCCAGTTCCTGTTCCTGGACTTCGACTCCTGGCTTCTGTCCGACGGTGATGGTTGCGTCGACGCTAGCCGGCGCCATGCGCCAAAGGCGTCCTTGACTCGAAAGCTTTGCACCGTTGATCGAGAGCTTCAGGCGCTGCTCGGAATCTGACGGGTTCAGTACAGCGAAGGTAAGCGTTTTGCGATCATCACTCAGAGCCGCGCTCACATCCAGAGGATAAGTATCGCTGCCCGGATTGACTGCGGGTTGGTCTCCGCCGGCGGGATACATCGGCTTGGGCTGTGGCGAATCTCCCGATACTTCCACTGGAACCGTGCCGAAATGTTCGCGATACATTTTGAACAAAAGACCTGTCGGGCTCAAAACCGCATCGGTACGGTCTTCGCTGATCATTGCCGTGGCGAACGTGAATGCGCCTAACTGGTACAGATCAGAGTGGCGAAACATCTCATGGAACGCCCAGGCATATGCCGGTACGACTTTGTAAGAGTTCGGAGGAGTGCCGATGTATGCCCATTCGTCGAGACTGATGGGCACCGGCTTTGCTTTGAGCCCAGGGATCCGCTTCAGGTACTCCTGGTAATGCTCGTATTTCACTCGTACCTGAGTGGCGGGCGCGCGTTCCCATTCGACAAGGGCCTGCGGACCAGTGCTGACTTTCTCGCCTTTCTCAAGGTCGGTTCGCTGACCGCTGGTGGAATAGAAGTGCTCACTGAGCAGGTCCATATTGTCGAGGCAATGGGCCAGCAGGCTGCCGCTCCAGTCCCCCGGGGAGAGGTAGTCAGGGACGATCTGGCCGTTCAGGCGCTTTGCCTGCTTCGAGCCGGTCATGGCGTCGGGCATGGCACCAGCAGCGATCAGCTTGATGGTCGGATCGACCCTCCGCATCGCCTTTGCGAACATGTCATGTTTGAGTTCCCATTGTGCGACGGGCATGAAGCCCAGCTGCCATTCGCCCCAAGGTTCGTTACCCACGCCCCAGAACTTGATGTGATACGGTTCCGCATGGCCATTCGCTGCTCGCAACTTTCCCATTGGTGTGGTGACCGGGCCGTTGGCATATTCGACGAGTTGCGCCGCAGACCAGGCGTCGCCAAAGCCACCGTTGACGGTCACGTAAGGCTCAACACCCAACAAGCGGCAGAGTGTCATGAATTCGTCTGTGCCGACGTCGTTTGGCTGTACCGCGTGCCAGACCGGATCCATAATCGGCGGACGCTTGTCAGGATCGCCGATCGCGTCACGCCACTCGTGCCCGGAAACGAAGTTGCCCCCGGGCCAGCGATATACCCCGGAATGCAGTTGCTTCAGCGCGGCGATGACTTCTGCGCGAAAGCCTTCCACGTTGTTGGCGGGCATCAATGAGACTGCTCCAACATGAAAGGCGCCGGTGCCGGTTCCAACAATCTCTACCCGGGCATCGTCAGCGTCGCCTTGGGCCTGGAAGTTCAGTGGATATTTGCGATAGTCAGGGCCAACCTTATTAATCACCACCGTTTGCCGATCATTTGCGGCATTGCCCCAAACCAGAATCACTTTTACGGTCGTCCCCGAAGTACCGGCCAAGACTATGCGTCCCGTATAGGATTTGCCCGTCCGTACCACCAGGCCGGCTTGCTGGACTCCGTGCGCCTCTGTTTGGTTAAGCCTCACGAGAGGCGTGTGCTCGCCAACATAGGGACGGTCCGTATCCATGGTCACGAATTCATCGGCGCCGATCGGTGTCCAGTGGCGCAATGCGACACGTCTCCAACTCGGTCCGGCCGGTTCAGCAGGCGGGTGGGAAGTAATTGGATAATAAAACTTTCGGTCGTCCAGCATCTCAGCCCATATGTTGTTGTTGACGATTCCGGCGATATGCTCCAGGAACTGCCCATAAATGTATTTGGATATCGGAGCGCCAGTTTTGGTGATGTCGATAGCGGCATGCACTGTCTGAGCTTGAGCAAAAGAGAAAGTTGAGAGGATCAGTGTGGCCAGTAGCACAACTTGCTTGGTAAAATTCGGACCTCTACGTTTGAAATGCACAGTATGAACCTCCCTTTCCATGTTCCTGTTCAGTACGGCCTGTGGTCTTCAGTGATCCCCTTCCAGTTATCGGTCCGGAACGGCCCTGCGGGTAATCCCGCTCCATTGAACAAAGTTGCGGCCGGATTCGACTGCCACGCATAGCGGACCTCTATCGGATTGGGCACCGACGGAGATGACACGACGATCGTATTTCCATCGATACGTGCCTCGGCCCAATACCACTTGTGATCTTCTCCCGCCATCGAGAACTCTCCCAACTTCTCGCCTTTCACCACCAGGCCCCCATCCGTGTGCGCAAAGTGCAGTCGGATCGACTCTGGACGGCGCTCCACCGAAGCCAGCGTTGGCCCCGAACTAACCACTCTCTTCCTATAGCGTTTTGCCAACGCGCAGAAGGCGAGGCGCTCCCCTACCGGGAGTTTGTCCTTGGGATGGATATTGTCAGGATCCCCTGTGTCGATCGTAACCGCTAAGCAGGAGTTGCGGACACTGGCGGCGGTGAGCGCCTGCGACTCGCGCGTCTCGGCCCAATTAGCATCGGTGGGCGTATCACTGCGATGCTGGAAGGCTGGCAGGCTGACGATGTAGAAGGGGAAATCTCCCTGTCCGAAGAGCTTGCGCCAATCCGCGATCATCACCGGAAGGATTTTGCGGTACTGAAATCCGCGTTCCGAGTTCTGTTCACCCTGGTACCACAGCGCGCCGGTAATGGACAGCGGAGCAATGGGCACCAGCATTCCCTCGTACAGCACCGACGGCATCACCGGCCAGTTCTCATAGGCAATGGGTAAGGGATGCGGCGGACGGGCATCCACACTCAACTGCCCTTTCCACTTGCCTGCTAGGGGAATGCTCGTCTTGTCTCCGAGCATGAGCCGCAGTTCTTCAGGCTTGCCTAGAAATCCACCTTCCGCCTTCGTCTTCAAAACGCGACTTGCGACAACATTCTTTCCCGGCTTCAGCACCCCATCGGGGATGAAATAGACGCGCGGGTTTTCGACCCATGCACTGGCGCCGACCTGCGTCCCGTTGATGTAGGCGGTGTCCATGCGCTCAATCGAGCCCAGGAACAACAAAGCACGCCCTGCCGGAACCGGATCTGGAATCACGATCTCTTTCCGGAACCAGGCTACTGCTGCCGTGTCGGGCACGCCCAATTCGGAGAACCCACCCGGGATGTCGACGGCTTTCCAGTTGGAATCATCCAGATTCGGAGCGGCCCAGTTTCCCTTAAGGCCGACGTCATACTGGTCATACCAGTGCATCACGAAGTTTCCGTATTCCGGCGCGCCTGACGCGGACAATTTCTCAAGCTCTGCAAGTGGAACATCGAAGTCTTTGAGCGGGCGAAGGGCCGCAGCGCTAGTCCAGGCCTCCGCGGGAGTTCCGCCCAGGGCGTCCACCACTAGGCCGATCGGAACATGGATCACTTGTTGGACCTTGCGCGCAAAGTAGTACGCGACCGCCGAGACGCGATCTGCCGTCTCGGGTGAGACCACTTTCCAGGTTCCCTCTATAACGTGGGTATGGCGGTAGGCAGAGTGCGGTGCAACAGAGAAGAAACGAATCTCGGGATAATTGGCGGCCTTAACCTCCTCCTCGCCATTGCGTGCGAAGCGGAGACCCACCTGCATGTTGGATTGGCCGCCACACAGCCAGACGTCCCCGACCAGCACGTTGTGAAGTTCCAGCGTTTGGTGTCCGCTGATTTTGACCG
>Ga0335070_10003394_pt1 | contig 18598 bp, 21 predicted proteins | sample Lox_Sample_13_FD_206722 | JGI IMG/M metagenome (GOLD analysis project Ga0335070, IMG submission 206722) | Soil microbial communities from Loxahatchee National Wildlife Refuge, Florida, United States - Lox_Sample_1.3 | ecosystem: Environmental > Terrestrial > Soil > Wetlands | place: USA...
AAGACACCCTCCTCCTTCTCAGGGCTGCCCTCGCCGAGGCAAAGTCCTCTGACCGGGTCGTCGAGCTGGGGACCGGGAGCGGGTACGTCGCCCGGCACCTCGCGGGAAAGGTCGCCCTCGTCGCCGCAACGGACGTGAACCCCCATGCCTGCCGGGCGGCGGCGTCCCCCGGAGTGGGGGTCGCGAGGGCTGACCTGGCTGCAGGGATCAGGGGGCAATTCGACCTCGTGCTCTTCAACGCGCCCTACCTTCCCACGAAACCGGAAGAACGGATGGACGACTGGCTGGAGAAGGCCCTCGACGGGGGAAAGACCGGGCGGGAGGTCATTGCCCGGCTCCTCCCGGACCTCCCCCGGGTCCTCGCACCGGGCGGGAGGCTCCTCCTCGTGGTCTCCGAACTGACCGGGGTGGATGAGGTGCGGAGCCTCCTCGGGGATGCCGGGTTCAGGGCGATGATTGCGGGGGAGGAAGTGATCGAAGGGGAACGGCTCGTGGTGGTGCGGGCGGTCCGGGCGGGAAATCCCCGGACCTGAGCACGAGAACCTATATCCCTCCCTCCTCCCAACCATTCCTTCGTGAACCCGAGGGCGAAGAAGATCCCGGCGGGGGTCCAGGCCGCCATTGACCGGGCCGTCTCAGGCGTCCCGAAGGATGGGATCATCGCCATCTTCCTCTATGGGTCCGTATCCCGGGGGGAGGGGAAGCCCATGTCGGACATCGACCTCTGCATCGTCACGGGAAAGGGCATCTCCCGGGCGGAGAAGGAGCGGATCCTCGTCCACGCCTCCCCGAACCTTGACCTCACCCTCTTCTGGGACCTCCCCCTTCCCATCCGGTTCCGGGTGCTCAAGGAGGGCAGGCTTCTCTGGGGCGAGGAGGGGCTGGAACTTCACCGGATCCGCCGGTCGACACTCAGGTGCTACCGGGAGATCGGGCGGATGATCCGCCGGCATGAACGGAGGATGCTCGATGCATAAGCCCTATGACCGGGAACAGGTCTCGAAGATCGTCTCCGACATCGAGCGGTACACGAAGGATCTCGAGGAGCTTGGGATAAAGGGCCGGGAGGACCTCGAGGACCGCCGGACCCTCTACGCCCTCTCCATGCTCCTCTTCACCATCATCAACCGGGCCCTCGACCTCGCCGACGAGATTATCATCACGAACCGGCTCGGGATGCCCCAGTCATACAAGGAGATCTTCGACATCCTCAGGCGCCGGGGGTTCATCGACCGGAAGCTCGCCGACGAGATGGCCCGTATCGTCTTCTACCGGAACATGATCGCCCACCAGTACGACGACCTCACCGACGATGACCTCTGGTCCCTCTCCGAGCGGCTCGGGACCATCCTTTCCTTCGTGGACCGGATGAAGGAGATCATCCGGGAGGGGCCGCCGGCGAAGGAAAGGAAACGATGAATGAAAAATCTGATTCTTCTCGGCTACATGCTCTCTTTGAGGATTTAAAAAAGAAGCATTTAGTCGATCAGAACAGAAAATTAGTGAGTGACAGGTTTGTATCACAATTTCAGGGAATTTTCGGGAAAATCAGGTATAATGAGCAATTTTACAACAGTTATTTAGTTGACTTAGACGATAATGTCCTTCGATTTATCTTACTCCATGAAGAAGGCCACCTTAAAAGTGGAACAAAATTACCATTTCCAGCTTTCGGAGCCGTTGTAATACTTTTTCTGGTCCTGGTTTATCGCTATCAAATTGGCCTGTTCATGTCTATTTTTTATCTATTGTTTTTGTTAGCGGTTGTCTATAGGGGATTGTTTATCACGCTTTACAAGGAGGAATTCAAGGTAGACCTGTTTTCTGCCGAGTTGATGAAAAATAAATTCGATGTCAAACAACCTTCCCAGCTTCTAAAACAATTTTTTAGGGGTATAGATGGATATAGGAATCGCACGAATTCAAAGAATAATTCCCGACTGATATTACTCATTTTCATGATCGTAACGGGATTGTTTCCGGATTATCATCCAGCTGACTGCTCTCGAATTTTGAATATTGAAAGAAACATCGATGAGCGAGCAGATCATTTGTAAATCTCCTCCCGAAACTACAATACCCTCCCCCGTCCATTAAGCTCCGGGATCGTCCATGGGAGCGACCTACGTCGAGAAGATCTTCTCCCGCGGGTGCCGGCGGGAGGTCAGGGCAGGGGAGGTGGTGATGGCGCCGGTGGACGCGGCCATGATCCATGACATCACCGGGCCCCTCGCCATCCAGAAGTTCCGGGAGATGGGCGGGTCGAGGGTGTACGACCCGAAGAGGGTCATCATGCTCTTCGACCACCAGGTGCCTGCCGATTCCATTCCCGCCGCCCAGAACCACATCTTCATGCGGATGTTTGCAGAGGAGCAGGGGATAGAGAACCTGGACCTGAACGAGGGCGTCTGCCACCAGGTAGTCGAGGAGCGTGGCCTCGCCGCGCCGGGCGAGGTCGTGGTGGGGGCCGATTCCCACACCTGCATGTACGGGGCGACGGGGGCCTTTGCGACGGGCATCGGCTCCACGGACATGGGCTTTGTCCTCAAGTTCGGGGCCCTCTACTTCCGGATCCCGGAGAGCATGCTCCTTGAGGTGAACGGGGTATTCCCCGACCGGGTTGGCCCGAAGGACCTGATCCTCTCCATCGAGGGCGACATCAGGGCTGACGGCGCCACGTACCGGGCCCTCGAGTTCGTCGGTGAAACGATGGGGCGGATGAACATGGCAGGGCGTATGACCTGCTGCAACATGGCCGTGGAGATGGGGGCGAAGACCGGCATCGTCCCGCCAGATAAGACCACGTGGGAGTACCTGAAGGGCCGGCGGAAGCTTGAGCCCTTCAACCTCGAGAGCGATCCTGACGCGACGTATTTCGAGGAGCGCTCCTACGACGTCTCGGACCTCGCTCCCCAGGTCGCGGTCCCCCACAACGTGGACCATGTCGTGGACATCAGCGAGGTCGCCGGGACGCACGTGGACCAGGTCTTCATCGGCTCCTGCACCAATGGCCGGTTCGAGGACCTGAAGGAGGTGGCCGACGTGATGGGCGACCGGAAGTTCTCGAAGGGCATCCGGGTCATCGTCATCCCGGCCTCCCGGGCCGAGTACCTGAAGGCGCTCCGGGCGGGCTTCATCGAGCGGTTCGTCGAGGCAGGGGCCCTCGTGGAGGCGCCCTGCTGCGGCCCCTGCATGGGCGGGGCCTTCGGGCTCCTCGGGCCGGGGGAGGTCTCCCTTTCGACCTCGAACCGGAACTTCAAGGGCCGGCAGGGATCGGCGGACGCGAAGGTCTACCTGGCATCCCCGGCGACCGCCGCGGCGACGGCGATTGCAGGCGAGATCACCGACCCCCGGGAGGTGTGACCATGGCACGGAAGGCGAAAATGGTACGGGCGGCAGAGAAGGTGAAGGAGGCACCGCAGGCAGTCCTCCACGGGAGGGTCTGGCGGTTCGGGAACGACGTGGACACAGACGCCATCATCCCCGGCCGGTTCCTCACCCTCTACGACCCGCGGGAACTGGCAAAGCATGCCTTCGAGGGGACGAGGGACGACTTCGCCGGAGGCGCGAAGGAGGGGGATTTCATCGTGGCGGGCCGGAACTTCGGCTGCGGCTCCTCCCGGGAGCATGCCCCCCTCGCCCTGAAGGGGGCGGGGATCCGGGTCATCGTCGCCGGATCCTTTGCCCGGATCTTCTACCGGAACGCCATCAACTCCGGCATGCTCCCTCTCGTTTGCCCCGGTGCCCATGAGATCAAGGATGGGCTGAGGGGCGAGCTCGATCTGGAACGAGGTGTCCTCAGCGTCGGGGGAAGGCGGTACGAGCTCGAACCTGTGCCCGGCTTCCTCAGGGAGATCGTGGATGCCGGCGGGCTCGTCGAGTACGCCAGGGGGCTCTCGGAGGTGACGACATGCCGCGACGCCACGACGTAGCCGCCATCGGGGGCGACGGCATCGGCCCCGAGATCATCGCCGAGGGGAAAAAGGTCCTCGAGGCGGCGGGAGAGCGGTACGGGTTCGGGATCCGGTGGAAGGACCTCGACATCGGGGCCGAGCGGTACCTCAGGACCGGCGAGCTCCTCACGGAGTCCGACCTCGCCGCCCTCGGGAAGTGCCGGGCTATTTACTTCGGGGCCATCGGGGACGGGCGGGTAAAACCGGGCATCCTCGAGAAGGGGATCCTCCTCTCCCTCCGTTTCCACTTCGACCTGTACGTGAACCTCCGGCCGGTCAAGCTCCTCCCGGGCGTCTGGACGCCCCTCGCCGGGAAGGGCCCGGCGGACGTGGATTTTCTCGTGGTCCGGGAGAACACCGAGGACTTCTACGTCGGGATCGGCTCCCGGTTCCGGGGGGAGGAGAAGAAGGCCCTCGAGGTGGTTCGCTCCCTCTACCAGGTAAAGTTCGGGGTGGACGCCGAGAGCGATGCCGAGGAGGTGGCGTACCAGATCGGGGTCATCACCCGTGAGGGGGCCCGGCGGGTCATCCGGTTCGCCTTCGAGCAGGCACGCCTGCGGGCGAGGGCTGCCCCGAAGGTCACCTCGGTGGACAAGGCCAACGTCCTCACCGAGGTGTACGGCCTCTGGCGGGAGGTCTTCTCGGAGGTGGCCGCGGGGTACCCCGGCATCGCCTCCGAGTTCTCCTTCGTGGATGCCATCACCATGTGGTTCGTGAAGAACCCCGAGGCCTTCGATGTCGTGGTCTCGCCGAACATGTTCGGGGACATCATCACCGACCTCGGGGCCATGATCCAGGGCGGTCTCGGTCTCGCCCCCGGCGGGAACATCAACCCGGAGGGGACCTCCATGTTCGAGCCCATCCATGGCTCGGCCCCAAAGTACCGGGGCCTCGGGGTGGCGAACCCGGTGGCCACCATCTGGGCAGGGTCGATGCTCCTCGACCAGCTCGGGGAGCGGGAGGCGGCGGCCGCGGTCCTCGACGGGATCGGGAAGGCCATCGCGGCCGGGGTGAAGACAATGGACCTGGGCGGGAAGGCCAGGACCGCGGAGGTCGGGAGCTTCATCGCCGCGTCCCTCGGGGACTCCTGACACGGCCCGATTCCGTCGCGGGACCTGCGGTTTCCCCCCGCGTGGATCTTCCCCGGGCCCGGGGGTGGGAAAATCCTACAGGTTTATTATCCCGGAAGGGGAGATGATCGTGTTTCACGGGCCGCAGGGCACGGGAGATCACGGTAATCCGGAGAGCACAGGGAGTTTCTCATTCGTGGAGGATTGGCGATGAGCGCAGCACTCATGCAGGACATCAGCGGGCTGATCGGAATCTGGCAGCCCCGGAAGACCTACCACATCGGACCGAACTATCTCGAGGACTTAAAGAATTTCCTCAAAGAGCGGATGGCGACCCCGGCGAAGTCCTTCTTCGGCGGGAAGAAAACCTCCCTCGAGTTCGTGGACGGGAAGGGGATGGACATCGGCGTGAAGCGGAAGACGGGCCCCCAGGAGGAGTCGGTCGGGATCGTGATGAAGCGCGACCTCACGAACCTCGCGGACCTCAGGCTCCTCATGGAGCAGATCGACCATGCCGGGAAGACCTACCAGGAGCTCTTTGTCATCCTCATGGGGACCCTGACCCCCGACATGGAGGCCAAGCTCTCGGCGTTCCTCGCGAACAAGGGCGCAGGCGCAAAGATCACCGTTGTGAAGAAATGATTTTCTTCACCTCGGCGGACACTACCTTTTCCACCGATCGTGAAGAAATGATTTTCTTCACCTCAGTGGACACTACCTTTTCCACCGATCGTGAAGAAATTGATACCATCTTTTTTTCTTTCCATGCAGTGGGGTTTCGCCGGAGAGAATCCCTTTCCCCCTCAGCTTAACGGGCAATCTTCCTTTTCCTGTCAATGCAGGCGTTCAGGGCCTCCTCCATGAAGGAGAGGGTCCCCTCGATGCCGGCGAGGGCCCGGGACCGGAGGAGGACCCGGCCCCTGAGCGGCGGGGTGAGGCCCGCGAAGGCGGCGCCGGGGCAGGCCGACCTCTCGAAGGAGGACCCGACGACGAGGTCGGGCCGGGCGGCGGCGAGAAACCCCGTGATGCTCCCCAGGTCCGCCATCTGTCGGGCAGGGAATCGGGAAGCCCCCGGGGGGGCGTTTCTCGACCCGATGACAAGTATATCGGCGTCCAGGTAGCGATGGAGGGCCTCCGCGGCCGCCTCCCCGTAGGCCGACCCCCCGAAGACCGCGGCCACGGGCGGGTCGAAGCGGCGGAGGTACTTGTCCGCCGCCTTCTGTATCCGCTCCCCTGTCCGGGAGACCTCGGCGAGGACCGGGCCGATGTCGGCCTCCGGGTAGCGATCCCCCAGCCGGGCGAAGGTCCTCTCCACGGCGGAAAGGCCCAGGAAGGTTCCCGCTTCCTCCCCGGCCCCCGGGGGGAGATCGGGGTTCACCGAAACCGTGACCGGTCCACAAAGGCCGATCCGGTCGAGGGGATCGCGGGTGATCCGGACCCCTGCCGGCACGCCGGCAAGGGCGAGGAGCCGCTCCGCCTCGAGAAGGTTGCCCTGGCTGAAGGGGTCGAGGAGGTTCAGCCCGGCGATGTTCACCCCCCCCTCGCCCGGATCGGTCTCAGGGCCGAGGGCGTCGAGGGCTCTCCGGTATCCCTCCTCCATCTGCCCGGCGAAGCCCGGTGCATCCACGAGGATCGTCCGGTCGTCGAGGATCTCCCGGATTTCCTCCCCGACGATGGCGGGTACACAGGTGGTGACCACGGCCACTCCGCGGTACGAGGGGGGTATGGAGCCGAGGACCTCCCCGAGCCGGTCGACGGAGCCGAAGATCACCTCCCGCTCCTCGATGAAGGTGGAGAAGAGGGGGACGGGGATGAGGCTCTGGGGGTAGAAGAAGCACCCGCTCGAACCATGGATCACCACCGCGAGGTCGGGGATCCCCGCGAGGCAGGCCGCCGCCCCGGTCATCCCGCAGGGCCAGAGGGGGGAGGTGCACCCGGGCATTGAGGGATCAGGCATGAAGAACCTCCTGCCGGCAGGCGGAGGTTTTCGTGTCATCAGGCATGAAGAACCTCCTGCCGGCAGGCGGAGGTTTTCGTGTCATCAGGCATGAAGCACCCGCCTCCACCGGTGGAGGAGCCGGACGAGGCCCGCGGTTCCCACGGGGAGCGGCGTGGGGAGGGGGAGGGGGATGCCTTCTTCCCCGGGGACGAGCCCGAGGGAGGAGGCCAGCTCCCGGGTGAAGGGCCCGGCCGCGTGACCCGGGGTGGGGGAGAACCGGATCCGCTCGCCCCTCAGGTCATCGAACCGGGCGAGCGCCTCCTCCTGCCTGCCCCGCTCCTCCCCGAGGGCGCGGGAGGGGTCCGCCCCGAGGACCCCTGCCGCCTCCCTGAGGAACCGGAGGGACCCCGAGAGCCCGACGGGGAAGGAGTCGAGGAAGGGGGTCCCGAACCGGGCGGCAAAGGCCTCCCCGACGGGCCGGAGCTCGGGTTCCCTGAGGATGTTCAGCCTCCCTGCCGGGAGGCCGGCGAGGGAGTCCCACGATATCCCCCGGATGAACCGGAGGGCCGGCCGCTCCCCGAGGAGGGCGAGGAGCCGGGAGACCTCGGCGAAGTTCTCCTCCACGTCGGCCTCCAGGTTCTTCTCCCCGATGAGGGTGATCCCCCCGTCCCTGTTCCCTCTTCCTCCTCCTTCTCCTTTCCCTTTCCCTTTGCCCTCCCCTGCCCGCTCTCCAATGGCAATCAGGGCATTTCTCATGCCATCCTGGAACCCTCCGCCGAGGAATCCAGAGCCCGGCACGGGGATGACCGGGACCCCCCAGCCCCGGCCGCAGACCCCCTCCACGTCGTCCCCGATGGTCTGGACGACGCAGGTGGAGAGGACGAAGATGGCGGAGGGCCCCCGGGAGGTGGCCTCCCCGAGGGCGGCGGCGAGGGCCCCCTCCCCGCCGAAGATGACCCCGGCCTCGTCCAGGTCCGAGGAGAGGATCCGGAGGAGGTGCGGGATGTCCTCCCCGAGGAGGGTGGCATGGAGGAGGGAGGCGTTGTGCTGGGAGCAGCCGGCCGGGCCGTGGACGACGGAGATCCCGTCCGTTACCTCGGTGGTAACGGAGAGGGCCCCCGAGAGGGTGCACCCCTCAAGCCGGGAGGAACTCCATGGCAAGGGATTCGAGGTCATCCATGGAAAGCGGGGTGGGGATCCCGAGCTCGCGGTTTTCGACGATGCTCTTTGCCAGCTGCCGGTACACGCCGGCCTGGGCCGAGTCCGGGGCGTACTCGATGACGGTCATCCGGTGGATCTCGGCCCGCTGGACCACGGGGTTCCGGGGGATGAAGATGACGAGCCGGGAGTGGATCCGGTCGGCGAAGGCCCGGACGAGAGCCTCCTCCCCGGCCTGCCCGGCCCCGTTCCCGATGACACCAGCGAGCCGGCACCGGCTCCGGGCCCTGCCAGCAAGCCGGGCAATGGCCTTGCAGATGTTGTTCGCCGCATAGAGGGACATGAGCTCGCCACTGGTGACGAGGTACACCTCCTCGGCGTATCCCTCCCGCATGGGCATGGCGAAGCCCCCACATACCACGTCGCCGAGGACGTCGTAGACGATGACGTCCCCCGTGAGGGAATTTAACCGCTCCAGGAGCTGGAAGGTGGCGATGATGCCCCGGCCCGCGCAACCGACCCCGGGCTCCGGCCCGCCGGCCTCGACGCACCTCACCTCCCCGAACCCGCGGTAGACTACCTGGTCCGGGGTGAGTGAGGCCTCCCGGCCCTCCCTCACCTGGTCGAGGACCGTTGGGATCCAGCTCCCGTGCATGAGCATCCGGGTGCTGTCCCTCTTCGGGTCGCAGCCGATCTGGAGGACCGAGAGGCCCATCTCTGCGAGGGCCGCCGAGAGGTTCGCGGCCGTCGTGGACTTCCCGATCCCGCCCTTCCCGTAGAGGGCGATCTGTTTCATCCTCTACCCGGTGGGCTCGCCCGGTATATAGATTACTTGATCTACAGCAAGTAAATTTAATTATCAACTATAGTATATTTGATAAATATTATTCCCTGCAGGGCTCCATCGAGATCCGCCGGTTGATGATCCGCCACGCGAGGATGAGCTGGACGATCTCCCCCGCCGTAACCGTGGACCGGTTCTCGTAGATCCGGATGGGGCGGACCTCCGTCTGCCGCTCCACGGCGGCCTCCAGCCGCCGGATGAGGGCGTACGGGAGCTCCCCGTCGAAGGTGAGGGCCCCCATCTCCCGTTCGTCCAGCTCCTCGATCCGGAACTCCATGAGGAAGTCCCGGTCCGAGAGGGAGAGGAGGCCGGAGAGGTCGATGGAGAGCTCGATGTCCCGGATCCGTTCCTCGGGCCGGGTCTGGAGGAGGGTGACCTGGTAGATGTTCCGTTGCTGCCCGAGCTCCCTCCCGTACCGGGAGAAGCCCGCAGAGATGACGGCGTCGGCGAACTGCCGCTGAGGGGCGATGTACTTCCGGTAGTCAGCGGCCCGGCGGGCCCGTTCCCCCTCGACATCCCCGGTCCGGTACCCCCGGTCCCCTGTATCCCGTTTCATCTTCCAGGCCCGTTTCACCTCCTCGTCGGGGTCCACGAAGAGGGTGAAGTCGAGGAGCTCCCGGAGTCGCGGGGTGAAGAGGGTGTGGAGCCCCTCGAGGATGAGGATCCTCGCGGGGGCGAAGGGGACGGGGGAATCGAAGGTGCCGGTCCGGTGGTTGTAGACCGGTTTTTCGATGGGTCTGCCCCTCTTGAGGTCCGCGAGGTCCCTAGCGATCCTGTCGAGGTGGTTCGCCTCGGGTGCGAGGGGGGTGATACCGAGGGCATTCCGCTCTTTCCTCCCGTACCGGTGGTAGTCGTCGAGGGAGAAGGAGGAGACGAGGTCCGCCCCGAAGATCTCCCGGATGGCCCCGGTAAAGGTGGTCTTCCCCGAGCCGCTGTCCCCGGCCACCCCGATGGCAAAGACGCAGGGGGACTCGGCGATGACATCCTTGAAGTTCCCGTCCATAGTCCGGAGGAGAGTCGGAGGCAGGGATGATGAAGGAGGGGGGTCTCTCATCCCTCAGAGGATCCCATAGGCCCGGTGCTTCTCCGCGATCTTCTCCGCGAGGGCGTCGAGGGCCAGGAGATCCGCGGAGGTGGGGAGCCCCTTCACGAGGACCGGCTCGAGGAACTCCACGGGGAGCCCCTGGAGGATGCCCGCGAGGTCCTTCACCGTCCTCCCGCCCCAGCCGTAGGAACCGATGATCCCGATGGCCCTTGTCTTGGGCTTCAGGATCTTCACGAGGTATGCCGCGTACACGGCCGCGGGGTGGGGGCCGGTGAGGACCGTGGGGGTGCCGACCACCACGGTCGCCGCATCCACGAGGGCCATGGCGAGCTCCCCGATATCGGTCACCGTGAGGTTGAAGGGGAGGGCAGGGACGCCCCGGTCTGCAAGGGCCTTCTCCAGGGAATGGACCATAACCGCCGTGGAGTGGTGCATCGAGACATAGGGGATGACCACCTCGTTCTTCACCCGGTCCGAGACCCAGTCCCGGTAGGCATCAAGGATCAGTTCCGGCTTCCGGTAGACCGGCCCATGGCTCGGGGCGATGATCCCGATGGGGAGCGGCCGGATCTTCTCGAGATGCCCCTTGATCGGGCCACGGAAGGGCATCATGATCTCGGCGTAATACCGCTTCGCGGCCCAGTACACCCGCCCGAGTTCGCTGACGAAGAGCTCGTCCGTGGCATAGTGCGATCCGAAGAGGTCGCAGGTGAAGAGGATCCGGTCCTCCCGGAGCCAGGTGAGCATGGTCTCGGGCCAGTGGACCCAGGGGGTATGGATGAACTCGAGGGTCCGGTCCCCGAGGGAGAGGGTCTCCCGGTCCTGGACGGCCTGGATCTTCTCGTCAGGGACGTGGAGGAGGAGCTTCAGGAATTCCTTCCCCTTCGGCGTGGTGATGGCCCGTGCAGACGGGTACCGGGAGAGGATCCGGGGTATCACCCCCGAATGGTCCTGCTCGGCATGGTTCGCGACGATGTAATCGAGGCGGTCCAGCCCCAGTTCGCCGAGGTTCCCGAGGAGGATCTCCAGCTTCGTGGGGTCCACGGTATCGATGAGGGCGGTCCCGGTGCTCCCCTTCACCACGTAGGCATTATAGCTCGTCCCCTCGGGAAGGGGGATGAGCTCGTCGAAGATCCTCCGGTCCCAGTCGAGGGCACCGACCGGGATGACACCGGGCCGTATCTCCCGCATAAGGCTCTGTGTTGCCCGGCACGCTATTTATGGATATCGGGACTCATCGCCCATTGAAGGGAGGCACCCCGACCCTGTTCAAAGGGGGGACCAGGGGACGGAGCCCCGGGGAAAGGCGGAAAAAAGAGGAGGGACGGATCACGCGGCCGTGATCACGAAGGACTCCGAGGCCACCGATGTCGTATCGGGGATGGCAGCAGAGATGGTGTAGTCCCCGGGGGCATACGGGGAGGTATCGAGGGACAGGGAAACCTTCCCCTGGACCAGGGCCTGGGTGATGGGCTGGGACTCGAAGGTCGTGCTGTTCCTGAGGGTGATGGTCACCTGGGACACGGACGCGTCCGTCGAGATGTTGGCGAGAATGGTCCCACCCTGGGGAACGCTCGGGGTGTTCACCGCGATCTGGATGGCCGGGCCGGGAGGCAGGGTGGTGGCCACGGTGGGGGCGACCGTCGTCGTGGGGGGCAGGGTGGTCGGCGCCGTGGTGTTTGCCACCGTGGTGACGATCGTGGTGGGGACCACCGTCTCGTTACCCGTTGACGGCGGACCGGTGGTGGCGGCGGTGGTAACGACGGTGGTCGCCGTGGGCGCGGGGGTCGTCTCTGTCGTCGCGGGAGGTGCGGTGGTAACGGGGGCCGGCGTGGTTTCCGCCGGGGGGAGGGTCACGATGACGATGGTCGGGGTCGAGGGGGCCGGGGTGTTGAGCTTCAGGAGATAGGGGGTGATACCTATGAGGGCGGCCGCGATGGTCCCAATGGTGGCAATGAGCTGGACCCAGGGGAAGGAATCCTTCTTCTCTTCTGCCATATCCGGTTTCCTTGAGGAGATGAGGTTCTCACTATCGCCTCATATGTTTTATGCATTGCACCTCCGGTATCTTCCGTGATCGGGGGATTCCCCGGACCTGCTCCCCACCAGCCTGGGAGAAGCGCGGCAGGCTCTCCGGGGTCTGAACCCATGACCAAGGGGGGGGGACCGTGAGGCCCAGGGCCTGCCGTATCTCAGGGGTTCAGGACGACTATCCAGATCGTCAGGACCGTCGCGAAGCTGACCCAGGCGATGTAGGGAACGAGCAGGTATGCCGCAGGACGCGAGATCTTCAGGAACTGCCAGATGGTCGCTGCGATGGCGGCCCACAGGACGAGCATCTCCCCGAGGGCGAGGGATGGAGAGGTGATGCCGAAGAAGAGGTACGACCAGAACACGTTCAGCCCGAGCTGGACGGCGAAGAGGCCGATGCCCCACCGCACCACAGGTGAGCTTTGGTCTGCCTCGAGCACGAGGAAGAGGGAGACCCCCATGAGGAAGAAGAGGACAGTCCAGACCGTCCCGATGACACCGCCGGGAGGGGCGATGGGGGGCTTCACCAGCGTGATATACCAGGTGTTCACCGTAAGCGCGGTGAAGAATGAGCCGATTGCTGCCGCGGCATAGCAGATGCCGACAGAGAAGACAAAGAGCAGTGCACGGGTTCCATTCATTCCTTTCAGTCCGGTCACAGGGCCATCACTCCCTGCTCACCGTTTTTTCTGTTTCATCGACCGGAGGCGTCCCACCTCCTCCGGGCTCTCGATCCGGAGGAGGAAGGTCCCGTGGCAGGGCTTCGTGTACGGGAAGACGACCATGTCCCCCTCGACCCCGACGAAGATGGGGGGGAGGCCGATGATGTAGGACTCGAAGATCCGGAAGCCGGGCTCCACCTCGTACCGCTCGGCGAAATGCTCCTTCACGTACTCCCGGCACTCCTTGAAGCTCGCCTGAGAGAGGACCACTTCATATTTCAGCTCCTCGATGCAGCCCATCCGAACACCCCGTCGATCTTCTTTTTCAGCTGTCCCGGGTTGTGAACCGCCCGCTCCACGATCTTCTCGCAGTCGAACTCTGCGAGCTTCGCGAGCTCCTCGGCCTCCCTGCCGAAGATGATGAGGCAGAGCCGGGAGGGGAACACGTGCCTGACCGTCGCCGCGTAGGCGATCCCGGCATCGTTGTGGGCGAAGGCAACGACGAGGTCCGGGTGGATCCGCCTCTCGATGAGGTCGGCCATGGCCTTCTCCAGGTTCATCACCTTCTTCACATAGTGCCGGTCAGGGTCCGAGACCCGGGCCAGCTGGATGACCGAGGGGTTCCCGGCCATGGTGACCCGGACCCCGTCCTTCTCGAGCCGGCCCGCGAGGTAGAGGGCGATGCCCATCTGGACCGGCACCTCCGGGCACCCGAGGAGGAGGAGGGCCGTCCTCTCCCCCTTCCCGGCGCCTTCCGTTTCCATCGTCACGACACCCTGCCCCCGGAGGATGGGGCGGAGAGCTTCATGAGCTTATCCTAAGCCTCCCCGGGGGCGGTCTCCCCGAGCACCCAGTCGAGATAGCCCCGGTAGCCACCCCACACGGGTATCGCGAGGATCTCGGGGACCTCGTAGGGGTGGATCTCCTTCAGCCGCTCCATGACCCGGGGGAAGAGGCTCTCCCTGGTCTTCATGACGAGGAGCTCCTCCCGGTCAGTGCAGATCTCCCCCTTCCACCGGTAGCAGGAACGCACCGGCGTCGCGTTCACGCAGGCGACGAGCTTTTCGGAGACGAGGGTCCCGGCAATACGCGGGGACTCGGACTCCGGGACCGTGGAAAGGATGATGACGACCCGTTCGTTTTTCACCTTCTCACCCGGGAAACCGTCCAGGGCTCAGGAAATACATATCCCTCACCTACGGGGAATTGATTTTCCCCTCGTGGCTCGGGATCCCCCTCCGGGTTCCCCTGCAAGGGATGTTGCCCGTCCATGGGAAAGGATTTTCCCTTCCGCTCACCTCCTGCCCCCCCAATGCCTCCGCCGACCTGCGAAATTAATAAGAACCGGCCCCCAAAGGTAAGAGCAGGATGTACTCGAAGCGCCTGGACAGCCTCCCCCCCTACCTCTTCGCCCAAATCGACGAGCTGAAGGAGGAGCAGGTAAGGAGGGGGGTGGATGTCATCGACCTCGGGATCGGGGACCCCGACCTCCCGACCCCCCCGCACATCGTGGACGCCCTCTGCAGCGCGGCGAGGGACCCGGCAAACCACCACTACCCCTCCTATGCCGGGATGCGGGAGTTCCGGGAGGCGGTGGCGGCCTGGTACCGGCGCCGGTTCTCGGTGAACCTCGACCCCGAGACCGAGATCACGGCCCTCATGGGCTCGAAGGACGGGATCGCCCACATCCCCGAGGCCTTCGTGGACCCCGGGTCCTACGTCCTCGTGCCTGACCCTGGCTACCCCGTGTACCGCACCTCCACCCTCTTTGCCGAGGGGAGGGTATATGAGATCCCGCTCCTCGAGGAGAACGACTTCCTCCCCGACCTCGCAGCCATTCCCCGGGCGGTGGTGAAGAAGGCAAGGCTCCTCTTCCTCAACTACCCGAACAACCCCACGGCGGCGACGGCCCCCATGGAGTTCTTCGAGGGGGTGGTGGACTATGCCTGCGAGCATGACCTCGTGGTGGTCCATGACAACGCGTACTCCGAGGTCTCCTTCGACGGGTACCGTGCCCCGTCCTTCCTCTCTGCAAAGGGGGCGATGGAGGTGGGGATCGAGATGCACTCCCTCTCGAAGACCTACAACATGACCGGCTGGCGCATCGGGATGGCCTGCGGGAGGATGGAGGTCATCAAGGGACTCAGGCAGGTGAAGACGAACGTGGACTCCGGGGTCTTCAACGCGGTCCAGCACGCGGCCATCGCCGCCCTGACCGGTCCCCAGGACTCCGTGAGGGAGGCTTCGGAGGTTTACCAGGAGCGGAGGAACCTCCTCGTCGCGGGCCTCCGGGAGATGGGCTTTCCCGTCGCCCTCCCCCAGGCCACCTTCTATGTCTGGATGGGGGTGGAGAACGGCTTTGACTTCGCAAGGAGGCTTCTGAACGAGGCAGGGATCGTTGTGACCCCGGGAATCGGGTTCGGGAAATACGGGGAGAAGTACGCCCGGTTCGCCATCACCCGGCCGGTTGACCGGATCGGGGAGGCCCTGGACAGGATGCGGGGGCTCGACCTGTGATCCTCCCTCCCTCCCTCTCGGTGAAGGACGGGCACCTCCACATCGGCGGGCACGATACCGTCTCCCTCGCCGCCCGGTTCGGGACCCCCCTCTATGTCACCGACGAGGACCGGATCTGCGCCCGCTACCGTGAGGTCCGCGACGCCCTCTCCTCCCGCTACGGGAAGGTCCGGGTCCTGTACGCGGCGAAGGCGAACGGGAACCCGGCCATCCTCCGGGCCCTCGCCACCGAGGGTGCCGGGGCGGATGTCTTCTCGGCCGGCGAGCTCCTTCTCGCCCTCCGGGCAGGAATGGACCCTGACCGGCTCCTCTTCAACGGCTCCTCGAAGAGCGAACCCGACCTCGCCCTCGCCGTGGAGAAGAGGGTCCGGGTCTCGGTGGACTCTTTGGACGAGCTCCATGCCCTCGACCGGGCCGCGGGGGAGGCGGGGGAGGTCGCGGAGATCTCCTTCCGGGTGAACCCTGCGCTCGAGGTGCCCACCAACCCGAAGATCGCCACCGGCCTCCGCACCTCGAAGTTTGGGATCCCGGCCGGCGACATCCTCGCGGCGTACCAGGCGGCCCTCGGCTGCAGCCATGTCCGGCCCGTCGGGATCCACTGCCACATCGGGTCCCAGATCCTCGAGGTGGACCCCTTCGCCCGGGCGGCGGCGGTCATGACCGGCCTCGCCGCCGGGGTCACCGAACTCGGAGTCAGGCTCAGGTTCATCGACCTGGGGGGCGGCCTCGGCATCCCCTACCGGCACGGTGCCGATCCGGCGCCCTCCTTCTCCGACTATGCCGCGGCCGTGGTGCCGGTCTTTGCCGCGGGGGTGAAGGAGGCCGGGATCTCCCCCGAGCTCTGGGTGGAGCCCGGCCGGTACCTCGTCGCCGACTCCACCATCCTCCTCGCCCGGGTGAACTCGGTGAAGGAGGCCCACCGGCGGTTCGTGAACGTCGACGCCGGCTTCAACCTCCTCGTCCGGCCGGTGATGTACGGTTCCTTCCACACCGTCGTGGTGGCCAACAAGGCAGGCGACCTTCCGGCCCACCGGTACACCATCGCCGGGCCTATCTGCGAGACCGGGGATATCCTCGCCGAGGACCGGGACCTCCCCGCCATCGCCGCCGGGGACCTTGTCGCGGTTCTCGATGCCGGGGCGTACGGCTTCTCCATGGCATCGCAGTACAACGGCCGTCCCCGGTGCCCGGAGGTCCTCATCCGGGGCGGGGACGCGGCCCTCATGCGGAGGGGGGAGACCCTGGAGGACCTCACCGCCGCGGCGGAGCGGCCGCCCTGGCAGGCCCGCTGACCCCCTGAGCCGGCCATGACCTTCCACTTCGCCCTCGTGGACGACCTCCTCACCCGGGAGGAGTTCGACCGGCGGGTGGAGGAGGTCATGGAGAAGAGTGGGGACCTCCTCGACGAGCCCACCGCGGCGATGATCGTCGTCCGGGACCTCGGCCGGGCCCACGTGAAGATACAGGATCTCGGGAAAGGGAGCAGCCTCGCCTGCTTCTTCGGGAAGGTCGTCTCCGCCACCTCCCCCCGGGAGTTCCAGAAGAACGACGGGACTACCGGCGTCGTGGCCGACCTCCTCCTCGGGGACGAAACCGGGCAGGTCCGGGCGGTCCTCTGGGACGAGCGGGCCGGGGCGACGGCGGAGGTTGAGGTCGGCGAGGTCCTCGAGGTGATAGCCCGGCCCTCGCAGCGGAAGGGGGAGGTGACCGCCATGGCCCTCCGGAAGGCGGCCTGCGAGATCAGCTGTGTCATGGCCCCGGACCGCCGGTTCCTCCCGCCCGAGCCCGTCCCGGAGCTGGAGGCACGGGTCCTCGAGCTCGGGAAGGTCCGGACCTTCGCCCGCCGGGACGGGTCCGAGGGCCGGATGTTGGATCTCATCATCGCGAACCCCGCCATGATCTCGCGGCTCGTCTGCTGGGAGCCGGAGCTCCTCGCGGGGATCGATACCGGGTCAATGGTCAGGATCCGGGGCGCCACCCTGTCGACGAAGGGCAACGGGGACGAGTATCAGCTGGATGGGAAGGGAGAGGTGTCCCTCCTTGAAAAGGAGATAGAGGTTCCGGTCACACCGGTATCGCAGGTCCCCGAATCGGGGTTCACCTCGGTGAAGGGGGTCATCCGGTCCGCCGGCCCCCGGCGGACCTTCACCACCCGGCAGGGGCACCCCTCCGCCGTCCGGAACTTCACGGTCTCGGACGGGAGCGGGGAGATTGCCCTCGTCCTCTGGGGCGAGAAGGCGGCCCTCGACATTGCGGCGGGGGACGAGGTCGCCCTCTACCGGGTCGAGGTCAGGACCGGGCGGGAGGGGGGCCGGGAGCTCCACGCAGGCCGGGGGAGCGCCGTGGTCCTCCCGGGTGGCGAGGCCGGGCCGGTGGAACTGGAGGGCCTTGTCATCCCCACCGCCGCCGGCCCGTGCCTCGAAGCCGCCGGGGAGTGCCACCCCGTCGCGGGGGAGGTCCCCGTAGGCCGGGCGGTCAGGCTCCGGGGGGTGCGGGTGCGCCGGACGATTCACGCCACGGTGGTGGAGGTGCGGCAGCCGGACCCCGGCCCGGTGAAGGAGCGCCTCGCCCGGTTCAGGGCGGGCCTGCGCCCGTGAGGGATCGGGGCCCGGAGGCAGGAGGAACCGGGACCTCGTGAGCGGGCGGATCCGCACCCCTGGCACGAAGTGGATTCGGGCGGGGCCGATATCACTTTCACGCCGCCCGGCCCACCTCTATAAAGGGTCCCGGGAGACGGGGAAGTGTAACTCGACTCCCCTGGGGAGATGGCAATGACAGAAAACGGGAACGACATTGAAGATCTGCCGGGTGTCGGGCCGACGACGGCCGACAAGCTGAAAGAGGCAGGGTACACAACCATAGAGAGCATCGCCACCGCATCGCCGGCCGAGCTCGCCGAGGTGGCCGAGATCAGCGACGCGGTCACGAAGAAGCTCGTCAAGGCCGCGAAGGAACGGGCCGTGGTGAGCTCCTTCAGGACGGGGGCTGACATCATGGAGCAGCGGAAGAACGTGAGGAAGCTCCGGACCTTCGTCCCCGAGCTCGACGCCCTCCTCGGCGGCGGCTTCGAGACCCAGGCCATCACCGAGCTTTACGGCGAGTTCGGGTCAGGGAAAAGCCAGATCGTCCACCAGATGGCGGTGAACGTCCAGCTCCCCGAAGAGGCGGGAGGCCTCGACGGGAGCTGCATCTTCATCGACACCGAGAACACCTTCCGGCCGGAGCGGATCGAGCAGATGGTGAACGGCCTCGCGATGGACGTCCCCCCGGTCCAGGAGTTCCTCGACCACATCCACGTGGCCCGGGCCCACACCTCCGACCACCAGATGCTCATGGTGGAGAACGCGAAGGAGCTCGCAAACGAGCTGAGGGACGGCGA
>Ga0335070_10003395_pt1 | contig 18597 bp, 21 predicted proteins | sample Lox_Sample_13_FD_206722 | JGI IMG/M metagenome (GOLD analysis project Ga0335070, IMG submission 206722) | Soil microbial communities from Loxahatchee National Wildlife Refuge, Florida, United States - Lox_Sample_1.3 | ecosystem: Environmental > Terrestrial > Soil > Wetlands | place: USA...
CTTAATTACCAGAATTAACGACATGTTTCCAAGAAAAGCGTTAAAGCCTATAGAAGTTGTTTAACAAGTTTTTTCCAGAAACTCCAACACAACCGACAATAATCTGTCCGCAACCTCCTTCTTCGAAGCATTGCCATCGAGTCTGACAAGCTCACCCTTCTCAACAAACCTCAGATAAACATCACGCACCCTGCGCTGGGTCTCCAAATCTTCCATCACCGACCTCTTCGCCTTCAACCGTTGAACAACAGTTTCAGGCTCAACATCAATAAAAACAGCAAGATCAGGACGAATCGCACGCTCATTAATTCTCCGAATCCACTCCAAATCAAGCCCAGTAGCACCCTGATACGCAAACGACGAATACACATAACGATCTGAAACCACAACCTCACCCTCACGCAACGCAGGAACAACCTCACCCTCAACATGCTCAAAACGATCAGCCGCAAACAACAAAGCCTCAACAACACAAGAACCACGCTTCTCTCCATGCAGGTAATGATCCTTGATGAACTTGCCAATCCTTCCTCGCGTTGGCTCAGCCGTATAAATTGCATTATAGCTCTCTTTCAGGTTATTCACCAAAAGCTTAGTTTGCGTCGTCTTTCCACACCCATCCAACCCCTCAATGCAAATTAAAAATCCCCTTCCTTTCATGCTCCACACCATTCTAGACCTGAAGTATTAGGCATTATAAGAGCGAACCAACATTAATAATTATCCAACAAAAATCGGAGACGCAACTCATGCCCAAAAACTATTGGGGCGAAATAAAAGACCCAATACACGGATACATCTACATAACTCAAACCGAAAAAAACATCATCGACACCTATCCCGTCCAACGAATGCACAGACTACGACAACTCGCAGGATCAGAATACGTCTACCCAGGCGCAAACCACACACGATTCGAACACTCCATCGGAGTCATGTACCTAGCAGGCAGAGTAACAGAAAACCCAAACATCTCACAAGAAATAAGCACAGACGAAGCAGAAGCAGTGAGAATCGCAGGCTTACTACATGACGTTGGACACGGACCATTCTCACACGTTTTCGAACAACTACTAGATAAACAAAACAAAACCCACGAAGACATCACACTATGGCTAATCAAAAACAGCGAATTAAAAGACACACTCAAAACAAACGGCTTCAATCCCGAACAAATAGGCAAACTCGCAATTGGACGACTCAAGAAACAACGCAAGAACTACCTCAACCAAATCATCAGCAGTGCAGTAGACGTAGACAAAATGGACTTCATCGTCCGAGACACCTACCACACAGGCGCAGAATACGGCTACATCGACATATTCAGACTCATCCACGCCCTAGACTTACTAAACGAAAACCTAGCAGTAGACCTCGGCGCATTATCCGCACTCGAATCACTCATAATAGCCCGCATCGAATCCTTCAAAAGCATATACTTCCACCGAGTTGGAAGAGCAGCCCAAATCATGCTAGCAAAAGCCATGGAAAACGCAAACGAACAACTGGGACTAACAAAATTCAAAACCCCAGAACAATACCTACAGCTAGACGACTACACAGTCTGGACAATGCTCAAAAACTGCAAACAATCAGCCGAAACAATAAAGAAACTCGAAAGAAGACAAATGCTGAAATGCGCTTATGAACGAACCTTCTACGAAAAAGACACGATGATCTCAAACATTTTCGGCCAAGAAACACACAGAAACCAGCTACAAGCCGAAATCGCCAAAAAAGCCCACGTTGACGCCGAAACAGTAATAATAGATGTGCCCACAGTCCCGTCAGTCCCATACCACCATTCGGCTCTTCTAGAACCCATGGAAATACCCGTCTTCTACAAAACCCCAGAAGGCAAAAAAATCCCACAACGTTTAAGCGAAATTTCAAAAATCATCGAAACTCTCAGAGGATTCATCAACATTCTACGGGTCTATACAGACCAAGACAAACGCGAAAAAGTTGCAGAAGCATCCATGAAAATCCTAGGCAAAACCCCAACAACCGCCAAAATATCCTACTGAAGCGCATCAAAAATGCAGAAACTAACACTAAAAGGACGAACAATCGTGGAAGGACACTGCAAAGGCAAAGCACTCGTCTCAGAAAAACCACTCTCATTTCTCGGAGGAGTTGACCCCTCAGACGGAAAAATAACCGAAAAAAACCACGACCTATGCGGAAAATGCATAAAAAACAAAATCCTCTGCTTCCCACACGGACACGGCTCCACCGTCGGCAGCTACGTGATATACTCCCTAACCAAAAAAGGACTAGCACCAAAAGCAATCATCAACCAAACAGCAGACCCCGTCGTAGTTGTCGGAGCAATCATCGCAGACATCCCCATGATCGATCAAATCGACATCAAACAAATCAAAACAGGAGACACAATTGAAGTCGACGCGTGCAAAGGCATTGCCAAGATTCTGAAAGACAAAAAGAGCTGAAAAAACGTGCATCTGACAAAAGACGAAGAACACATCTTTGACGGCGAACGCGGTTGGGCAAACCAAATATGCATGAAAATCCTCGTTCGCTTAGGCGAGCTTTTCAAAGCTCAAAAACTAATCCCAATCGATTCAGCTCACATTTCAGGCGTTTCATACAAAACCCTCGGCGATGCCCCCATAGAATTCCTGCAGGCATTGGCAGATGCGGGCGGAAGAACAAGAGTGAAAGCTACTCTTAACCCGCAAAGCCTTGACCCAAAATATCTGCTCACAAGACTACCCAAAGCAATCACTAACAAACAACTAACCATCCTTAAACAATTCGACAAAATGGGCGTGACGCAGTCCCTGACATGCACACCATATTACCTAGTCAAACCTGAACACAGCTCACATCTCGCATGGGCTGAATCTTCAGCAGTGATCTATGCAAACTCAGTTCTTGGCGCATGCACAAACCGCGAAGGTGGCCCAAGCGCACTTGCTGCAGCAATAATCGGCAAAACCCCTGACTATGGAATGCATGTGTCAGAAAACCGAAGACCCAACATTTCAGTAAATGTTGAAACCAAACTGCAAGACGAAACCGAATTCGGCGCATTAGGAATTCTCTTAGGGAGAATTCTTGCAGACAAGATACCCGTAATTCAGGGTTTGGAAAACGCTTCTGAAAGTGATCTAAAACAGTTGAGCGCTGCACTCGGATCAACAGGGATGACCAACATGTTCCATCTTATACAAGACAGCCACCAAATCAAAAAGGAGAAACTCCAAAAAATAAACGTGGAAACCCAAGACATAAAACGAACGATTGAAAGTCTCACAACGGCATCAACACAAAAGCCCGACTTGATCTTCATCGGATGCCCCCATTGCTCGCGCAATGAACTTGCTAAAATCGCCTGTCTAGCACAAGGCAAGAAGATCAAACCTCAGGCTGAGCTGTGGGTCTGCACTTCACGCCACGTCAAACAGCAAGCCGCAGCAGACGTGGAGAAAATAGAAGGAAGTGGCGGACACGTGCTGACAGACGTTTGCACAATCGTCTCGTGGACTGAAATGCTCGGAATAAAGACAATAATGACAAACTCTGCAAAAACAGCTCACTACGCACCCACGCTCAGCAAAGCAGAAACAATACTTGCCCCACTAACAGAGTGTTTGAAGACAGCTTTCCAAGGATAAGATTTATTCGAGCGAAAATGTACTCTGCATGAGGCTTCAGAAATAGGGCTCCGGTAGTATAGCCCGGTCAAGTATTCCGGCCTTTCGAGTCGGAGACGCGGGTCCAAATCCCGCCCGGAGCATCTTGCTCGTCTCAGAACGCAGAAAGTGCATCCTTACTTAAGGCTCAAATACAAGCTGGGCTAATGCAATAATCTTCAAAAGGTGCTGAAAGAATTGACAGATAAACTGCAGTCGGATTATAAGAAACTGTTAGAGAAAACCAAAGAAATCATAGTTTTCCAGACGACAGAAGGCCTTGTCAATTGGGACATGGAAACAAAGATGCCTCCAAAAGGCATTAGTCTGCGAAGTCAACAACTTGCGTTGCTAAGCGGCATTGAGCACAAGTTGGTAGTAGATCCTGAAATAGGCAAATTGCTAGATGGCATTCTGCAAGCCTCTGGGTATGATGACCTGAATGAAGTTCAAAAGAGAAACGTATACTTGATAAAGAAAAACTATGACGAACAGACAAAAATTCCCGAGAAACTGGTAGTTGAAACCGCAAAGCAGAGAGCCGTGGCAATCGACGCATGGAAAAAGGCTAAAGCGAAAAAGGACTTTGCTCTGTTCAAACCTGAACTTGAAAAACTCATCGAACTGCAGAAGGAAGCCGCCGAAATCTTGATGAAAGTGAAAGAAACAGCAACCCCGTACGATGCACTCATCGACATTTTTGAACCCAAAATGACGGCTAAAGAAATCACCAAGGTTTTCGATGAGCTGAGAATGGGCTTGGTTTCGCTTCTGAAGAAAATTGAAACCGCTCCAAAACAACCTGACGCCAGAATTCTGAAACACAAAATCCCCATCAACGCCCAACGCCAGATCGCGACTGCCCTCGCTGAAGCCGTAGGTTACGACGTGACGTCAAAGCAGTCTGGCGGAAGAATTGACGAAACCGAACATCCATTCACGACAGGCTACTATGACGACGTAAGAATAACCACGCACTATTTCGAAAACTTGTTTGCATCATCAGTATTCTCGGTTTTGCATGAAGCTGGACATGCCATGTACGAGCAAGATCTCAGGCAAGAATGGATGTATCAACCTGTAGGCACAGGCTGTTCTTCAGGATTTCATGAATCACAATCGCGGTTCGTGGAGAATATTGTCGGAAGATCAAAGGAATTCTGGACATACTTTTTGCCGAAACTGAAGAAAATGACGGCAAAAGCTCTCACTGACGTACGCCTAGACAAGTTTGTTCATGCTATCAACGACGTAAGACCTAGCAAGATAAGGGTTGAAGCAGACGAAGTCACCTACTGCCTGCACATCATCATAAGATTCAACATTGAACGCGACCTGTTTGCTGACAAGATAACGGTGAAGGAACTGCCACAACTATGGAACCAAGCTTACAAAGACTATCTAGGAGTGAAGATAGCGAACGATTCAGAAGGCGTTATGCAAGACACACATTGGGCTAGCGCATACTTCGGATATTTCCCAAGCTATGCTTTGGGCAATGTGTACAGCGGACAACTGCTTGCTACGATGGACAAGGATTTGCCAAACTGGCGAAAACAGCTTGAAAAAGGCGACTTCAAACCAGCGAAACAATGGTTGACAAAGAACGTGCATAGTCAAGGAAACCTCTACGATCCATCAGTACTTATCAAGAAAGTTACTGGTAAAGAGCTGACAGTAAAACCATACATGAATTACCTAGAAGAGAAGTTCTCGAAACTCTACGGTTTCTAATCAACTTTCCCTTTTTCTTACGACCTTGTAGACTTCAAAAACTATCTCGAAAACGATTCCAGATATTATAAGGAAAAATCCGCTCCAACCGACCAACGCATCATATGCATTACTTCCATACAGGAACAGAATCACGCCAATGATTATTATGACAAGCCCTATCAGGTCTTTCCAGGTCATGCAGGCAACTCCACTTAGCAAACTCTTAAGCCTTTACCCCTCTCAGAGTATATAGACTTACTGCATGCAGATCAAATCCCTTGATTTCATGTTCTCAGAAAATGTGTAGCCAACTGAGCCCGACACAAATCAGCGGAATCCAACAGAGCCATTCTTTAATATTCGCCAAACCTCAAATCTTCTGTCGCCTGAACTGTTCCAAAATCGATCTAGACCGACGTTGACGTGTAAACCTCAGGTTTCTAAGATTCGATATCCCTCATGCTCCGACAGTTTTATATATCAGTCCGACGCTAGTCTCCTTCAGAGTGATCCAAAATGTCGGAGAATGTCGTTAAGAAACCAGAGACAAAAGAGGAATTCGTTACTCTATTGACGGATGCAGCTAAGAAGACCATGGAGGTTCAGAAGCTCCCGAGAAGCAAGCCGACAGTCTCTGCAACAGCCGAAGCCCTAAACATACACAGAGACACACTGCACACTTGGCTCAAAGAATTCAATGTCGATTTTCGAGAGGTAGCCGACGCTGTGTCGACAGCATACGTCGGTGGACAGACAGGAACAGCTGCACCAGCCTATTTGATCGGCGAAGCTCTTATCGGAGAAGGCAATGAAGTTGCACACATCGACCTGTTAATAGGCGACAAGGACGGCCCTGTCGGAGAAGCCTTTGCAGCAGGCATGTCCAATCTTTCAGTCGGACACACGCCCCTACTAGCCGTGATAAGACCTAATCTTCCACCGAAACCTCACACATTGATTGTGCCAAAAGTGACGATTAAGAATTTGGAGGATGTGGGGAAGATTTTTGGGCCAGCGCAAGCCGCTGTCGCAAAAGCCGTTGCTGATGCAGTGGAGGAAGGAGCTGTTCCAAAAGACAAAGTGGACGATTGGGTCATTATATGCAGTGTCTTTATTCATCCCCAAGCCAGTGACTTTCGGAAAATCTATCAATACAATTATGGAGCTACTAAGCTAGCTTTGAAGCGAGCTTTGTCGAAGTATCCGACGCTGGAGAAGATATTCTATGATAAGGATAGAGCCAAGCATCCGATAATGGGCTTCAAAGTGCCACGCTTGTGGAGACCGCCTTATTTGCAGATTTCACTTGACATACCAGAACTCGAGAGAAACAAGAAAATCATCGCAGAGCTACCTGGAAGCGACAGAATAATACTCGAAGTGGGAACACCGCTCATCAAAAGATACGGAACAAGAGTTATCAATGATTTGAGACAGGTTGCCAAAGACATGTTCATGGTAGCAGATCTGAAGACGTTGGACGTGGGGAAAGTTGAGGTGGACATCGCTTACGATGAAACCGCAGACGCAGTAGTGGCTGCAGGGCTAGGACCAGCCGAAACGTTAGACAGCTTCATCCACGAAGCTAAGAGACTGGGAATATACGCAGTGGTAGACATGCTAAACGTCGAAGACCCACTTAAAAAACTAAAGAGCATCAAAGAGTTTCCAGACGTAGTTATCCTGCACAGGGGAATCGACCAAGAAACAGGAAGATCGCTAGGCTTGGATCTAATCCAAGAGATAAAGCAGGCGTACAAGGACAAGAAATTCTTGATTGCAGTCGCTGGTGGAATAGTTCCTGAAACAGCGAAGGAAGCCTTAGCGAAAGGAGCAGACATCATAATCGTGGGACGATACGTAACGCAATCGAAAGACATTGAACGCGCTGTTCGAGACTTCTTAGAGTCAACTCCTGAAATGCGGGAAGACGTAGATCTGTTCAGAGTTCACGTTGAATAGCAGAACGGATTACAATCTCCCTATTTTTCTTTCACACATTGCCAGCTACTTGAGTGGCTGAACGCGAAACTCTGGACTGCAAGCCACGCATCCTGCATTCAGGGGCGCTTACGAGAAGACTTTGAAAGACACATAGGCCGCGAAGAAAATTAGGCCAGCAGTTACGAATACGTATTCAAATCCCATTATTTGAGCGAGAACAGGACCAACGAAAGAACCGCCTGCACTGCCTATTCCGACAAGAACATTGAATAGACCTGCTTTTCCAGCTGGTATCAGCTCCATAGATAAGGAAAGTGTATAAACAAGAAAAAGTGCATAAGCGAAACCCAGCAGAATCAAGATTATCGTTGAAAGAGCCACCGTATATGTCGTAGCTGCGAATCCAATCAGAAGAAATGCGAGAAAACTTCGGAGCAGAACTACTTTTGTTAAATTCCTTTTGCTTGCTTCAGAGTTTGATCGATTTCTCGTCCAAAAATAGCCTGCTACTGCACCACCAGAATTTAGAACGAATATTGCAAAAACTATGCCCGAAGGAAGAGCCGCAGCAGTAGCAATGCTGTCGATGAAGACTGGCATCGGAGTGAAGAGCAGGCTTGTCGCCAGAGAAAAGAGCACCAAGCCTCCACCAAAGGCGACAACATTCTCTCTTCTCAAGGAGTCATTTGTCCACACTCCGTCCCAAGCTCTCGAAGCCAATGATACCCCTCGATAAGCAAAATCCACTGACTTCTCAATGCTCACTAAACCTCTCTCGAAGATCAAGAGCGGATCAGCAACTAACGCCACTGAAGCAACAAAAGCAACTAGGTTCAATGCACTGCATAACAACAACGTATCCACTTGACTAACTCCGTAGGTTGAGGCAAAAAAACCTAGAACCAAGCCGATGAGCCATCCGACTTCGGTGAGGCCTTCATAAAACGCGAAAGATCTTTCCCAGTCTTTGCGGGAATATAGCTCCGCGATTAGAACGTTTTTTGGTGGTTCGTGAGCTATGTGAAGGATTGACATCGCTGCGTAAAGCAGTATCAGCACGGTGACGCTTGTAGATAACGTGAAGAGATAGAGGATTACAGTCGATGCTAGGAATGAAATCAGGATGTAGCGTTTGTAACGTCTTGTCTTGTCGCATATGTAGCCCCAGAAGAAAGAGGCTGGAATAGCCAAGAACAGAGCAACAGAAGTCATTATGCCGATGTCAAGCAAGGATCCATGAATACTTATGACGTAAAGAGGCAAGAAAACTGAAAGTAAGCCGAAAGCCATTTCATGGAAGAAGAATCCCAGCCGCCACATAGCAGCACAACGGATTCAAAGTATCATTAAAACGTTTGGCTGAAACAAGCGGGATTTTTTCTATCAAGAACAGCAGACTTTTATAAATCCTTAATAGAGAGACCATCAACTTTCATAACACTACTGGAGAGCAATACGCAGATGGCGAAATTCAAGGTAATCATCTCAGACCCGCAAGAAGGAAACTCGAAAGTGGTCGAACTCGAAGAAGCACGAGCTGCCACCCTGATTGGAAGAAGAATAGGCGAAATGATAGACGGATCAATTCTTGATCTAGCTGGGTACAAGGTGCAGATAACAGGCGGCGCAGACAAGGACGGTTTTCCAATGAGACCAAGTGTGCATGGTGGCGTCCGCCGAAAAATAGTGTTGAGTGGAGGCGTTGGATTCAACCCCCATGATAAGGGCGTAAGGAAACGCAAAACGATTCGTGGTAACGTGATTACAGAAGAGATTGTGCAGATCAACATGAAGATTGCTGAGAAACCGAAGAAGACAAAAGAAGAAAAAGAAGCGAAGGAACCTAAAAAGAAAAGGAAGACAAGAAAGAAGAAAACAGAAGCCACCGAAAAAGAAGCAAAGCAAGAAGTCGAGACATCAGCAACGCCCACTAGTAGCAGTTGATCCACTCAAGATTTATTAACTCCCATCATTTTAATCCCTCAATAAATCCGTCAACAATGTTTATGGGAAAATAGAGAATGAGTAGCGAAAAACATCCAGCCTTACCAAAGCAACCGGAAGTCAACATTGGAACCATAGGACACGTTGACCACGGCAAAACTACGCTTGTACAGTCCTTAACTGGTGTCTGGGCATCAAGACACAGTGAAGAGCTGAAGAGAGGCATCACAATAAAACTGGGCTACGCCGACATGCCAGTCTATAAATGCCCCAAATGCGAACCGCCGAGAAACTACACGACAAAACCAGTTTGCCCCAGCTGCAGTTCAAAAGCAGTCTTTGTCCGCGCCATCAGTTTCGTTGACGCCCCAGGTCATGAAGCCCTTATGGCAACCATGCTGTCTGGAGCCGCAATAATGGATGGATCCATACTTGTCATAGCGGCGGATGAACCCTGCCCACAACCGCAGACGAGAGAGCATCTGGCTGCCGCTGATGTTATCGGCATAAAGAACATTGTCATAGTGCAGAATAAGATCGACATTGTCGACGAGAGAAGAGTACACGAAAGCTACCGAGAGATAAAGAACTTTGTGAAAGGAACTGTAGCAGAAAATGCTCCTATAATTCCCATTTCAGCGCAAAGAGGAGTAAACATTGACGTTCTGCTCCAAGCAATAGAAGAGTTCATACCGACGCCAAACAGAGACGAAACGAAACCTCCTCTCATGTACATTGTACGATCCTTCGACGTGAACAAGCCTGGCACGCTGATTGAGGATCTAGAAGGAGGAGTCATCGGAGGCACAATTCTACAAGGCAAATTCGCAGTTGGCGATGAGCTGGAAATCCGCCCGGGAATCGTCACAGAGAAAGAGGCAAAGAGCAACTATATTCCTCTCTTTAGCGAGATCGTCAGCTTACATGCCGGCGGGAAAGGCGTGAAAGAAGCCCATTGCGGAGGACTCGTAGGAGTAGGCACGCTTTTAGATCCATCATTTTCCAAAGCAGACGGCCTGACAGGAAATATCGCTGGAAAAGCGGGCATGCTACCGCCGACATTGACAGAGTTGACTTTAGAAACACAGATTCTTGAACGTGCAGTTGGCACAAGAGAACTAGCAGAGATTGATGAAGTGAACATGAACGAAACATTGCTGCTACACGTTGGCGCAGCAATAACTGTTGGAAAAGTGATCTCAAAAAGAGAGACTAAAGCCACTCTGAAGCTAAGTCGACCCGTATGTACGCAAACGGGCTCACGTGTTGCCTTAAGCAGAAAATTAGCTGGCAGATGGAGACTCATAGGGTTCGGAATTGTTATTTGATTGAGCTGTGATGAGTTGTCAGGCAAGGAAACTATTTCCGATCTATAGGAAATGATAACAAGAATGTGCACACAGCCTACACGCAAAGGAAAAGCCACAAAAATAATCTTGGATTCAAACGCCTTGTTCGTTCCGCTTCAGTTCAAAATTGACATTTTTGAAGAACTGAAAAATCTGCTAAAAACGAATTTGGAGTATATTCTTTTATCGCCTGTAAAGCAGGAACTTCAAGAACTTGCAGAGAAAGGGCAACCGCAAATGAGAAAAAACGCCACATACGCTTTGGAGTTGGCCAGAAAATGCAAGCTGGCCAAAGTGGATGCCGTATGCGGGTCCTTTCCCGACGATATCATTCTCAGGATTGCACGCGAATGGAATTGCCCAGTTTTCACAAATGACAGACAGCTTAGAAAGAAGCTAAGAGATATAAATGTGCCAGTCATTTATGTGAGACAAAAGTCATGCTTGGAAATTGATGGGAGGGTATAACCTCTGTTTAAACTTGTGACACGCGAAGACACAATTCGCATTCCACCCGAAACCTTTGGGAACCCACTAGAGGCTGTCGGGCATCAACAAGTGAAAGCAAAATACGAGGGCGTCGTCGACGAAGAATTAGGCTACGTCATAGCCGTGATCGACGTAAAGGTAAGCCCTACTGGAAAGATTATTCCAGGTGACGGCGCAACTTACCACAAAGTAAGCTTCTCTTTATTGACATTTTATCCCAGACTTCAGGAAATTGTCGAAGGCGAAGTCGTGGAGATTGCTGATTTCGGGGCTTTCGTGCGCATCGGACCCATTGACGCATTACTTCATGTTTCTCAGCTGATGGACGACTTCATTTCCTACGACGAAAAGCAAGGAGTTCTGTTAGGCAAAGAAACGAAAAGAAAACTCATGAATGGAGATCAGGTTCGAGTTAGAATAACGGCAGTTTCACTCGGCAGGGCAGGAACATCTGGCAAAATCGGCGTGACAGCAAGGCAACCTTTCCTCGGCAAACTGGAATGGATTGAAAAAGACATCCAGAGAATAAAAGAACAAACAGAGAAGAAACCAGCAGAAAAAGGTGAGAGGGATTGAGCGAAAAAGCCTGCCCAACCTGCCACACTTTGACGAAGGAAAATGCCTGCCCAAAATGCAAGACCTCAGGTTTGAGCGACGACTTCAGCGGATTACTTATAGTCTTTGACCCCGAAGGGTCCACTATTGCGAAAGCAATGAACATTAAAGAAAAAGGTCGCTATGCATTAAAGGTCAGATGAAATGCCTATTGCATATATTCTGACTCCACAGCTTCGAATGAAGCTCAAGCAACCTCTTGGCTTGCTCATTAAGGGCTCTTTTGCAGAAACCATGAACCGATTTAATGAAATAGCCATTAGGGAAAAGCCACCTCAAATAATTTCTGTTGGAGACACAGTCTCAAGAAACCTCGTGCAGAACAATATTCTCCCTCATTTGATGATCGTCGACAATCTGGCAATGCGAAAAGGCACTCAATCCTTCTCAGCAAAGGCGGAAAAAATGATGAGAATCAAGAACCCTCAAGGAACGATAACTGCTGAGGCTGTTCAAACGATTCAAGAGGCGTTGAAGGACAGCCAGCGTGTCAAAATCGTTGTAGACGGAGAAGAAGATCTGCTCGCGCTTATAGTTATCCTGCATTCTCCAATGAATTCGCTTGTTGTGTACGGCCAACCCTACGAGGGAATCGTGGTAGTCAAGGTCACCTCTGAGAAAAAGGCAGAAATAGTCAACATTCTTAAAGACATGGAGAATGTTCGAAAAGCTAAATAGGAACTGATCGCATCAAGTCAACACTACATGCCGGTAGAAGTCATGGAAGTCAAAATTGTCTCAGAGAAGAAAAATCCGTTGCTGCAACGTAAAGAGGTCAGTTTCACAGTGGAACATGGTGATATAGGTAGCACGCCGCCTAGGAAAGAGATGAGAAGGGCAGTAGCCAACGCATTGAAGGCGGATGAAAATCTAGTGTTCATTAAGAGCTTCTCAACTAGAACAGGCACAAGCATGGCTTCTGGGATAGTGAATGTTTACGATTCTCTTGAACAGGCAAAGCGGATTGAACCAGAATATATCGTCAAGAGGAATATCCCGCCTGAGAAGCCGAAAGAAGAGGAGAAGAAGGGTTAGTCTATGTCGAAGAAGGAGAAGAAGGAAGCAGAGAAAGCCACAAAGACACCAGAGCCGACAAAGGAGAAAGTGAAAGAAGAAGCGCCAAAGATTGAGGCTAAGCCAGAAAAGGCGCCAAAACCTGAGAAAAAGAAAAAACCAGACAAGAAGATCCACACTCTTTTCAAGATTGACGGCGCCAAACTAACAAGACTACTTCCAGCTTGTGAACGTTGCGGAACAGGGTACTACATGGCTGATCACGGCAACAGATACACGTGTGGGCATTGCGGCTTCACTCGTTACAAGCATTCCGAGAACGGACATGTTTAAATCGCTCTTCGCGTTCTGATGGTTCCGATGGTTTAGATGATTAGAGTAAACGTTTCAATAAACAATGTTTCTGCAGAGCGGTTTTTGGACGCCAGAAAACCCATTCCACAGATTCAGATCAATACTAACCTCAATTTAGTGGGGATGGAGAAAGCCGAAGATTCGCTGGATGTCCCCTTCATTCTGACAATCAGTTACAACCCATCCATTGCACAGATTAACCTAAAAGGCAAAGCCTATGTCGCTGGTGACAAAGGCGAGCTTGAAAAGATCTACAAGGAATACGAGGAGAAAAAACCTCCACCGCCAATCATAATACAATCAATATCAAATGTAGCCTTCATAGAATCCGTTCTGATTTCTCGAACGCTAAACATACCGCCACCAATTCCATTGCCTCAAATACCAGAAACAAAACCGCCTGTCAAGAAAACCACAGAAAAGGATTACAGCGCCTAAAGAAGCCCTAGAAGCATCTTCTATTTTAACGGAACGTACATTGATGAGCGGGACGCGCCGATGCCTGGGGTTCCATGTCTTACAGGTTTGTTCGTGATTGCGAATTCGCCTAGGAAATGTCCAATCATCTCTGGTTTCATTTCGACTGCGACAAACTCTTTGCCATTGTGGATGCTTATTGTGACACCAACCATTTCTGGCAAAATTACCATGTCTCGTAAATGCGTCCTCACAGTCAGGCTCTTTCCCTGCGACTGAGCTTCTTTTGCTTCTCTTATCTTTTCAAGGAGCGTGCGGTGATCGGGGGACAGTCCGCGATGGAGACTCCGTCTTTGTCTTGAAGGAAGAATGTTGATAAATTCATCCATTGATATGCCCATCAGTTGGTTAAGGGTGAATCCGCGGTATGTGAATTCTTTTGGCATTTTTCTTCACCTCATTGGTCGCTTCAGATGCTATAAACCTTCTGCCTTAGCAGCATCACGTGCGCTTTTATTCTTTCGCCCAGCACCTCTCGCCGCAATCAATCCTACCTTCTGGCCGGGTGGAGCACCGTGTGAGGTCGTGGTCGCCTTTCTTGCACTTCTTTTACTGCTGCCGTACGGGTGTACAGCCGCAACCATTTTTCTCCCACTCGTTCTCGGGTATTTGTGCCCCTTCGCCTTCATCATATGGAATTGTGCTCCCGCTTTCAGGAATGGTTTGTCTGGTCTGCCTGCTCCTGAAATCACGCCAATCGTTGCCCTGCAATAATCATTGATGTATTTGGCTTTTCCCGATGGAAGCTTGATCATCGTTCCCTGCGGAGTGTGGCTTACAATTGTCACGTATGTGCCTGAGGACTTTGCAAGTTTTCCACCGTCTCCAGGTCGAAGCTCTATATTGCATATCATCGTACCTTCAGGGATCTTTCCAATCGGAAGTACGTTTCCTACCTCAACTGTAGCCCTTCCGCCAAACTGAACGCGTTGACCTCTTCCAAGTCCTTCAGGAACAACGGTGTAGTATTTTTCGCCATTCTCAAGTCTGACAAGTCCTAGAGGAGTTCCTCTTCCAGGATCGTGAACAAGTTCTTCGATAGTTCCATTTGTAACAGCGTCAAAGCCTTCTTTTGCGGCTAATGTAAGAGGGTATCGCGCTGGGGCTACTCTCTTATTGGTTGATGCTTGAAAAGTAGATCCGCCGCGCCCACGTCTTTGAACTCGAATTCTTTTTCCCAAATTTCAGTCCTCCAAACAGTTTAGAGCATTCCTAGTTTTATTGCTACGTCTGCTGCTTTGTAATCTGGGTGCAGTTTGACGAAGGCTTTTTTTTGTCCTTGGGGTGTGATTTGAACGTTGACGTATTGAACTTTCACTTCGTAAAGTTTCTCGACTGCATTGCGCACGTCGATCTTTGTGGCGTTGAGATTTACTATGAAAGCCAGTTTGTTTTCTTTTTCAACCATGAGGCTTGAAGACTCGGTCATTAACGGATAGAGTATTACTTCATATGGCTCCATTACGCTTGTTCGCCTCCGCCATAAAGCTCGTTCAGCTTCATGATTGCACCATTGGTCCAGACGGTTAGTCTTCCAGGATGCGTGCCTGGAGCCAGCAACTCTGTGTTTAATGCGTTGACGGTGACAACGTCGATGCCAGGGATGTTTTCTGCGGCTTTCATTATGCCTTTGTTTTCAGTCACGACCATGAGTGGTCCAACGGCTTGTTTTATTCTTCTTCCTCTGAGTTTGCCTTTTCCAGCTCTGATTTTTCTGCTTTCTCTGACGCGGTAAATGTCTGATAGGATTCCTAGGCGTATGAGTGTTTCTTCGACTTCTTTGGTTTTTTTGAGTTCCTGCAAATCGTCTGTGACTATGAGGGGGATTTCTGGAATGTCTATGATTGAGTGCCCTCTTGAGGTTACGAGTTCTTTGGATGCTGTTGCAGCTATTGCTGAGAGTAAGGCGAGGCGTTTTTCTTTTTTGGGTATTCGTTTCACGATGGTTTTTTCTGAAGTTGGTGGGTGTCCTGCTCTTCCTTTCACTGTTCCAGGAGCGAATGCGGCTCTTGCGCCTGGGGTTTTCATTCGGGGTATTCTTGCTGTTCCGCTACCAGTGCCTCTTGATTCGGCTGTGGTTTTCTTTCCAGCCATTGGGTCTCTGCCTTGAGGCTGAATTCTGTTAGATTGTATCGATAAAACTGCTCTCTTTATGATGTCTGGTCTGAGTGGAGTGGCGAAGATTGTTGGGAGTTCTATTTTTCCAACGTTTTTTCCCGTGAGGTTGAAGATTTTTGCGGTTCTTTTAGGCATTTCTTTTCACCGGTTACTTGCCTTGTGGAGATTCGAGGGATATTTCAGTGATTTGCGGTGGTTCTTCGGGAATGTTTGTTGGTGGTCGTGCTGGAACGCGCAGGTTTATCGGGCGTTTTTCAGTTCCTGCGATGCTTCCTTCCATGAGAACATATGAGCCTTTGACTTGTCCATATCTGATGAATCCGCCTTTCGGGGTTACTTCTTTTCCGTCTTTGCCGATCTTGAGGATGCGTTTGTTGTATTCGATTCTTTGGTGGAAGCCCATTTGTCCTGCTCTTGCAATGGAGTAGCCGACGTGGTGGGGGTTCCATGGTCCAAGTGTTGCTATGCCTCTTTTGGTTTTTCGTCCTTTGGCTTGGAGTACGGTTACTCCCCAACGTTTTACTGGTCCTTGCCAGCCTTTTCCAGTTGTTACTGCTGCAGTGTCGATGCATTGTCCGACTTTGAATACTTCTTCGAGGTTTACTGTTTTGCCTAGGAGGTTTTTTGTGTATTCGAATTGCTGTTGGATTGTTCCTCCGCTTATTTCTATTTCTGTGATGTCAGGCTTCTTTTTTGGTACGCTGGTTTGTTTTGGCTGTGTTATGGCGACAACTCGGATTTTTGCTGTTGATGCTAGGTTTTCTTGGATTTTTTTGAGGTTTTCTTCGGTTTTGAAGTCTTCTGGAAGTGTGAATATTCTTTCAAGGTCATCTGGGGGATCTTTCATCCATGCTTCAGAGATTGTTTTTAAGCCGTATGCGTCTTTTGCGTAGGCTCTTATTGCGCATATGATTATGGGTGGTGTTTCTAGGACTGTTGCTGCGCGCATTACTTCTTTTCCAAAGTCAGGTGAACGTTTTTTGTCTTCTATTTTGAAAACGTGGGTTGTGCCTGCTTTGTAGCCTATGAATCCTAGAAGTTTGGGTTGTTCGGATATTATTTTTGGCCAGAAGCGTATTCTAGCCAGTAAATTTTCAGCGCGTCCTCTTGGTAAATAGGCAAGAGAACCATGTCTGGGAGCGTGCGTTTTTCGATGTCCCATTGTTTATTCGCTTCGCGTCTTCTAGCAATGAGGATGATAAGTTATAAACATTACCGTCAGATTCCATGATGCACTACTATTCTCAGTACAGATATAGGGAGAAGACTTGCTCTGTTGTGCGCGGAAGAATTTTAACCCCCCTATAAATAGGTTCAACATCCCTTTCTTATGTGCACACACGACTCTCGCCCTTGGCTTGAATGGTCAACGTGCAATCACCGAATACAGTTTGACGAGTAGCAATCACCTTAATTTAAGTCCGCAGTGATCACAATGTCCGGTTGCGTGCGGTAATTGCGTATAATCCAAAATACTTAAAGGTCCATTAACAGATGCTTCTTGTGTAGTTCAGAGTCCGGATGGATCTGTAAGATGAGCGAGAATGACTTCTTTTTAGGGTTTGCCGGTCATGCGCATACTGAGAATGAGGTGGGTCTTGATCAAGCAAAAGAAGAGGAGTTGAGGAAGAAGAACTCCCCAGAGGAAGCTCAGCACTTGACTGGAATGGTCATGGACAAGCTTGAAAAGGACATATCAAAGAGCGGACAAGAGCTAGATGACGTAAAACTTTTGGTTTTCTATCTGAGTTATAGAGCGGAACCTAAAGAGAAGGATTCGAAAATTTGTGAGTCTGTTTTGGGCATCATAAGAGAGAGATTTGAGAAATGTTCCGCCTCAAACCTTCGATTAATCGGGCACACGACAGCCGGTGAACTGGAGAACGAAGACCTTGTACTGAAGGAAATTTCAGGCGTTGGACACAACGGCTTGTCTGTTTTGGCTCTTTTGACAAACCTGCCAATAGGCGTCGGACGAACTTGGGGACTCCGAACGCCAGAAGAAGCAGTAGAACAAGGGAAACAGATGACGCGTGACGCATGGATTGATTTTACTCAGCAAGCCACAAGCAAAGAGCACCTTCACTTGGGAAAGAGTTTACTCGTGCTGACCCAAGGATCGAAGGTCGACACTCCGGGCTACGAGCATTTCTTGGCAGAAGGCATAGCCAATTTCATGGGCAGCACTCGCGAGGTGCGAATCATGAATGTCCTAGGCGGAAGCAGCGGTGACGGTCTAATTGCCAAGCGTTTTCATCAATTCTACGGCAAACTGAAAGAGCACTCACTCCTGAAAGCTCTAGAAGGAGAAGCTGTTTGCGCGCTGATTCCCAACCTCTGTGAAACGTCAATCGGTTTGGATGTAAACGCAGTAACCAAAGTTGGAAGAGAACACACTTTTCATTTCAACGCTGAAAGGAAACCCCACTTCAAATACGTTAAACGTATTGGCAGAGAAAATCCCTGCACCAAGTATGCCGACGTAGTTTCTGAAAACGAAGTTGAAATGGCAAAGCAAAAAGGGCTTCCAATACCCGACAGGAAGACAGTACAAGCGGCAATTCAGGAAGCAGTACAACTTTCCCGAGATCAAAAACTGTTACTCATATTTAATCCAATCACGGCCAGATATGCCTTTGCTTTCCCCTTCGGCAACTATGCCTGCGTTGCTGGAATGCGAGTGGTCGGAGAAGATATTGAACTCATGTTCCCGATCAGAAATTACACTCCTGAGATGCGAGGCTATATTATGACAGGAGACCTTGACAAAGTGCAGAAAGGAGCCCGCCGTGTGTTTGACATGCTGAGGGCAGATCAAAGCTTCAACAGAACTGACGCTACGTTTCTGATTTCCTGCATCAACAGAAGACTTGTGGAACTGATGGCTGGTTGCAGATCGGGAACCGAGGCGGAGATAC
>Ga0335070_10003396_pt1 | contig 18594 bp, 15 predicted proteins | sample Lox_Sample_13_FD_206722 | JGI IMG/M metagenome (GOLD analysis project Ga0335070, IMG submission 206722) | Soil microbial communities from Loxahatchee National Wildlife Refuge, Florida, United States - Lox_Sample_1.3 | ecosystem: Environmental > Terrestrial > Soil > Wetlands | place: USA...
CCGTGAGCAGATCATCGCCCAGCCGGTCCATGGTGATGCGAATCTGTTTCCGTTCCGCCAGCGGCGCGGCGCGCTCCACACAGCCTGCCATGACGGCGCGCACCGAAAAAGTGTCCTTCTTCAATTCAATTTGCCCTGCGGAAAGGCGTTCCACGTTGAGAAACATTTCGATCATGCGGCCTAGCCGCTTGGATTCGGAGTGGATGAGCTGCACGATCTGCTGGCGTTTCTCATCGGTCATCGCGTAGCGGCTCATCAGCTCGCTCGAGCCCTGAATGGCTGTCAGCGGCGTGCGCATTTCGTGCGTTACGAATTGAACGGCGTGCTGATAGCGGTCGCGCTCGGCTTCGGATTTGACCAGGCGGCGGCGTACGTACAGGTGCTGCCACGCCGCGGCGGTCACAATGGTGAGCCATGCCGTCGAGACCCCCGGCGCAAACGGAAATACGGTGCTGCGGGCAAAAGCGGCATAGGGGACAGCGTGGGCCACGGCGAGAACGCCCACTGCCGCGAGCATGCTCCACCAAGCCGAAAGCCAGGCGAACGCTACTGCCACAATCGCAGCCAGCAGCACGCAAAACGCCAACACGGACCACGCCGGCGCGTTGGTCAGGAACTGCTGCTGCGCGATGGTCTCATACGCGTTGGCCAGAACTTCCACGCCCGCCATGGGAATCGGCGAGTAAGGCGTGGGCCACCGGTCCTTGGCCGCCGTCTGGGCCGTGACGCCCGCGAAAACAACCTTGCCCGCAAACTCACGCGCGAGCACGGGTTTGTCCTGCAGTTGCTTGAGGGAAATCGACGGAATCTTCACCGTATCTTCCGGAGCAAAGCGGATTCGCATGCTCCGGCCCGTGGCATTGGCGGCGGGGATTCTCACGCTGCCAACTTCCAGATCGCGCGGCGTTTCGATAATGCTGGCGCCGCGGCTGACACGGAAAGCCTCTAGCGACAGCGCCCAACGCCGGTCGTGGCCGGCAGCTTTTTCGAGCGCCAGCGCGCGTCCAACGCCATCCGGATCCAGGTCCAGATGAACGTGGCCCACTGCCGCGGCCCAGCGCCGGAAGCGGGGCAGGGGATCATCCCAGCCGCTCTTGGCGGTCAGGTCGCAGGGCAGGATGAGATTGTGAGTGCCGCGGAACGCATCTTCCAGTGCTTGGGCGGCTTTCTCATCCGCCGTGTTGTCCGCTGGAATTACGTCAACAGCTACTGCTCTGGGCGACGCGGGACGGATGCGCGTCAGGCCTTCCGCCAGAGCCCTGCGCAAGCCCGGCATGCCGCCGAAATTCTTCAGGGAAGGCTCGTCGATGGCGAGGACGGCCGATTCGGTCTGCCAGGGCGCCGGCTGGTAGAACAGGAAAATCGTGTCGTATACGTAGTTGTCGATCCGGGCGCCGAGCGGCGTCCAGCTTGCGGCCAGCGCGACCACGAAAGCCGCGGCCACCAAACCCGCGTACGTGAAAGTGTGCCTGCTCGGCAACGTCGAACCTCAGTGGCGCGCCGGCGCCGCCTTTCCCAACAGCTTCTCGATCTCGCCCGGATCTCTCGGCAGCGCGGCGCTCAGCACCTTCGCGCCATGCTCGGTTACCAGCACCACATCTTCGATACGTACACCCAGGTTCTCTTCGGGGATGTAAATTCCAGGTTCGATCGTAATCACCATGCCGTCTTCAAGCGGCGCGTTAGGATCCGAGGCATCGTGAACATCCAGCCCCACGTGATGGCCAAGGCCGTGGGTGAAGTATTTGCCCAGGCGCTCGCCGTGCAAATCCTTGCCGTGCGAGTTGATGTAATCGTAGGCGATCTTGTAGAGGCTGTTGGGTGCGGTTTTGCTGAGCGTCATGCCGGGCTTGACCGCGGCGATGGCGGCTTTCTGCGCGCCCAACACGATCTCATAGATCTCTTTCTGGCGAGGCGTAAACTTGCCGCCCACCGGAATGGTGCGGGTGATGTCGGAAGCGTAGCCATCGCACTCGGCCGCTACGTCCATCAGAAGCACCTCGCCCGCGTCCATGCGCCGCGAGTTGCGCGAGTAATGCAGATAGACCGAATTCGGGCCGGAACCCACGATGGGCGCATAGGCAGGGCGTTCGCACCCCGAATCCATAAAGATCTCGGTCATGGTAGCCGCTACCTGGTATTCGTAGAGGCCCGGAGCGGCGCGCTGCCACGCGGCACGGTGACCTTCCAACGTCACATCGGTGGCTCTCTGGATCAACGCGATCTCCTCCGGCGATTTGCTCATGCGCAACTTCGCAGTGGCGGACGCCGCATTGCTGATCTCGCGCAGCGGCTCCAGTTGCTTCAGGCGCGCGGCCGCCGGCTGATCCGCCAGCGTGTAGATGCGGGCATAGGCCCCCAACACGGCGTGCAACTCGCTTTCGAACCTCTCGGCGGGCATCACGGTTTCGAACCCGGTCACCGCGCGTACGGTCTCATCTCCCGGCCCAAGCTTGCGGCCCGTCCATTTTTCCCGGTCGGGATTACGTTCCGGCAGAAAAAGGATTTCACGCGGCAGCTTCGCCCTGGCGGCGTAGCCGGGGGCCTGCGAATCTCCCGGAAGCGGCGCCAGCAGCAGGATGGCGCCGGGTTCGGTCCAGCCGGTCAAATAGTAAAAATTCGACTCCTGGAAGAATCCCGTCCGCAGATCCTCATCCTCCTCGCCGCGGCCGAAAAGAACAGTGACGCCGTCATCCAGCGATTTCCGCAGCTCGATGCGCCGCGCGCGGTACTGCCCGAGCATGTGGGTGTCGGCGACGTGCGCCGGCCCGGCATCGGCAAGTCCAAGCAAAAATAAGGTTGCTGCGAGTCCCCAGGGCGTTCGCATTTTCCTCAAGTATACCGGGAATGGACAAATGCGGATTTCGTGCATTCGGCGCGCGCCGCGCCTGCTAGACTTTTCGAGTGTTCTGGTTTTGGTTCTTCGTCGGCCCGGCGCTGGCTCTTGCCGTGCTCGCGCTGCGCGGAGAATGCAAACGGGCCCGCTTTGTGGCCGGGCGGCAGGAGTCGCAGGCGGACGCAAATCTCCCACCCGCCACCGTCATCGTGCCGCTGCAGGGCCCGGAGGACGGCCTTCGCGAGAACCTGGCCGCGCTGGCGGCGCTCGACTACCCCGACTACGAGCTGATCGTGACGGCGCGCACGGCCTCCGGCATCCCGCCTGCCGTGTTGCCTTCGGGCGTGATTGTGGCCTTGGGCGGCGCCCCGGATGCGGGTCCGAGCGACAGAATCAGGAATCTGATCGCGGGTGTTCGTGCATCAAGAAAGCGTTCCCAGATATTAGCCTTTGCCACGGGCGACGGCCGAGTGGGCAGGAACTGGCTGCGCGCCCTGGCCGCTCCGTTGGAGGATCCGCAGGTGGCCGCCAGCACTGCGTATTGCTGGTACCTACCGGAGCCGCCTGGCTTTTGGTCGCTGATGTGCAGCGTGTGGAACGCCCCGATCGCGGGCCTGCTCGGTCCCGGCGGCAACCCTTTCGTTTGGACGGGCGCCATGGCCCTGCGCAAAGAAGTGTTTTTCGAGCTGCGCATTCTGGAGGCGTGGCGCACTGCGCTCAGCGAGGATGGGACGCTCATTCGAGCCATTCGCAGGGCACATCGCAGGATCGCCTTCGCACCGGCCGCCATGGTGGCGCGCTCCGGGCGCACGAGCGCCCGCCAATTCCTGCGCTTGGCCAAACACCAGATGGATCTCGCGCGTGCCGATCTCCCGCGCTTGTGGGCAGCCGCGCTCGTTGCCCACGTTTTCTACTGCGGCGCCATGGCTGCCGCCATTACAGCCACCGTACGAGGCTCGCGTGGCGCGGAGTGGGCGCTGGTGGCGCAACTTGGGCTCGGGATGCTCAAGGGCGTCAACCGCGCCGTGCTTGCGCGGGCCGAGTTCCCGGACCGCGATGCCTGGTTCAAACGGCACGCCTGGGTCCACGCGCTGTGGGTACCGCTGGCCACCTGGGTTTGGTTGTGGGTGCTGCTTTCGTCGGCATTAGCTGGCGCCGGCCGGCGGGCCGGGAGGCGGTATCGGTTAACACAAGCCTTCCGAGCGCGTGCGTAATCCTTCGTTCACGGTTGCGTTTCGCGAGTATAATTTTAAGGCGAAGGGAGAATCATTTATGGCGAAGTCTCAAGACCGTGGCAAGAAGGAAGCCAAGAAGCCAAAGAAGAACAAGAAGTAGACCCAGGGCAGCGCAGGCGTCTCGCTCAGCGGGCGCCTGCGCGCCGGAGAATTTATGATTCGTTCCGAGTGGATTGAACAACGCAGCGATGACAAAGTCCGCACGCAGATGCACTACGCGCGGCAGGACGCCATTACCGGCGAAATGGAATACGTGGCGCGCCGCGAACATCTTTCGGCTGAGCTGATCCGGTCAGAGGTTGCGCGTGGACGCATGATCATTCCGGCCAACATCAATCACGTGAACCTGGAGCCGATGGCGATAGGAGTCGGCTCGCGGTGCAAGATCAACGCGAATATCGGCAACTCGGCTGTTACGTCCGAAATCGACGAAGAACTGGCCAAGCTCCAGGCGTCCGTGAAGTACGGCGCGGACACGGTGATGGATCTATCCACCGGCGGCGACATCCCGCGCATCCGCCAGGCCATCATCGACGCTTCACCTGTACCCATCGGCACCGTGCCCATTTATGAAGCGCTGACTCGCGTCCGCCGCGTCGAGGATCTTACCGCCGGCGTGATGCTCGAAGTGATCGAAGAGCAGGCCCGGCAAGGCGTGGATTACATGACCATTCACGCCGGTGTGCTCGTGCAGCACATCCCGCTGACCACCAGGCGTATCACCGGCATCGTCAGCCGCGGCGGCTCCATCCTAGCCGAGTGGATGGTTAAGAATCACAAGCAGAACATGCTTTACGAGCACTTCGACGAGATCTGCAAGATCTTCCAAAAGTACGATGTCAGCTTCTCGCTGGGCGACGGTCTCCGGCCCGGCAGTATCGCGGACGCGAGCGATGAAGCACAATTCGCGGAGCTGAAAACCCTGGGCGAACTGACGAAGAAGGCGTGGGAATACGATGTGCAGGTGATGATCGAAGGACCCGGTCACATCCCGCTCGATCAGATCCAGCTTCAGGTCGAGAAAGAGGTGGAGATGTGCCACGAGGCGCCTTTTTACACGCTCGGCCCTCTGGTTACGGACTTCGCGCCGGGCTACGACCACATTACTTCGGCCATTGGCGCCGCCATGATCGGATGGCACGGCGCCTCGATGCTGTGTTACGTGACGCCCAAGGAACACCTCGGTTTGCCTAACCGGGAGGACGTCAAGGCCGGCATTATGGCCTACAAGATCGCGGCGCACGCCGCTGATATTGCGCGCCATCGGCCTGGTGCACGGGATCGGGACGATGAACTTTCGCGCGCCAGATACAGGTTCGACTGGAACCGCCAGTTCGAACTTTCACTCGATCCGGAGACGGCTCGCGCCATGCACGACGAGACGCTGCCGGAGGAGGGCTTCAAAGACGCACATTTTTGCTCGATGTGCGGGCCGAAATTCTGTTCCATGAACATTTCGGCTAAAGTCGAGAGCTTCACAGCGGCCGACGCCGAGGCGGTTCTGAACGCTTCGCCTGACTCTGCGTTCGTTCAGATTTCAGGAAACGACTGAGCGCCTTGCGGCGCCGACTCGCACAAGGAGATCGTATGCGTAGAGTGATCCGGGTGCCCCTGTTGATTTTGCTTGCAGTAATTGCCGCGGCCGGCGCGAACCAGGCTGGCTCCTCTCGCGGTGCCGAGAGAATTGCGCGCGAAGTCCGCCATGAACTGGTCATGCTGCCGTACTACGGCGTCTTCGACAATCTGGCTTACAAAGTGGATGGGGACACCGTGACCTTGATGGGCCAGGTGACTCGGCCCACTCTGAAGTCGGACGCCGAAAACGTGGTCAAGAAGATTGAGGGTGTCGAGCACGTCAAGAATGAGATTGAAGTGCTTCCGGTTTCTCCGAACGACAACCGGATTCGCCGCGCCGTCTTCCGTGCTGTTTACAGTGATCCCACTATGGATCGGTACGCTATCCAGGCCGTTCCCCCGATACACATCCTCGTGAAGAACGGCCATGTGACCTTGGTGGGTGTCGTGGCCAGCGAAGCGGACAAGAACATCGCCGGCATCCGAGCCAATGGCGTCGCAGGCGTGTTTTCGGTAACCAACGACCTGCGGGTCGAGAAATAACGCCTTCCGCCCCGTTTTACTCGCGGCTCCCCCCTTTCACGAGCACGTGAGCTCCGGCCATGCAGTATGATTCCTTAACGCCATGCGGAGATTTCCAGCGCTCTTGACCCTTGCGGCGGTCGCTACCGCCGCTCCGCCGCCCGACGTTTGGCCCGGATGGCGTGGCCCCGCCAACGGCGTCTCCAGCCTCCGCACCCTCCCTTCATCCTGGGCCGCCGACCGCAACATCGCATGGAAGGTGGACACCCCCGGGCGCGGGCACTCATCTCCCGTGGTTTGGGGAAATCGCGTGTTCCTCACCACCGACATCGAGGGCGATGTTCTTCCTGGCGCTGGTCCCGTGAAGCACAAGCTGGAAGGGCAGCCTTTCGTCCATCCCGACAGCGTCGGCGGTAATCGCAAACACACGCTCAAAGTGCTGGCCTACGAAGGCACAACCGGCAAATTGCTTTGGGAGCGCACTGCGTACGAGGGCAAGGTGTTTGACGACACCCACCGCTTCAACACCTACGCTTCGCCCACACCAGTGACCGACGGCTCGGCTGTCTACGTCTGGTTCGACTCGCAGGGGCTCTACAAGTACGATTTCGATGGCAACCTGCTCTGGTCCGCTTCCCTGGGGGGCATCGCCACTCTTGGCGTGGGCTACGGCGGTTCGCCGGTGCTCTTCGAAGACTTGATTCTTCTGCTTTGCGACCAGGACGAAGGTGAGCACTCTTTTCTCGCCGCCGTCTCCACCCGCGACGGCAAACTGCGCTGGAAGCTCGACCGCAAGAACCAGATCACCTGGACCACGCCGCTTTTGCTGGAATCCGGCGGCCGCAAACAACTGATTGTTCCGTCCACCGAGGACGTGGTCGCCTACGATCCACGCACAGGTACGGAGCTCTGGCGAACCGAGGGGCTGGCGGGCAACGTCGTTCACACGCCTGTAACAGGCCACGGCATGCTCTACGTCTCCACCGGCTATCCGAACAAAAAGACCATGGGAATCCGCCTGAACCCGGCCCCCGGCGAGGCACGCGTGGCCTGGAGGTACGAGAAGGGTACCGGCTACATTCCGTCGCCCATACTGTATGGAGATTATCTTTACCTGCTGACCGGCGCTGGCCTGCTGACTTGTCTGGACGCGCACACCGGAGAGCCGAAATACGAAGCCAGGCGCTTTCCGGCGCCTTCGCAGTTCGTTGCTTCTCCCGTGGCTTTTGACGGCAAGGTGCTCATTACCAGCCAGGATGGCGACACCTACGTCGTCAAGGCCGGCCCCGAGCACGAAATCATGGGCACCAATCCGCTGGGCGAGCAGGTCTTCGCGTCGCTCGCGCTGGCCGGAGACTCCATCTACATCCGCGGTGAAAAGCACCTGTATCGGATTCGCTCCGTTACGAACCGTTAACCCGCGTCCAAAAAGCACATTGGCCCCAAAAACATCTTGCTCTCTCTGCATTTTCGAAGGACACTGAAAATTCAGGAGGAACGTTGGAAAGAAACGGCGGACGAAAAGCCTCGATGGTGCTGGAGCCCACCGAGCGCTGGTCCACACAGGACGCCAGCGACCTGTACGACGTGGCGAGTTGGGGTAAGGGCTATTTCTCGATTGATGCCAATGGCCACGTCCGCGTCCACCCGGAAAAAGATCCCGCGCGTTCCATCGACCTCAAGGAGCTGGTCGACACGCTAGTTCTGCGCGGCATTTCACTGCCCATCCTGATCCGCTTCGCCGACATTCTGAAACACCGCCTGGGCGAAATTCATTCCGCCTTTCAAACCGCCATCACCGAACACCATTATCAGGGTGGTTATTTCTGTGTTTACCCCATCAAGGTCAACCAGCAGCGGCAGGTGGTCGAGGAAGTCCTCGAGTATGGCCGGCCCTACCATTTCGGACTTGAGGTCGGCTCCAAACCCGAGCTGCTCGCCGTCATGGCGCTGGCCACCAACGAAACGCCCATCATCTGCAACGGGTTTAAAGACGATGAGTACATCGAGTTGGCTATGCTGGCCCAGAAGGTGGGCCGCCATATCATTCCGGTGATCGAAAAGTACACCGAGCTTGACTTGATCGCCAGGTACTCGGAGCGTGTCGGCGTACGGCCCACCATCGGATTGCGGGTGAAACTCGCCAGTCGCGGCGCGGGCCGCTGGAAGTCGTCCGCCGGCTACCGGTCCAAGTTCGGGCTCACCACCAGTGAAGCCATGCGGGCGCTCGAAGAGCTGAAAACGCGCGGCATGGCCGACTGCCTACACCTGCTGCACTTCCACCTGGGCAGCCAGATCACCAACATCCGCCACCTCAAGGCGGCGGTGAACGAAGCGGCGCGCATGTACGCGGAATTAGCCCGTGCCGGTGCGGGTTTGCGGTACCTGGATGTCGGCGGCGGCCTGGGCATTGACTACGACGGCTCGCAGACCGACTTTGAATCCAGCGTCAATTACACTCTGCAGGAGTACGCCAACGACGTCGTCTATCACATCCAGAACGTGTGCGACGAATCCGGCCTGGCGCATCCGACGATTGTGAGCGAGAGCGGGCGCGCCATCACCGCGTACCACAGCGCGCTCGTGTTCAACGTGTTGGGTGTGGCCGGCTACGGCGACGAGGAAATCCGCGAGCTGCCTGCCGAGCCGGAACAGCCGCTGATCGACCTCCAGGAGACCTCCCGGTCGCTTAGCGCCAAGAACCTGCTGGAAAGCTATCACGACGCCCAGCAGGCGCTGGATCAGGCCCTCAACCTGTTCAGCCTGGGTTATTTGCCTCTGGAGCAGCGCTGCCTGGCCGAAAACCTCTTCTGGTCCATCTGCCGTCGCATTCTGAAGCTGGCGCGCGAGCTGGACGATTTCCCCGAGGAGTTCGAGGGCTTGGATGCCATGCTCTCGGACACGTATTTCTGCAATTTTTCCCTGTTCCAAAGCCTGCCCGATAGTTGGGCCATCAAGCAACTGTTTCCTATCCTGCCCATACACAGGCTGGATGAGCGGCCCACGCAATACGCCGTCTTAGGCGACATTACGTGTGACTCCGACGGCAAAGTCGACCAGTTCATCGACCGCCGCGATGTGAAGCGCACGCTGCCGCTGCACCCGTTCACCGGCCAGGATTACTATCTCGGGGCCTTTCTGCTCGGCGCGTACCAGGAGATTCTGGGTGATCTGCACAACCTGTTCGGCGACACCAACGCCGTGCATGTGAAGTTAAGCCCAACGGGCGATGTCATTCTCGATGCCGTGATCAAAGGCGATACCGTGCGCGAAGTCCTGAAATACGTGCAGTTCAACGTGGACTCACTGGTCGCCGAGATGCGCAAGGACGTTGAGACCGCCGTGCGCGAGAACCGCATGACGTACGAGGAGTCGGGCAAGCTGCTGCGTTTCTACGAAGAAGGCCTGCAAGGGTACACGTACCTGGAAAGCTAATCCGGAATCGCTCCCTTGCTTACTCATACCGCAAGGCGATCATGGGGTCGAGCTGTGAAGCGCAACCTTCTTTGGTCCTGCGTGCCTGCTGCTTGCTGGCATAATCAAGATTTCCCCTCTCATGATCAAAGTCCTCATGGTCGCCTCCGAGGCCACGCCGTTCGCAAAGACCGGTGGCTTGGCCGATGTGGTGGGTTCCCTGCCGGGCGCTCTCCGGTCTTTCGATTGCGAAGTCGCCGTCCTGATCCCCCGGTACCGTGCCATCGATCTTGGTTCTGCCCGGCGGATCTACGATTCGCTTCCCGTTTGGCTGGGCGGCGTTCAGCATCAGACCAGCCTGTATCAGGCCGGTGAGACCCCGTTCTATTTTCTGGATGCCCCCGCGCTGTATGACCGCGATGGGCTTTACGGCGATTCCGACGGCGACTATCCCGATAATGCAGTGCGTTTCGCCGTGCTCTCGCGGGCCGCGCTGGCCGTGGCCCGGCGCGTGTTCCGGCCGCAGATTCTGCATTGCCATGACTGGCAGAGCGGGCTGGTCCCCGTCTATCTGCGCACTGTGTTCGCCTGTGACCCGACTTTCCTCGGCATAAAGACGCTGTTCAGTATCCATAACCTCGGCTATCAGGGTCTGTTTCCGCCCGCAGTGCTCCCGCAAGTGGGCCTGGATCGCAGGGTGTTCAACATCAAGGGGCTCGAGTTTTTCGGGCAGGTGAGCTTGATCAAAGGCGGGCTTAACTATAGTGATGCGCTCAGCACGGTCAGCAGGAAATACGCGCTGGAAATCCAGACTCCGGAATACGGTTTCGGCTTGGACGGCGTTTTGCGCGCGCGCAGCGCGGACCTTTACGCAATCCTGAACGGCATCGACTACGGCAACTGGGATCCGCAAACTGACCCCTATATCGCGGCGCAATACTCGCCCGGCGATCTCAGCGGGAAACGGCTGTGCAAGCAAGACCTCATCGGAGAATTCGGGCTGCCTGAATTGGCCGTGACGAGGCCGCTGTTGGGCGTGATCTCCCGCCTGACACCGCAAAAAGGCACGGAGCTCCTTATCGAGATCGCACCGCAACTGGTGGAGGAAGACCTCTACCTGGTGGTGCTCGGATCGGGCGATCCCGTGTATGAAGAAGCTTTGCAAACAGTGGCGGCGGCCTGCCCGGACCGCATCGGTGTTCGCTTTGGATATGATGAGTCGCTGGCCCACAGGATCGAGGCAGGCGCGGATGTCTTCCTTATGCCCAGCCAGTACGAGCCAAGCGGGCTCAACCAGATGTATAGCCTGCGTTATGGCACGGTGCCGGTGGTTCGCGCAACCGGGGGGCTTGATGATACCATCGATGAAGGAACAGGGTTCAAGTTTCAGGAGTACTCGGCCGAGGCCTTTCTGGCGGCCGTCCGTGCTGCTGCCGCCGCTTATCAGGACCGGCAAGGCTGGGAAGCTCTGATGCGGCGCGGGATGCTAAAGGATTATTCCTGGCGGGCTTCGGCGGCTGAATACGCGGCCCTGTACCAAAAGGTGTTGGATGATGACAAGCAGGCTGCATCTTTCAGCCAGCTACAACATCAAACTCAGATGAGGGGATGAAGATGGCAGTTAACAACGTGACAGGTGCTAACGTCTTGACCTTTACCGATGCGGCATTCGACGCCGATGTGCTCAAGTCAGCCGAGCCAGTCCTGGTGGACTTCTGGGCGGAATGGTGCGGCCCTTGCCGGATGATGACGCCGACCATCGAAGTGATTGCATCGGAATACGCCGGAAAAGCCAAGGTCGGCAAGCTGAACGTCGACGATAACGGCCAGACGGCCATGCGCTACAACGTTCGCGGCATCCCGACGCTGCTCCTGTTCAAGGGTGGCAAGGTGGTGGACCAGCGGGTGGGCGCCGTCGGCAAAGACGAAGTCAAGAAGATGCTCAACGCCCACGTCTGATTTCCCGTTTACTTTTTTTGCTTCCGGAGTTTGACCCACGCGGGGAAAACTCCGGGATCATTTAGCCATACCAGCATCCACTGAATCATTTCTTCCTTTTGCGCCTTCTTCTCAGGTGCCGCTTTGGGACTGCGCGCGGCTAGCCGGGCGTGATCCTTGGCCTGAATCACCGCGTTCCGGCATAGCTGCGCGCGCGCGCGGTCGCCGGCTTCCTTCGCATTCCTGTAGACCGCCTCCATTTCGAGTAAGGAACGCTCCAGCTCTTCGAACGTTTTCTGGCGCACGCCCGCGTAAGGCTGCGCGACTGGAATTGCAGTATCGGTGAGAAGGCGTCGCAGGTAATTTTCGGAAATCGGCGCCAGTGCGGCGGCGATCTTCCTCCATTCGCTTTCAGTTACTTCGCTGAGATTTTTTTCGCTTAGATACTCGGCGAGGAGTGCCTTCTTCGACTTGTTCCCGGCGGCTGGCACGGCGGAATTGGGCGGTGGCGATGAGATGTTCGGAAATGCTCTTGGAAAAATTATGCGCGCCCGATCCGTCCGGCCGCAACACGAAATACAGATAGCCGGTTTCGGCCGGGTGGATGGCGGCGAGTAGGGAGTCTTTCCCCGGGTTAGCGATCGGCCCCGGCGGCAAGCCGGGATTGCGGTAGGTGTTGTAGCGGTTCGGGCTGGCCAGGTCGGATTGGTGAATCACGCCGTTGTAGCGGCCGTCAAGCAGGGCCGCATAAATGGTGGTGGGGTCGCAATCGAGCTTCATGCCGAGCGTCAGCCGGTTGGAAAAGACCGACGCGATCAACGGCCTGTCCATAGGGAAGCGCGCTTCCCGCTCGACCAGCGACGCCAGAGTCACCACTTGATGCACGTTCCCCGGCGACCCCAGCTCCTTCCACACCTCGCGAAACCGGCCGGTCATCAGGTGGCAGAGCCGCGCAGGGGAGGTGTGGCGTTCCAGGCGATAACTGCTCGGAAACAGGTAGCCTTCAAGCGAGGGCGCGGCGGGATCGAGATCGCGGATGGAGGACGCATCACGCGCAGCGTGTAGAAAATCCGCGGCAGGAAACAGCTTGAGCTTCTCGGCTTCCGCCGCGATATCGAACATGTTCTGGCCCTCAGGCACAATCAGGGTGTAATAGAAGATGTCGCCGCGCGCGATGCGATTGTATACTTCCAGAACCGAGGCCGGCTTCGTGAATTGATATTCGCCGGCCTTGAGCGATCGCCGCGGATCGAGCGCGCGCGCGGCCAGGAACTCCCAGGCGTGCGCGATGACGCCTGCCTTGGCCAGCATTTCCGACATCTGAATCGTCCCCGTGCCTTTGGGAAACTCGACGAACGCTTCATCGGCGAAAGCGGCATAAGGCCGATGGAGAAGGTAGGCTACGTAGGCGGCGCCGCAGCCAATCACGAGCGCGAGCGCGGCCAGCCGGCGCTTCACGGCCGCTTACCCGCTTGCATGGAATCCAGGTAGCTTTGCAGAAGGATGACGGCGGAGAGCCGGTCGATTGCCGCGGCGCGCTTCTCAATGCTGATGCCGCTCTGGCGCAGGACGCGCGATGCCTCCACAGTAGTGAGGCGTTCGTCCCACATTTTCACCGGCACTCCGGTATGCTCTTCCAGCGCGGCAGCAAATTCCCGCGCCCATTCGGATTGACGCCCCGCGGTTCCGCTCATATGCAGAGGATTGCCCATCAGGATCTGGGTAACGGCTCGCTCGCGGATCAAAGCGGCGAGCGCCGCCAGATCCACCCGCTTATTGCGCCGCTCCAGCGTGGGAAGCCCCTGCGCCGTGACGCCCAAGCCATCACTGATGGCAAGGCCGATCCGTTTCTTCCCCAGATCGAGAGCCAGAACGCGGCCGGGAGTGTTCATCCTCGATTCCGTCGGCCGCCCGCGAGCAACATTCCTAATTTCATTATAGGCAGCCGCATGGTAGATTCGAGAAAGAGCCGTACCTCGCCGTGGCTATTCTCACGCGACATTTGAAGCCCCAGGAACTCCTGAACGCCGCGGAGTTGCGTGTGGCCGCCAACCCCGTCATCGCGCTGGGCGTGATCGTGGCGCTGCTTTACTGGGCGCGGGTCTTCTTCATCACGTTGATCATCGCCGTTACGATTGCGTTCATCCTGGAGCCGTTTGTCGGGTTGCTGATGCGCATCCGTTTTCCGCGGAGCGTAGCCAGTTTTGTGGTGTGCAGCATCGCCCTGATGCTGATCTACCTGGTGGGGCTCGGAGCTTATACGCAGCTTGCCGGCCTCTGGGAAGAACTGCCGCGCTTCAGCGAGCGCATTGGCGCCGTGGTGGATGGCGCGAAGCACAAGATCGACGACATGGAGGCCGGCATGTACCGCGTCCTCGTCCCGGCCAAGCAGCAACAGCAGCAGCCGGCCCCCGCTCCTCCGCAGCCTACCCGGCGTCGGCGAAATGCGGAGCCCGCGCCGGTTCTGCCCCAAGGAGTTCCCGGCGCGATACCCGAAGTGCGGATTCACGAAGACCGCAAGCCGATTACCGACTTGATTTACGAACGGATGGGTTCGCTTTACCAGATTCTGCTCATGGCGTCCTTTATCCCGTTCCTGGTGTATTTCATGCTGAGCTGGCGCGATCATATCCATCGCAGCTTCCTGCAGTTTTTCGAAGGCGAAGACCGCGTGGCGGCCGCGCGCAGCCTGCAAGGCATTGGCGATATGGTCCGCGGGTTCGTGGTGGGCAACTTCGTTCTGGGCGTGCTGCTCGCGGTGATCAGTTCGCTGGCGTTCTGGGGAATTCACCTGCCGTATCCCCTACTTGCGGGTCCGGTCAGCGGCTTTTTGAGCCTGGTGCCCTACGTCGGGTTGCCGCTGGCACTGATCCCGCCCGCCATCGTTGCCATCGGCGGCGGCCATGCCCTGGGGAGCTTTCTAATCATTCTGTTCGTGATCGCGATGCTGCACCTCATTGCGCTCAACCTGCTCTACCCCAAGATTGTTGGCTCGCGCGTGCACCTGAACCCGCTGGTGGTCACCGTCGCGCTGATGTTCTGGGGTTTTCTGTGGGACGCAGCGGGTCTGCTCCTTGCCATCCCGCTCACCGCAGCGCTCAAAGCCGTTTGCGACAACGTCAAGAGCCTGCGCCCGTTCGGCAAGTTTCTCGGGGATTGATCGGCTGCAAACTGCCGGGGAATAGACACGCGGGAACGCCTGTCCTACCATTGAAATGCCATGTCGGTTCCCGAAGCTGCCGCGGAGTTCATTTCCAGCCTGATTGCCCGCGCACGTCCGCTTCAGAGACGCATCGTTTTCCCCGAAGGAGGCGACCCGCGGGTGCAGGCCGCCGCTGAGCGCCTGGCGCGCGACGGCATCGCCCAGCCCATCCTGATTGGCCCGAAGTCAGCGTTGCGGGGCGTGAAGTTCGTGGATCCGGCGGTATCCGATCAATTGCGCAAATATGCCGGCGTGCTTTACGAGCGGCGCAGGGCGCGCGGTATTACGCAAATCGAAGCCGAGCAGATGGCGGCCAAGCCGCTCTACTTCGCGGCTCTCATGGTGGCTGCGGGCGATGCTGACGGCAGCGTCGGCGGCGTCGCCAATACTACGCCGGATACCGTCCGCGCGGCTTTGCATGCGGTGGGCACAGCGCCCGGCATCCACCTGGTTTCGAGCGCCTATATCATGGCGCTGCAGAACCGCCAGTTTGGCCACCACGGCCTGGTTGCCTTCGCGGATTGTTCCGTGGTTATCGACCCCGGGCGGGTGGAACTGGCTGAGATCGCCATCGCCACGGCGGAAACCACGCGGCGTTTGATCGGCGCGGAGCCCGCGGTGGCTCTGCTTTCGTTTTCCACCAAACGCAGCGGGCATCACCCGCACGTCGAAAAAGTGGCCGAGGCTCTACGCGTGGTACGGGAGCGCGCTCCCAGCCTGAATATCGATGGCGAGCTGCAGCTTGACGCGGCGCTTGTCCCCGAGGTCGGGCGATCCAAGGCGCCGGGTTCCACCGTGGCGGGCCGCGCCAACACGCTAATCTTCCCCGATCTCAACGCGGGCAACATCGGATACAAGCTGGTGGAGCGGCTTGCGGGCGCGGCGGCCATCGGGCCCGTGCTGCAGGGTCTGGCGAAACCCGTAAACGACATTTCGCGTGGCGCCTCGGTCGACGACATATTTCACGCTGCCATTCTGACGGCCGTCCAGGCGGCGGGCGCGCGATCGGCGGGAGCGTGAGATTGCTGCCCTTCCATCTGGTCTATCACGAAGGGTACGATCTCAACCTCGGCCATCACGTTTTCCCGTCTCAGAAATTCCGTCTGATTCACCAGCGCCTGCTGGCCGACGGTTTTGCATCGCCCGAGGATTTTGTCGCCCCTGAGCCCGCCTCTGAGGAAGATCTGCTGCTGGTGCACGAGCGCGGCTGGGTTGACCGCCTTCGGACGGGCAAGCTGACTTACGAAGAAATCCTGCTGCTCGAAATCCCGTATTCACCCGAAATGGTGCGGGCGTTCTGGCTGGCGGCGGGCGGCACTACGCTAGCCGGACGGCTGGCGCTCGATGAGGGTGTCTCGTTCAACGTCGGCGGCGGCTTCCATCACGCCTTTCCAGACCACGGCGAAGGCTTTTGCGCGATTAACGACATCGCGGTGGCTATCCGCAAACTGCAGCAGGAAGGAAAGATCACGCGCGCCATGGTGGTGGATTGCGATGTTCACCACGGCAACGGCACGGCCGCCATTTTCGCCGGCGACAAGTCGGTCTTCACGCTTTCGATTCATCAGTTCAACAATTACCCCGCACGCAAGCCGCCCTCGTCGGTGGATGTGCATCTCGGCGACAGCGTGAGCGATGATGAATATCTCGAACGCCTGGGCGCGGCTTACCGGTTTCCCATTCATGGCTTCCATCCGGACCTGGTGATTTACGTGGCCGGCGCTGACCCGTACGCGGAAGATCAGCTCGGCGGTCTTGCTTTGACGACGGAGGGTTTGCAGCTTCGCGACCGGCTGGTCATTGAGACGGCGCTGCGCGAGAAAGCGGCGGTCGCTATCGTGCTCGCCGGCGGCTACGCCGTCAACGTCGAAGATACTGTCACCATTCACAGCAACACTGCCAAGATGGCCAGGGAATCCCTGGAGTGGGTGGGCTGGAAGAAGTAGACGACGCTTTTCTATGACTGATCGATTCCGCTATTACCTGCGCATCCGCTACGGCGAGTGCGACGCCCAGAAAGTCGTCTTCAACGCCCGTTATGCCGATTACGTGGATCTCTCGACCGTGGAGTTCCTGCGCGCCCTCGGCTTTGGCGAAGCGCTCATCAACGGCGACTTCGACTACCAACTGGCAAAGCTGACCATCGAATGGAAAGCGCCCGCCCGCTTCGATCAGGTGCTCGAACTGTCGGTCCATGCCACGCGGGTGGGCAACACTTCATTCACAGTTGCCACGGAGTTTCGCGTCGCCGGCGAAAAACCGGTCATCGCCACGGCCGAGACCGTTTACGTGCTTGTGGATACGCGCACTCTTCGGAAGACGCCGCTTCCCGCCGGTCTGCGCGCGGCGCTCGAGCGAGGCGCGCAGGGCGCGATTACGGATCATGCCGGTTACTGCGCGGTGGCGTCCGCCCCGCGTTAAGCAATTGCTGAAAAATGGTGACTGGCTTCGCCGTCCCAAGCCCGCTGATAGGCGGAACTAACAGCATCCAGGCTCCGCGGCGCGTGGACGGCGCGGCCTGTGACCATTTTTCAGGCGCAGACTTTATCTTCAGCCGGCGCGGGAAATTCCTGGGAAAACCAGAAAGCGTACGGCGTAGCGCCGTGCTCCTGAAAGTGGCGCAGCCGCTCACGGCCCTCATCGACGGTGGGGACATGGCCGGCGGGCACCCACCACAGACAGTAATGCGGCTTGTCCATCTTCTCGAACCACCTGGCGCGGTCCTTGAGCGGCTGGGTGTGCCTCGAAGCATAGGTGAAATTGCGCAGCGCCTCGATGGATTTCCACACGGACATGTTCACCATCACAAAAGGATCGTCGCTGAAAGGTATATCCGTCGCGTTTCCGGAATCCGATTGCAAACGCCACACGAACCCCGGGGCACTGTCGGCCAGCGCGTTAATAGGGCCCAGTTGAGCCACGAAATCAGCGATTCTTGGATCGTCGATCGGAGCAACGAGACGGCCGATATTGATCTGCGCGAGGTGGCAGTCCATCTTGGGATTGTAGCTGAGAGCGCCACGATAAAATGTGGACAATTCGACGATGTTACAGTTGCTGCGCGGTGCCCTGCGCCGTATCGACACGATTCTGACGCGATGGGCAGATCCTTCACCCGACGTTAGCCCCCCACCGGTCGCCCCAGCGATTGAAGAGTTCTTTCGCGAACTAGCCGCCGATGCCGCCGCACGCGAATACATTCAAGTGCATTTGCCGAGACTTGCGCAGACGATGACGTTGGTGCCGAAGCCCACCGGATTGCGCAGGGCTCTTGAGCTGGGAGCATACATGCAAATGACTCCGGCATTGCAGATGCTGTGCGGATATCCGGAAGTGCGCGCCGCTGATTTGGGACAACTCGGCCGCTCGGTGCGAAAGGCAGTGGCTCTGAAAGGTGGCGAATTCACAATAGACATAGATCTCTTCGATGTGGAGCGCGATCGTTTTCCGTATCCCGATGCCCATTTTTCACTGGTTCTATGTTGCGAGCTGCTGGAGCATCTCTTGAGTGATCCGATCCACATGCTTCTTGAAATCCGGCGCATTCTCGAGCCAGGTGGCAGACTATTGCTCACCACGCCGAATTGCGCCAGCCTCACCAGCCTTGCATCTCTGCTCGAGGGCCGGTCGAATCCGCTGGTGTACTCTCGGTATACACGGGAGAAAACCAATGATCGGCCGCATGTGCGCGAATACACGGCGCATGAGATCGAACATCTCATGTCGGCGGCGGGATTTGAAATCGAGCACCTGTCCACGGAGCGCATCGCCGGCCGGGACGAAGCCCGTTGGGTTCGAGATTTACTCATCAGGAATCATTTCGACTATTCGCTCCGCGGAGAGCAAACCTACTGCCTGGCGGTTTTGAACCC
>Ga0335070_10003397_pt1 | contig 18593 bp, 16 predicted proteins | sample Lox_Sample_13_FD_206722 | JGI IMG/M metagenome (GOLD analysis project Ga0335070, IMG submission 206722) | Soil microbial communities from Loxahatchee National Wildlife Refuge, Florida, United States - Lox_Sample_1.3 | ecosystem: Environmental > Terrestrial > Soil > Wetlands | place: USA...
TTCATCGATCCATCTCACATCCGTGACGTCCCCGGTATTGGCAACTATCAGACGGACGAATGCATCGAGAACTGAGAACTGAGAACTGAGAACTGAGAACTGAGAACTGAGAACTGAGAACTGAGAACTGAGAACTGAGAACTGAGAACTGAGAACTGAGAACTGAGAACTACGTCTTCGGCTTGGGATGGACGTAGTGTTCCATCTCGCCCGTCCAGCGCAGGAAGCGCCACAGGTTGGATTTCTCCCGCCACAGGAATTCCCAGAACTCCAGGAAGCCGATCTGCGTCATCTTGACGCCTGTGTAGGTCTCGATCCGCCACAGAAGATACGGACTGCGCCACGGCGCAAGATGATGCCCCTTGGTCGAATTCCACAGGAATCGCAGGCGGTAAAGCATGCTGACATCATACCCATCCGGTCAAGCCCGCAACAGGTTCCGGAAGGCACATGCTACCCGCATGCTAAGATCGATTTTTTCCGGAATCCTACGCATGACCGACGCAAACGCCCGCCTGAAGGCCGAAGACCACTATTACGCTGCGCTCGACCTCATGGCAGAAGGCCATCTCGACCAAGCGGTTTCCGCCTATCAAGAATCACTCGCGGCCGATCCGACCTTCACCGAAGCGATGCACGGACTGGCCCGAGCTCTGCAAGACCTGCAGCGTTACGACCAGGCGATAGAAGTGGCACAGAAGATCGCGCAGGTCGACCCCGATGATGTGCTAGCACACACAAGCTTGTCGGTGCTCTATATGAAGAAGGGGATGATCCCCGAAGCCGAGGCCGAAGGCGCGAAAGCGCGTGTGCTGGGATGGAAGCAGCAGTTGAAGAAGAGCTAGCGCCGAGCAATGAGCTCGAGTTTTGAGCTGTGAGCTATGAATTTAACCCTCTTCTCAGCTTTGCTCGGGCTCAAAACTCCCGGCCCGCAGCTCATCGCTACAACCCATACTTCTTCATCAAATGCCGGAACGATCGATAAGAGATTCCGAGGACGTCGGCAGCTTTGGTCTGCACGCCCCCGCTGCGATTGAGGGCGTTCTGTAAAAGCGTGCGCTCGATGCCTGCGACGTAGTTCTCCATGCCCACTCCTTCGGGCAAGGTGAGATCGCCGCCGACTTCCGGCAGCGCGCTGCCGTTGGCGGAAGCAGCCGCCGCACGAGCCTTGGGACGCTCGGCGGGAAGTTCGACATGCAGCTCTTCCGTGGTTTCCAGAGCGACTGCGCGCTCCACGGTGTTTTCCAATTGCCGCACGTTGCCCGGCCATTCGTATTCGCACACCGAATCGAGCGAAGGAAGGTTCACGCGCAGAATGCCGCGCCCAGCAGCCGTCGCGTACTTCTTCAGGAAATGATTGACCAGCAGCGGAATGTCTTCGCGCCGCTCGCGCAGTGGAGGCACGCGGATCGGAATGACGTTGAGCCGGTAATAAAGATCTTCGCGGAATAGATTTTCCGCGACCGCCTTGTCGAGATCGCGGTTGGTCGCGGCAATGACGCGCACGTCAATCGAGATTTCTCCCGTACTGCCCACCGGACGAACCGTGCGTTCCTGCAGCACGCGCAGCAGTTTGACCTGCATGGCGAGCGTCATCTCGCTGATTTCGTCGAGGAAAATAGTTCCGCCATCGGCGACTTCGAATAACCCGCGCTTGTTTTGGTTGGCGCCGGTGAAAGCGCCCTTTAGATAACCGAACAGTTCGCTTTCGAGCAGGGTTTCTGGAAATGCCCCGCAGTTCACCGAGACAAACGCTTCCGTGGCGCGCGGCGAACAGACGTGCACCGCGCGAGCCACCAGCTCTTTACCGGTTCCGCTTTCGCCGTGAATAAGAACCGTACTTGCGGTCGACGCCACAGTGCGGACGGTAGCTTTCAGCTTATCCATCGCCGGACTGGATCCGATGATGTTGTCCAGCGAATTGCGGGTCGCGGCATCGCGGCGCAGCGCGAAGTTCTGCTTGCTCAGGACCAGCTTGTCGACTGCGCGCTTGAGGGCGAGTTTAATTTCGTCGACCAACCCGGGACTCTTGCGAATGTAGTCGCTGGCGCCTCCGGCCTTCACGGCTTCGACGGCAGCTTCGTAATCGTCGACGGCGGTAATCAGAATGACGGCAGAATCCGGCGAGACCTTGTGGGCATGGCGCAACACTTCGATGCCGTCGATGTTCGGCATCTTGATATCGGTGATGATGACGTCGTAGAGCGCGCCGTCAATCTTGTTCTTAGCAGCCTGACCGGATTGCACAGTCTCGACGCGATGTCCATCGCGGCGCAGGGAGATGTCGAGCATTTCGCAGATCGAACGCTCGTCGTCGCAGACCAAAATGTTAGCCATGCAACCTCCCTCCTGCAGCTGCGGTCATGGACTGCGCCACGGGTTGCATTGTGGATTGCACCGAAGAAGACTTTTCCGCCAGGTTTACTCCGCGCTCGGCTTCCAGACGCCGCAACCGCAGAACAAAGGTGGTTCCCTGCCCGGGCTTCGACCGCGCCCAGACCTTGCCCTCATGCGCCTGCACAATCTGGTAGACAATGGCCAGACCAAGTCCAGTACCGCCTTCGAAGTTCGACTGGAAAGGTTCGAAGATTTTTTCGATTTGTTGCGGGCTCATGCCAGCGCCGGTATCGGCGAATCCGATCTGCCAGTCGTCCCCTAAAGATTCGATGGAAACGGTGAGGATCCCGCCTTCTTTCATGGCGCGAACTGCGTTTTCGCAGAAGTTCCAGAAGACTTGCTTGAGCCGGTCACCGTCGGCCAAAACCCACGCTTCCGGCGATCCAAAGCGCCGCTCGATTTTGATGCCGGTTTGCTCCGCAGTCATGCGATGTCCCATGAGGGTCAGCGTGTCTTCCACCAGCAGGACGAGATCGACTTTGTCGAAGCGATATTGTTTGGGCCGCGAGTAAGCGAGAAAGTCCGTGATAATGCTGTTCAGACGCTGCGATTCGCGCGTAACGATATCGAGGAGGCGCCGATGCTCCTCGTTCATTTCCGGGACGCCCGACAACATGCTGACCGAGCCGGCAATCGAGGTGAGCGGGTTGCGGATTTCATGCGCGATAGCCGCAGCTAAACGGCCAACGGCCGCGAGGCGATCCTGAATGCGAACTTCGCGCTCCAGGCGACGAATCTCGGTAAGATCATCGAGAACATACACCAGCCCCATGTCGCCGCGGTCTGGTACGTTCATTGCCGCCACGCGCACGCGAAAGGTTTTTCGGAATTTTGTCTTGCCGTCAAATCGCACTTCGGCGTGCTGCGATTCCACACTGGGCAGAGGATCGAGGAACAAGTCAGAGGCTCGCGCTCCCAGCAAGTCCCCGGCCGTGCGCTCCAAAAGCCGCTGCGCCGCCGCGTTCACCAGTGTGATGCGGCCATCGAGCCCGGTCGTGATCAGGCCGCTGCTGATGGAGTGAATCACGTTCTCGTGCAAGGCCTGCAGGTTTTCAAGCGCTCCACTGGCGTCCTTGAGTTGAACGCCCACTTGTTGCAGCTTCGAAGTCAGCAGTCCCGCCAGATAAGCCACGGCGAGGAAGGCAAACAGATTGACGAAAATGATGGCCTGCAGCGCCTTGAAGCTTGGGTGCGTGTTGGAGTACGACGGAATCACTCCGTAGTAATTCAGTTCGAGCACGGTGCCATACAGGATGAAGGCCAAGGCAGCCACAAGCTGCGCCCACATCCGCGGCAGAAGCACGCTGGCTACAATGATGGCGAGCGGATAGAGGAAATTAAGCGAGCTGTCCCAACCACCAGTCTCGTGAATCACGAGGCTGATCAGCACCAAATCGGTCAGGACCTGAATCGTCGCCTGCAGCCGGTGTTCCTGCCAGAACGACAGCAGCAGCACGTAAAACAGCGAGATGCTGTACCAGAACAGGATGGTGCTGAGGAAGAGCCGCATGTTGAGCGGCGAGGGTGTGAACTGGACGACGGCAAGTTCGATCGCGAGCAGAAGGGTCAGGATGAGGATCCGAACCTTCACCAGCCAGGTCAGCCAATTCCGCTCGTCGAACGTCGATTGCATTGCGATCCCAGAGTCGTATTCGGTTGCGTGTTAGGTCTTGGGTCTTAGGACTTAGGCCTTGGGTTTTAGACCTCTAGACCTTCTTTCCGACTCGGAGGCCTCAGCCCTTCGTTTGAGTCCTAAGACCTAACACCTAAGACCTAGCACCCAAGGCCGGAACGAAGGATGTTCGGCTTGGAGGCTGCACCGGATGCTCGCAGCCTCCTCGCCAGCGGGTTTCTAGCCAGAGAGCTTGGCGATCATGGCGAACAGCGGCATGTAGAGCGAAATGACGATGCCGCCGATCGAGACACCCAACAGACCGATGATCACCGGCTCCAACATGGCCAGCATGTCTTTGGTAGCGGCGTCGACTTCTTCTTCGTAGAAGTCGGCGATCTTCTGCAACATGGAATCCATGGCGCCCGTGGCTTCGCCCACGCCGATCATCTGCGTCACCATGTTGGGAAACACGCCGCATTCGCGCAGGGGATCGACGATAGTGCGGCCTTCTTCGATCGCTTTGCGAACCTTCATCAGCGCTTCTTCCAGCACGGCGTTTCCTGAAGTCCGGGCGGTAATCGCCAAGCCTTCCAAAATCGGCACGCCCGAGGTGATCAGTGTGCCGAGGGTTCGGGTGAAGCGGCCCACGGCGATCTTCCGCAGCAGGGTTCCGACCACCGGCATATACAGCAGCATCTTGTCGAAGTAGTACTTGCCGCGCGGATGTTTGCGAATCTGCTTGATTCCGACAACAAACGCAATGCCGCCCACCAGGAAGATCCACCAGAAACCCTGCACGAACGAACTAAGGCCCATGACGATGCGCGTCGGGAGCGGGAGGTTGACGCCCAGTCCGGCGAACAGGTTGGCGAAAATAGGCACGACCCACTTGAGCAGTGCGCCCACAATCAACACCGCCATGCTGACGACGGCCACCGGGTAGATCAAAGCCGATTTGACCGCGGCGCGCAGGCGCACGGCCTTTTCGACGTAGGTGGCAAGGCGCTGCAGGATGACGTCGAGAATACCGCCCGTTTCGCCCGCCTCAATCATGTTGGTGGTGAGGTCGTCGAACACCACGGGATACTGGCGCATGGCGTTGGCCAAAGTCGCGCCGCCTTCCACCGTGGTGCGGACGCCGGTCAGCGTCTTCTGGAAGGCCGGATTTTCCTGGTTAGCCGCAAGAATCTCAAGGCACTGCACTAGGGGCAATCCGGCGTCGATCATGACCGAGAACTGGCGGAAGAAGATCGCGATGTCCTTGACCGAGACCTTGCCCGAACCGAACGTGGGCATCGAGAATTCCTTGCCTTTTTCCCGAATCGCTCCCGGCGTGATGCGCTCCCGGCGCAGAGCCTGCGCCAGAGCCTGCTTGTTGGGAGCCATCCGCTCGCCGGAAATCTTCTGTCCGCTGGCGTCTTTGCCCGAAAATGTAAAGACTGGCATGGTTATTACCCTCTCCTCACTGGCCTGACTACTCCTGTTCCCATCTCACAAACTAGTGTTTCGACGGCGCTGCGCCGCGTCCGGCTGTTGTGCCGGCGGTCGCGGACCGGCTCAATAAGCTGGCACCGCGGTTGATCATTTCCTGCAATTCGTCGACGTTGCTGGAACGCTGCATCGCCACTTCCAGGGAAATCTGCTTCTGGAAATAGTTGGTGGCCAGCGCCTGGTTAAAGGTCTGCATCCCGTACTTTTCCTGGCCGGACTGCATCGAGGAGTAGATCTGGTGAATCTTGTCCTCGCGGATCAGGTTGCGGATGGCGGCATTAGGCACCAGGATTTCCATGATCATGGCGCGCCCCTTGCCATCGATTTTGGGCAGCAAGCTTTGGCACATGATGCCTTCCAGCACCAGCGAGAGCTGGGCGCGAATCTGCGGTTGCTGGTGGGCCGGGAACACGTCGATGATTCGGTTGATGGTCGAGGTAGCCGAGTTGGTGTGCAAGGTACCGAAAGTCAAGTGTCCGGTTTCCGCGATACGCAGGGCGGATTCGATGGTTTCCAGGTCTCGCATTTCGCCGATCAGCACGACGTCCGGGTCTTCACGAAGGGCGGCGCGGAGCGCATCGGTGAAGCTCTTGGTATCGGCGTGGAGCTCACGCTGGTTCACCACGCAGTTCTTGTTCATGTGCACGAATTCGATGGGGTCTTCGATGGTGAGAATGTGGTCGTGACGCTCGCTGTTGATTTTGTCGATCATGGACGCGAGAGTCGTCGACTTACCCGAACCGGTCGGGCCGGTCACTAGCACGAGTCCGCGAGGCTTATCGCAGAGTTTGCTGACCACGGGCGCAAGGCCGAGCTGGTTAAACGATTTGATCTCGAAGGGAATGAGACGGAAGACAGCAGCCGTAGCGCCGCGCTGGTTGAAGACGTTGGCGCGGAATCGGGCCAATCCTTTCAAACCGAACGAGAAGTCGAGCTCCAGGCTTTCTTCAAAGCGATGCTTCTGCGAGTCGGTCATGACGCTGTAGGCCAGCTGCTTGGTCTCGGCCGGGGTCATCTGCGGCAAGTCGAGCGGCACCAGGTGGCCGTGCACACGAATCTGCGGCGGCGAGTTGGTGGTAATGTGCAGATCGCTGCCATTCATTTCCAGCATGCGTTTCAACAGATCGCTTAACGACAAACCCATGGCAAGATTCCCTTTCGTTTAGTCCTGAGTCCCGTGTCCCGAGTCCTGAGTCTTCGATCGGACGACTCGGGACTCGCGGCTCGGGGCTCGTATTAATGAATCGTTTCGCGCGCCACTTCTTCCAGCGAGGTCATGCCGGCCGCGACTTTAATCAAACCGCTGCGGCGCAGCGTAATCATGCCGCGCTCGATGGCCTTCTTCTTCAGCTCGACGGCCGAAGCGCCTACCAGCACCAGTTCGCGAATCTCGTCGTCCACTTCCATCACTTCGTACAAACCGCAGCGGCCTTTGTATCCGGTGTTGTTGCACACGCTGCAGCCTTTGCCCTTCTGAATCTTTATGGTCTTGGCTTCTTCCGGCGAGTAGCCGGCATCGATCAATGTCTGGACGGGAACTTCAATCGGCTCGATACAGTCTTTGCAGATACGGCGAACCAGTCGCTGGGCGCAGATCAAGTGAACCGAGGTCGCCACCAGGAAGGGTTCAATACCCATATTCATCAATCGGGTGATGGTTTCGGGGGCACCGTTCGTGTGCAGCGTGGAAAGAACCAAGTGTCCCGTGAGAGCGGCTTTGATGGCGATTTCGGCGGTCTCGAAGTCTCGGATTTCGCCGACCAGGATGATGTTGGGGTCCTGCCGCAGGAACGAACGCAGGGCGGCAGCAAAGTTCAATCCGATCTGCTCCTTCATCTGGACCTGGTTGACACCTTGCAGCTGAAATTCGACCGGGTCCTCAGCCGTCATGATGTTCGTGTCAGGCTTATTGAGGGTTGAGATCGAGGAGTAGAGCGTGTTGGTTTTGCCGGATCCCGTTGGTCCGGTGACCAGCACCATGCCGTAGGGCTTCAAGATGGCTTTCTCGAATTTGACTAGCGACTCGGGTTCGAAACCGAGCTTGGTCATATCGAGGCGCAGGTTTTCTTTATCGAGCAGTCGCAGTACGATTTTTTCGCCCCACAACACGGGCAGGGTGCTGACGCGGAAGTCGAGTTGCTTCTTGCGTCCGCCGACATTCATCTTCAGCATGATGCGGCCGTCTTGCGGCAGCCGCTTTTCGCTGATGTCGAGCTTCGACATGATCTTGAGACGCGAAGTAATGGCGTCTTTAAGCTTCATCGGCGGCGACATGATCGACTGCAGAACACCGTCAATACGGAAGCGGACGCGGAATTCTTTTTCGTAGGGCTCAATGTGAATATCGCTGGCGCCACGCTTGACGGCGTCGCCCAGAATGACGTTGACCAGTTTTACGACCGGGGCTTCGTCGGCGGCCTTCTCCAGTTCCGACAGCCCTATTTCCTGCTGCTCGGCTTGCAGTTCGACGTCTTCGTCGCTCATCTCCGACATCGACTGCATGACGGATGCGAGATCTTCTTCCTTGCCTGCTCCGTAAGCCTTGTCGATGCCCGCGAGAATCGAACTTTCCGAGGCGACGACCGGTTCGATATTGAAACCGGTCATGAACTTGATGTCGTCCATGGCGAAGACGTTGGTCGGATCGACCATGGCGATGGTGAGCGATGCGCCCACGCGGCTCAGCGGAAGAATCTGGTAGCGCTTGGCGGTTTCGAACGGGATCAGCTTGACGACGGCTGGATCAATTTCAAAGTAAGAAAGATTGATGGCGGGAACGCCGTACTGGCGCGACAGAAAATTGGTGACATCTTCATCGGTCAGGAAACCGAGCTTCACCAATGCAGATCCCAGACGGCAGCTCTGTTCCTTCTGCGTCTTATTCGCTTGTTCCAACTGCTCTGGAGTGATGATTTTCTCTTTGACGAGAAGATCACCCAGCCGTTGAGACATACGCCGATCTCCTATCCACGTGTTCGCACGACATCCGACACCTTGAGGGCGCAACGCAAACGGGTGCTCATTATCGGGAGAGAATGCAGCCCACTCGCGTTGACATAAATTGTCACCGCAGCCGCGTTACTGCACCACTTACTTAAGTACTTGCACCTGACGGGGATGAGCGGGGAAATCCAGCAAAATCGGTTCAACTCCGCGCCAAATGAAAGTTTTGCAAGGTTTGAGAGCGAGACAAACGACTCCAGTACATGCACTTCAGTAAGCGAGAGGCTGCGATTCGAAAGGGATGACGAACTCGATTAGACTCGGAAAGTGAGGAATTCTTTAACGTTGGCTCCCCCAGACCGGGATGCGATCCGCCATTACTACTCCACTCTCTATAAAGAATGGGGAGCGCAGCATTGGTGGCCTGCCGAGACCCAGTTTGAAGTCATCGCGGGGGCGTACCTGACGCAGAATACGGCGTGGACCAACGTCGAGCGTGCACTAGCGAATCTGCGGGCCGCCGGGGTTCTCAGTGTTGAGGGAATCAGAAACGTCAGACGTGCGAAGCTGGAGCGGCTGATTCGATCTTCAGGATATTTTCGGCAAAAAGCCCAGAGGCTCAAAACCTTCGTCGCATTTCTCGACGAGCAGTACGAGGGATCTCTGGAGCAGATGTTCTCTCAACCCACGGCCCAACTGCGGGAGCAGTTGCTCGGATTGAATGGTGTGGGGCCGGAGACCGCGGACTCGATTCTTCTTTATGCGGGGAATCACCCCGTATTCGTGGTGGATGCGTATACGCGGCGCATTCTCGAGCGGCACGAGATATTGCCGGCGGGAAAGACCGACTACGAGGAGATTCGCGAGTTCTTTCAGCGGGCGCTGGAACCGGTCGTGAAAAGACAGGAAGAAAAGCCAGATGATTTGACGGTACCACCGGCCAAGGGGGCTCGCGGGGCGTCGCATCCTCCCTCTGCGATGAGCACGGCGAAACGGACTGCGCTGGTGCAGGTTTACAACGAAATGCACGGGCTGATCGTTGGGGTCGGCAAGAACTTCTGTGGAAAATCCCGCCCAAAGTGTGACGGATGTCCTTTACAGCGATTCCTGCCAGAGCGTATGTAATGCGATAGCGAGATGTTCGTTAAAGCCTCCATCCGCGCGTTCCACTGCATTGTAGCCGTCGCGGTAGCAGTGGTTGCGCTGTCCGGATCGACTTCCTTTCAGACGCTCCGCCAGGCTGCAGATCACGCAAACCTGCTGATCGGAACCGCAGTCCGTCCGTCGCTGTTCTCAGAAGCAGCGTATTCGCAGACACTGGCACGCGAATTCAACATGGTTGCAGCGGAAGATGCCATGAAATGGTGGACGGTGCGGCAGAAGGCGGAGGGCTTTGATTTTCATGACGGGGACGAGGTGGTCCGTTTTGCTCAAGCGCATGGCATGAAAATTCGCGGCCACTGCCTGGTTTGGGATCACGACAATCCGGAATGGCTGGCTGCGAGGAAGCTCGCTCCGCCGGAGTTGTCGCGGCTATTGCAGGATCATATCGCGACCGAACTGAAGCACTATCATGGGCAAGTATTTGCCTGGGACGTGGTCAACGAAGCGCTGGATGAAAAGGGACACTTCAAGGATTCCATCTGGTACAACCGGCCTGGGATCGGCTTTGCCGATCAAGGTTCCAAATATGTGGAGCAGGCGTTCCGCTGGGCGCGCGAGGCCGACCCGGCCGCTCTTCTCTTCTACAACGAGAATGGAGCGGAAGGCGCGGGCGTGAAATCGGACGCGGTGTACAACATGGTCAAGGACTTTAAGCAGCGGGGCGTTCCGATTGATGGCGTGGGACTGCAAATGCACATCGACCGCCTCGACTTTGACGCCGCCGTCGTCTCCGCGAATATCGCCCGTTTAACGGCACTCGGATTGCAGGTGCACATCACGGAACTCGATGTGTCATTGCCGGTAGACGGAAACGGTATTGCCCAGGCGAACGATCTAGCTGCGCAGGCGGAGATTTATCGCGCCGTGGTGCAGGCCTGCATGCAGAATCCCGGATGCACGGCGATCCAGACCTGGGGATTTACCGACAAGTGGTCGTGGATCGGGTCCCATTCCAAGCACACGCACGGGGCCGCACTTCCGTTCGATCGCCAATACAGGCCGAAAGCCGCCTACGATGAGATATTGAAGGCCCTTTCTGCTGGAACTCATCCCGCGCGCTAGCTGATATCTATTCTGGAACTGTCTAAGTCTGGCGCATCCCGGCACTTTCCCGCGCATCTATAATGACTTGCGCATGCGGGCGAGCGCTTTCTGCGCCTGAAATGCCGGTGAACATGGCTGGAACGGCGCCAATTCGTGCTCCTAGGGCTTCGTACCGCAAGCAGGTCATGATCCTGCTGGCCGTGTCCGTATTTCTGCTGCTGGCCATACTGGTCTCGCAGACGGCATTTGACCTCAACTTCCTGCGTCCCGACAGCAACCAGGACATAGCCGTTTTCGCCGCACTGTCGGCCCTGATCTTTTTGCTGTTTGTTGCGCTGACGTTTGTGCTCATGCGCAGCCTGCTAAAACTGTTTGCGGAGCGGCGGCTTGGAGTTTTGGGCTCGAAGTTCCGCACGCGCATGGTAGCGGGCGCGCTGCTGCTGTCGTTCGTGCCCGTCATGGTCATGTACTGGTTCTCGTATGGGCTGATGAACCGCTCGATCGACAAATGGTTTTCGACGCCGGTCGAGGAAGTCCGCGCCGACACCAACGCCATGGCCTCTCTGCTGGCGAGCTATGCCATGCAGAATGCCCGGGCGGAAGCGGTTGCGATCGCGTCATCTCCCGAGATCGAGCACGCATTTTCCGGCCATGGTTTTTCGGGCGTAGTGAATGAATTCCAGCATCATGAACTGACGTTGCAGGGCGGATTTGCCCTGGCAATCCGCGACGGCAATGCCGAGGCGAGCTTTAATGCTCCCGCACCATGGCCGATGCTGAAGCCGCGCCTGCCGCTGGCCGATGCGACGGCGGGGCGGCCGGCGCAGTTCAAGTGGCAACAAATCGAATACACGGTGGGCACAGCCCCGGTCGAGGGTGGAGGCATCATTCTGGTGGCGATGCCGTTGCCGAGCGAATTTTCGCAAACCGTCCGCGAAGTCGAAGCCAGCCAGCAGCGCTACTACAATCTTGCCCGCGAGCGCCGCATCGTGCGCCGCACCTACATGTACCTGCTGCTGTTGCTGACGATGCTGGTGCTGTTCGTCACCACGTGGCTCGCGCTGTTTCTCTCCAAGATCGTCACGCGTCCATTGGCGGCCCTGGCCGAAGCGACCCAGGAGATCTCGCGTGGACGTTTGGACTATCGCGTGGATGTGAGCGCGGCCGACGAAATCGGGGACCTGGTCCGCTCCTTCAATCGCATGGCGGAGGACCTTGAAGCCAGCCGCAAGCAAATTGAAGCATCGAGCCTGGAACTCAGCGCGGCCAATCAGGAGTTGGACCAGCGCCGTCGGCAGACCGAGACGATTCTGGAGAGCATTCCAACTGGCGTTCTTTCCGTCGACGCCAACCGGCGCATCACACACGCCAATCAGGCGCTGATGCGGATGTTCCATCCCGACTCGACTCACGATGGAAGCAATCAAATCCTGCGCGGAGCGGCCCTGGCAGACGTGTTCCCCGCGGACATCATGGAAACTTTCGAACCGCTGTTGCGCCGGGCAGACCGCATGGGGATGACGACGAGCCAAGTGGAAATGCAATTCCCCCGAACATCTTTGAACGTGGCGGTCACCGTGGCCACGTTGCAGAAACCTGGGGAGCGCTCGGGCTACGTGATTGTGTTCGAAGATTTGTCGGACTTGCTGAAGGCACAGAAACAGGCGGCGTGGCGCGAGGTGGCTCGCCGGGTCGCGCATGAGATCAAGAATCCACTTACGCCGATCGCGCTATCGGCCGAGCGCATCCGTCGGCAACTGGATCGGGCAACGCCACCCGATCCGACAACTCTGAGTGTGGTTCGAACGTGCGCTGATACGATCACCGGGGCAGTGGAAACGGTGCGCGGCCTGGTGGATGAATTCTCGACCCTGGCCCGCTTTCCAGTGGCCCACCCGCAGCCCGTGGAAATTAACGACGTCGTCGCCAGCGCGCTGGCGATGTTCAGCGATCGCCTGGAAGGGATTCGTTTTCACACGTCCCTTGCACCAGATTTACCCAAGGTGTTGGCGGACAGCGACGCGATTAAACGTGCCATCGCGAACCTGGTTGACAATGCGGCGGAGGCTCTGCAGGACGCCATGCTGCGCGAGATTCAGGTGACTACTGCCCTTGTGGTAAGTCGGGACGCGGTCGAGATCACCGTCGCGGATACCGGCCACGGTGTCACCCGCGAATTGAAGGAAAAGCTGTTCCTGCCCTACTTCTCGACGAAAAAACGCGGAACCGGCTTGGGCTTGGCAATCGTCAGCCGCATCATCGAAGACCATCATGGTTCCATTCGCGTGGAGGAGAACCATCCGGTGGGCACGCGGTTCATCGTAGAACTTCCAGTGGTCCCGGAATCGACGCCGGCAGCGGCGGTCGTACAGCATGCATAACATTCTTATCGTTGATGACGAAGCCGGAATCCGCGATTCGCTTTGCGGCATTCTGGCGGACGAGGGCTACTCTGCCGCTTCGGCAGACAGTGCTGAGGCCTGCCTGGAACTTCTTCGCAAGACGGCATTCGAGGTCATTCTGTTGGACATTTGGCTCCCCGGCATGGATGGCCTGGAAGCGCTGCAGAAGATTCGCGAACATGAGAATGCGCCCGAGGTCATCATGATCTCCGGGCATGGCACGATTGAAACCGCCGTGCGCGCCACCAAGCTGGGCGCATACGATTTCCTGGAAAAGCCGTTGTCGGTCGAGAAGACGCTGATTCTGATCAAGAACGCAATCGACGCCAAGAAACTGCAGCGCGAAAATGTCGAGCTCAAGAAACAGCTGCAAGCCAAGAACGTAATTGTCGGCGACAGCATTCCGATGAAAGCGCTGCGGCAGCAGATCGGCCTCATGGCCCCGACGAACGGTCGCGTCCTCATTTACGGCGAGTCAGGGACCGGCAAAGAGCTTGTAGCACACGCCATCCACGCGCAGAGCCTTCGGAAAGACGAGACGTTCGTTGAAGTCAACTGCGCGGCCATCCCCGAAGATTTGATCGAGAGTGAGCTGTTCGGCCACGTGAAAGGATCGTTTCCAGGAGCGGCAGGCGACAAGGAAGGCAAGTTCCAGCGAGCGCACGGAGGCACGCTGTTTCTCGATGAAGTGGGCGACATGAGTCTCAAGACGCAGTCCAAGGTGCTGCGCACGCTCGAGGAACAGCGCTTCACTCCGGTGGGAAGCGATAACACGATTACGGTGGACGTTCGCGTGATTGCGTCCACCAACAAAGACCTGGAGCAGGAGATTTCGCGCGGCAACTTTCGCGAAGACCTGTTTTATCGCCTGAACGTGATTCCCTTCTTCGTGCCGCCGCTGCGCGAACGCAAAGAAGATATTCCACAGCTGGCTCGGCACTTTCTGAAGGAACTCGCGGCGACCTACGGACGGCGCCCGCGTGAGATCAGCGATGACGCCATCGACATCCTGATGCGTTATTCATGGCCGGGAAATGTACGCGAGTTGCGCAACGTCATCGAACGCGTGGTCATTATGAATCCCACGACGACTAAGTTCGATAGCAAGCACCTGCCGCCGCTGGTTTATCGAGATGGAGGCCGGCGCACGCCGAAAGGTGAGTTCTCAACATTGCATCAGGCGCGCGACGCCTATGAGCGGGACTATATTCTGAAGACGCTCGACCAGCATCACGGCAATGTGAGCCGCACGGCGGAAGTGCTTGGGTTGGAACGCAGTCATCTCTACCGCAAGATGAAAACACTGGGAATCGCCGCAAAAGAATAGTCTTCGCGGCGATCCCTTCCCGTCGATCGGAAAATTACTGGCTCAGCGGCAGCAGTGCCTGGCAAGCTGCTTCGCTGGGAATGCCGGCGCCCGTGGGCTGAACGCGGATAAGGGCATCTTCGAAGGAACAGAAGCTGCGGACCCCAGTGCGATTCACGGTTGCAGGCACCGCGGTTGCATAATATTGCGACGCAGGCGGGCCTCCGGAACCAACGGCGGTAAACAGATATCCACTCTTGGCGCCGCTGGCCAGATCGCTGCCGATCAGGCAAGCGTTATTCGAACTGGGAGTGCAGGGGCTCATGCCGCCAAGGTTCGACAACGCGGGGGCGTATCCAACCGTGGGATAGGCCGCGCTGTAGGTGATCTCAACCGCATTGATGGCTTTGATCGACTGCACCGCCGAGGCTTCATTGGCGGCGATCTTGGCGTGCATCAGGTTGGGGATGGCGATCGCGGCAATGATGAGAATGATTGCTACGACGATCAGCAGTTCGATCAGCGAAAAACCTTTCTGTTTCCGCATGTAGGGTCCCTCCGTCTTTACAGAACGCGCGCGCCGTTGAACCTTGCGTGCGCCACAGAACTAACTTTATTTCTATCGATTGCTCTAACTATCGTTTCACCATGTGAATCTCGGTGCCGTTTTTGTGAAACTTTACTTCATCCATCAACTGGTTAATGAGGAAGATTCCGCGCCCGTGATTCGAGTACAGGTTCTCGCCCATGGTGCAGGCGGGGATGGCCTTGGGATCGAAGCCTTCACCCGGATCCCGCACAATAATAAGCACTCCGCGGTGTTGCTCGCAGGCTACCAGGCACTCGACCGTCTTGCTCGGATCCTCCTTGGCGCCGTGCACTACAGCATTAGCCAAGGCTTCCTGCAACGCCAACTCAATAGCATCTTCCTTGCCATCGAGGCAATGGGTTTGGCGGACGACCTCCATGACCTGCTCCACGACTTGGTCCACTGCCTTGCGGTCAGCGGCGAGCGTGACCTTTACCCGTAGAGCAAGCTGGTCTGGATCGAAGTCGTACTCCGGGAATTGCTCCTCGGAAGAAGCCCCAGGTTCCATGGTGGGTGGTTTGTCCTTGTCCGCCCGTACGCGCGGCCCACTGGGGATTCTAGTCCCAAACCGTGAAATCCCGCAATGGGTGCGACATTCAGGCCGTTGGTTGAAACACAACTTTAACCTTTTGTGTCGTCAGCCGCGAGCTCAGGCGCTTCCCTGGATTCGCCGGAAAGCTCTTCCATGCGATGTTCCAGCTGGCGGCGCCAGTCCAGTTCTTCGATAAAGTGACGGGAATCGCGCCATCCCGGATGAGCCTTCACATAGAGTTCGAGAAAGACTTTGGTCCCTAGCATGCGCTCGATTTGGATCCGGGCGGCGGTGCCGATCTTCTTCAGCATCCGCCCGCCTTTTCCGACCAGAATGCCCTTTTGACCATCACGCTCGCAGTAGATCGTGGCGGAGATCCGGGTGAGCCGTTTGCCCTCTTCGAAGCCGTCGACAATGACCGTGGTCGCGTACGGAATTTCTTCGCTCGTATTCAGCAGGACCTGCTCGCGGACACTCTCTGCCGCCATAAAACGCGCGGGCTGATCGGTGACCTGGTCCTCGGGAAAATAGGCTGGGCCAGCCGGAAGGGATGAGATCACTCTCTCCAGCAAGGTGTCGAGGCCGTTGCGCTTGAGCGCCGAAATTGGAATGACTTCGGCGAAGTCGTAGAGCTTGCGGTATTCCTCGATCAGGGGCAGCAGTTTCGACTTCTCTTTAATGAGGTCGACTTTGTTCAAGATCAGGAGTGCCTTCGTGCCAGAGTGCTTGAGCAGGTCAAGGGCGAACTGGTCGCGGGGATCGAGCTTGTGCGTCACGTCCATGATGACGAGCACGAGGTCGCAGCCTTCGAGGGCCTCGCGTACTTCGACCATCATCTTGCGTCCCAGGGACGAGTCGGGTTTGTGTACGCCGGGAGTATCGATCAGGACGATCTGCCCCCCACCTTTACCCTTCTTCTTCGGCACATGAACAATGCCCTGGATGCGGTTGCGGGTGGTTTGTGGCTTAGGCGAGATGATGGCCAGCTTTTCGCCGACCAGCGCATTGAGCAGGGTCGACTTGCCCGCGTTGGGGCGGCCTAGGATGCAAACGAAACCAGAACGGAATGGCATGATTTGGTTTTTCGGTATTCGGTGTTAGGTACTAGGTGTTAGGTGTTGGGCCTTCGGTCTTAGGGGTTGGGCTCAAGGCGGGACCTAAGACCCAGAACCCAAGACCCTAAATCAATTTCAACTGTCTCGGCTGGACCGCGCTCACGCGCACTCGCTCGACTTTGCGATCGGTGGATTCCAGCACCTCAAAACGCAAACCGTCTTCTTCCACGGCTTCGCCTTTGCGCGGAATTCTTCCGGCCAATTCACTCACCAACCCGGCGATCGTCGCCGACTCTTTTCCCTCCGGCTTGGTGCCGAATAGTTCGTCGAGACGGTCCACGTCCATCCCGCCGGCGACGATGAACGATTTTTCTCCTTCGCGCACAACTTCGGGCTTTTCGTGATCGTCACGGATCTCGCCCACGATCTCTTCCACCAGGTCTTCGATGGTGACCAGTCCCGCCACGCCGCCGTATTCGTCGACAACGATCGCCATGCGCACATTCTGTTTCTGCATCTCGCGCAACAGGTCGCTTCCCAGCTTGCTTTCGGGGACAAAATACACGTCGCGGCGCATTACTGTGTCGACCCTCCGAACGTGAGCCTCGGTGTCCGGCACCTGCAACACGTCTTGCGCGTACACAATACCTTTGATGTTATGAATCGTGCCCTCATACACCGGCACTCGGGAATAGTGTTTGGCGCGCAGCATCTCGATGAAGCGCTCGACGGTGGTGTCGGTGGGAACGGCAAACATCGCTGGGCGCGGCTTCATCGCTTCACGCACCGTTTTGCCGCTGAATTCCACAACCGATTGAATCAGATCGCGGTCGCCCTCTTGAATAATTCCCTCTTCCTGCCCAGCTTCAATCAGAGCGTCCACCGCCTCGGCGGAAGTCTCCGGCTGCTCGGTCATGTTTTGCTTGGTCAGGGAAACGACCGACTGCAGAAATCCCAGGACAATCGTCACCGGCATCATCAGATAGATGAGAACCTTCAGCAGCGGCGTCCAGCGCACCAGCCAGTCCCCTTTGGTACGCGAGAAAAACAGGTAGGGCAAGAATCGATTACACAAAATGACCGTCAGGGTCAGGATGATGGCCGACTGCAGGATTTCGTAGGTGTTCCAGCGCTGGTCGCTGAAGACCACGAACCCCACAATCAGCGCAATCGAGGCCATCGTCAGCTGGGTTAACACCGCCATCGAAAGGGCGGCTCGGGTTCGGCTGACCCCTAACGCCGGTTCGACTTTTTGCTCGAACGCATCGATATTGTCCTGAAATTCGCGGGAGAGGAACTTGCCGAGTTCCTGGTAAACGCGATCCACGTAGGAAGCGAGCGTGAGCAGGCCCATCAGCAGGAAGAAACTGAGGACGATGGCAAGGCTCATGGCGTCCTCCGCGATTTGCCGGGACCGGGGGTGCTCCGGGGACGCGCCGAATGCCCTGCCACGGTGCGCTCGATCAACGCCACGGGCAACCTAAGCTGCCGGCGCAATCTTTCTTCTTTGTGCGCCATTGAACCATTATCGCGCTCGTGATCGAAGCCTGCCAGATGCAGCACGCCGTGCAGGATCAGGATCTTTAATTCGGTGGAAACGGGATGCCCGAGGTGGAAGGAATTTTGCAGCGCGATGTCGGCGGAAATAGCGATTTCGCCCGCGGACTGCGCTTTCGCGACGCGACTGCTGCTGCCCGAGTCGGAAGGAAATGACAGGACATCGGTCGGCTTATCCTTGCGGCGAAACTCGCGGTTCAGCTTTCGAATCGCCGCACTCCCGGTGATGAGCACATTCACGCGCCCGCGCAGGCCGACGGCCCGCCTTGCGCGTGAGACGAAGCGCTCCATCGCCGCAGCGCTCACACCGTCGATCTTCTTCTCCAGGATCACCAAGCTCCGTCGTCTTTCCCTCGCCAAACAAAGTCGCACAAATAAAAAGGAGGCTCTTTGGCCGAGCCCCCTACTAGTTCCATTCTATTCCCGTTCCGCGGGTGCAGCCCTTTCACTGGATGACGCCGGCCGCTCTGCCGGTACTTCGGCGCTCCTGGGTTCCGC
>Ga0335070_10003398_pt1 | contig 18590 bp, 17 predicted proteins | sample Lox_Sample_13_FD_206722 | JGI IMG/M metagenome (GOLD analysis project Ga0335070, IMG submission 206722) | Soil microbial communities from Loxahatchee National Wildlife Refuge, Florida, United States - Lox_Sample_1.3 | ecosystem: Environmental > Terrestrial > Soil > Wetlands | place: USA...
GGGATCTGCACCGCCACCGAAGCGGCGGCCGTGGCGGTCCTCTATGCCGTTGTGGTCGGCCGCTTCGTGTACGGCGAACTCCACTGGGGCCATCTCCCGCGGCTTCTGGTGGAAAGCGCCGTCATCACCGCCGTCATCATGTTCATCATCGCCAACGCCGCCGTCTTCGGCTGGCTCATGGCGGCGCTCCAGATGCCCCAGAAGGTGACGGCCTTCTTCACCGCCATCACGAGCGAGCCCTGGCTCATCCTCCTCATGATAAATCTCTTCCTGCTCTTCCTCGGCACCTTCATGGAGACCACCGCCATCCTTATCATCCTTACCCCGGTTCTCCTTCCACTCGTCAAGCAGCTCGGCGTGGATCCCATTCACTTCGGCGCCATCATGGTCCTGAACGTCGTCATCGGCCTCACCACGCCGCCGCTCGGCGTCTGCCTCTTCATCAGCTGCGGCATAGCCGGTATCTCCCTCGACCGGATCAGCCGGGCCATGGTGCCCTTCTGGGCGGCCGCCATCCTGGTCCTCCTCCTGGTTACGTACCTCCCGCCCATCTCCCTCTGGATCCCCCATTTCTTCCTGAGGCGCTGACGAGAGAAGCGCCGAGGAAATCGGAGATTGGTCCAGGCATTTGTACGACCACACAAGGTGCTTGATGCCGATGAGATTTCATACTATGGTGGTAACTTCGCGCGGAAGCACGCCACTCTACCTCGAGCAGAGAAAGAGGAATGGCAAACACCTCCCAGGATCGCCCTCACCTCCAGCGCTGGCTCACTGCAGCAGTGGCCCTGCCGCTCCTCGTGGCCATCGTCGCCCGCGGGCCGGAGTGGCTCATTACCATCCTGATCGTGGTCGTTACGACCCTTGGGCTCCTGGAACTCGGCCGGCTCCTCCTCCATGAAGCCCCCGTCCGGCTCCGCCTCCTCCTCGCCAGCGGCGGGGTCGTGTTCCCTCTTGCTACTTACTGGCTCGGGCCGACCGGCTTGACCGGAGCAGCCGCCGCCTTCCTCTTCGTTAGCATTCTCCCCTTTCTCTTCTACGCCACCATGGATCGGGAGATCTTGAGATCCCTTGGCGCCATGGCCTTCGCCGAGCTCTACGTCCCCTTCACTATGTCCCACTTGCTCCTCTTCCTGCGGTTTCCAAATGGACGCCGCTGGATTTTCCTGGTCCTAGCCGTCATCTTCGCCGGCGACACCGGTGCCTTTTACAGCGGCCGCCTCTGGGGACGTCACCGCCTCGCTCCGGTCCTCAGCCCCAAAAAGACGATCGAGGGTGCCGTCGGCGGCCTCATGGCCTCGCTGGCCATGACGGTTTTCGCCGGCAAGCTCCTCAACCCTGCTCCCTTCAAGGTGGGCGCCCTCCTGTTCCTCGGCCTGGGTCTCGCCCTGGTCGGTCAGGTTGGTGACCTCATGGAATCCATGGTCAAGCGGGCCAGTCGAGTGAAGGATGCCGGGGCTCTGCTTCCCGGGCACGGCGGGATGCTTGATCGACTGGACAGCCTCCTCTTTGCCTTTCCCTTCACCTACTACGTCGCCTTTTTCCTGATCTGAGCCAGCAGGGGGATAGGGATTTGAAGCGAATCGTCATTCTCGGCTCAACCGGCTCTATCGGCCGAAACGCCCTCTGGGTGGCGGAGCGGTTTCCTGACCGCTTTCAGGTGGTCGGCCTGGGGGCGGGGAAGAACGTCGAACTTCTGGCGGAACAGGTCCAGCGCTTTCGTCCCCGGGTGGTTTCCGTCCTGACCGCCGAGCTTGCCGGAGATCTTCGCCGTCGCCTGCCTTCGGGAACCGAGGTCCTCGCCGGCCTGAGCGGCTACCAGCAGGTGGCCGCTCTTCCGGAGTCGGAGCTCGTCCTCTCGGCCATGGTGGGCGCCGCGGGCCTCATGCCCACCCTGGCAGCTCTCCGCGCCGGAAAGGATGTGGCCCTCGCCAACAAGGAGACACTGGTCATGGCCGGCGACCTGGTGACCACCGAGGTCGGGCGGCACCAGGTGAGGCTCCTCCCGGTGGATAGTGAGCACAGTGCCGTCTTCCAGGCCCTGACCGGGCACCGCCGGCAGGATCTCAACCGTATCGTCCTCACCGCCTCGGGCGGCCCCTTCCTCCACGCTAGCCTGGAGGAACTTCAGCGGGTGACTCCGGCTCAGGCCTTGGCCCACCCCAACTGGCGCATGGGCCCGAAGGTGACGATCGACTCGGCCACCCTCATGAACAAGGGTCTCGAAGTCATCGAGGCGAGATGGCTCTTTGATCTTGACCTATCCCAGGTCGCCGTCGCCATTCATCCCCAGAGCATCGTCCACTCCCTAGTGGAATACGTGGACGGATCTGTGATCGCCCAGCTTGGGATCCCCGACATGCGGGTGCCCATCGCCTATGCCCTCTCCTACCCCGAGCGATTGGCCCTCGATCTCCCGCCCCTGGACCTGCTGGCGGTGCAGACCCTCACGTTCCTCGAGCCGGACCGAGTCCGGTTCCCCTGTCTCGGTCTGGCCTTTGCCGCGCTCAAGGCTGGAGGAACCATGCCGGCAGTGCTAAACGCGGCCAACGAGATGGCGGTGGAGGCGTTCCTGGCCGGGCGGATACCCTTCCTTGCCATTGGCGGAGTGGTGGAGGAGACACTGGAGCGGCATCGGTCCAGCCCCGCAGTGGAGGTGGAGGTCATTTTGAGCGCCGACCGCTGGGCACGAGAGGAGGCGCACCGGATCATAGATCGCCTTAGTTGAGCATCCCTGGTCCGGAGGGGACATCGCCTGCTATGATTCATATAACACCGCCGGAGGTTCAAGGCCCGGTCTGCACGGAAAACAAAGTGTTCCGTTAGGTTGTCCGAGAACTCCCAAGACAATCCTCTTCTCCCCCTTCGGAGGGGGAGAGGGAAAGTGGCTACAAGGGTCGGTCTGACGGACAACCTGTCTCTCCTCGGGGGGAGGGCAAGGGTGGTTCCAAACTTGCAGGCGACGACGGGGATGATTATCCCCTTATGCACCATTTGTTGGGTGCGCCGAGCGCCCTACCTGAAACAGAAGGAGCCGTGAAATCTTGGAAGCACTTCTAGCCTTTCTTCGTACTTTCGCAGCCTTCGTGGTTTCCCTCGGGATCCTCATTTTCATTCACGAGTTCGGCCACTTTCTCGCCGCCAAACTATCGGGGGTTAACGTCGAGCGTTTTTCTCTCGGCTTTGGGCCACGTCTCTTGGGACGAAGGTGGCGGGAGACCGACTACCGCATCTCCGCCTTCCCTCTCGGCGGCTACGTGAAGATGCTCGGCGAGGCGGCCGATGAAGAGGTGCCCGAGGAGCTACGGCACGCCTCTTTCTCCCATCAGCATCTGTTTCGCCGGGTGGCCATTGTGGCCTGCGGGCCCCTTTTCAATATCCTCCTCGCCTACCTCGTCTATACCCTCACCTTTGCCCTCTTTGGCCTCGCTCGCCCCTCCACCGATGTCGGTTCGGTGAGCCCCGACTCCGCCGCCGCTACCGCGGGAATTCAACCGGGCGACAAGGTGCTGGCCGTTGACGGGGTGCCAGTCGAGGAATGGGGTCAGCTTTCCGATTTGATTCAGAACGCGGGAGACCGGCCCGTTGAGATCCGCGTGCAGCGCGGCTCGGAAGTCCTGACCTTTCGGATCGTCCCCGAGATGAGGAAGACAAGGAACCTGCTGGGTGAGGAGATCCAACGGCCCCTCATCGGGATCGTCGCCTCGGGCAAGGTGAACGTGGAGCAGGTGAATCCATTGCAGGCTGTCTATTACGGCGCCGACCAGACCTGGCAGGTCATCAAGCTCACCTTTATCGTCATCGGCAAGCTGTTCCAGGGCGCGATCTCGCCGCGAACCCTTGCCGGTCCCATTGGTATCGCCCAGATGTCGGGACAGGTGGCCGAGGCCGGCGCCGCGGCCTTCCTCTCATTTCTGGCGCTCCTCAGCATCAACCTGGGGATTCTGAACCTTCTTCCCATCCCGGTGCTCGACGGTGGTCACCTCCTCTTCTTCCTGATCGAGGCCATCATGGGGAGACCCCTGAGCATGCGAAAACGGGAGATGGCTCAGCAGGCTGGCCTCTTCCTTCTCATCCTGCTCATGGTCTTCGTGTTCTACAACGACATCCACCGACTCCTGTATCCTGGACGTTTTACGCCCTAAGCATCAGAGGGCATAGAGCATAGGGGCCGTGAAGATTCTCGCCGTCGACACCTCTACGTCCCTCGGGAGCATCGCCCTCCTCGATGGGCCCGTGGTCAGAGCCGAGTTCGCCCTCAACGTGAGTGCCACCCACAACCAGCGTCTCCTGCCGGGAATCAACCGCCTGCTCACCGACGTCGGCTGGCCCATCGAAGATCTGGACGGCCTGGCGATCGGCCTCGGTCCCGGGAGTTTCACTGGCCTTCGGATCGGGATGAGCGTGATGAAAGGCCTCGCTTTCGCCACCGGGAAACCCCTGGCGGGGGTGCCGACACTGGATGCATTGGCCGCCAATGTTTCACTCGCTCCCTGGACCATCTGTCCGGTCATGGACGCCCGGAAGGGTGAGGTCTACACCGCCCTCTATCGAGGCGGCGAGGGCCACGATCTGGAAAGGCTCACACCGTACCAGGTGATGAAGCCCCAGAGTCTCGCCGATTTCATCACCGGGAAGACGGTACTTCTCGGAGACGGTCTCCTCCGCTATGGCGACATTCTGGCAGCCGGGCTCGGGGATCGCTTCGTGCGAGCGCCAGCTTATCTCAACGCGATTCGCGGCGCCTCTATCGGCTGGCTCGCCATCGAGCGTCTGCGCCGCGGCTTCGCCGAAGACATCTCGACCTGCACCCCCCTCTACATTCGTCCATCGGAGGCTGAACTCGCGCGCACGAACGGCTGACTACGGCAGGACCCTTCGTATCATCCTTGTTGACAAAAGCTTCTCGATTGCATACATATACTTTTTACTTCAAATGGAGACCTTTCACCCGACGAGCCCAGCCGTTCTCTCGCCCTTGCACGTAGAGAGGTTTGCCTATGGAGAAATGGGACGAAGAGCTCATTGCCCGGCTTCTTCCTCACGACGAAGAGCTTCGCAAGCAGGTGGCAGCACATCGGAAATACGAAGAACAGCTCGAAGAGTTCAACCGGCGGCCATACATCACTACGGAAGAAGCCATGGAGAAAAAACGGATTCAAAAACTCAAACTGGCCGGCCGAGACAGGATCGAGGCGATCCTGGCGAGGTATCGACAGCAGGGTTGAGCCATGAAACTCAGCGGGGCCCAGATATTTTTCGAGTGCCTGAAGGCCGAGGGTGTAGACACCGTCTTCGGCTTCCCGGGCGGCGCCGTCATCGACCTCTACGATGAGATGCCCAAACACAAGATCCATCACATCCTCGTGCGCCACGAGCAGGGTGCCATCCACATGGCGGACGGGTACGCTCGGGCCACGGGGCGCGTCGGGGCATGTCTCGTCACCTCCGGCCCCGGCGCCACCAACACCGTCACCGGCGTTGCCACGGCCTACATGGATTCCATTCCGGTGGTGATCTTCACCGGGCAGGTGCCCACCCACCTCATCGGCAATGACGCCTTCCAGGAGGTGGACATCATCGGGATTACCCGTCCTTGCACCAAGCACAACTACCTGGTGAAGGACGTGGCCGATCTGGCCCGCATCATTCGGGAGGCCTTCTACCTGGCGAGCTCCGGGAGGCCGGGGCCGGTGCTCGTGGATCTGCCCAAGGATGTGATCAGCAGCAAGACCGAGTTCAAGTACCCCAGAAAGGTGGCCCTCCGAGGTTACAAGCCTACCTACGAGGCTCACATGGGGCAGATCAAGCGGGCCTACGACGAGATCGCTGCCGCAAAGCGGCCGGTGATCTACGCCGGGGGCGGGGTCATTCACTCCAACGCCGCCAAGGAGCTCCGTCAGTTCGGTGAGACCATGGCGTGCCCGGTGACCACCACCCTCATGGGCCTGGGCGGGTTCCCTGCTCCCCATGAGCTCTGGCTGGGTATGCTGGGGATGCACGGCACCTTCCGGGCCAACATGGCGGTGGGCCACTCGGATCTCCTCATTGCCATCGGCGCCCGGTTCGACGATCGAGTCACGGGCAAGATCGCGGAGTTCGCCCCCGAGGCGAAGATCGTCCACGTGGACATCGATCCCACCTCCATCAGCAAGAACGTCCTCGTGGACATTCCCATCGTGGGCGACTGCAAGGATGCCCTGAAGAAGCTGCTCCATCTCGCCGAGGAGCATCCCGTCACAGGCCTAGAGGCTGCTCGGAAGCCCTGGTTGAACCAGATAGAAAAGTGGCGGCAGACCTACCCTCTGGCCTATGAACAGGGACCGGACGTCATCAGGCCCCAGTTCGTGGTGGAAAAGATCTACGAGCTCTCCAAGGGCAGGGCCATCATTACCACCGAGGTGGGCCAGAACCAGATGTGGACCGCCCAGTACTACCACTTCTCCGAACCGCGCACACTTCTCACCTCGGGCGGTTTAGGGACCATGGGCTATGGACTCCCGGCAGCCATCGGCGCTCAAGCGGCCTTCCCCGAGCGGCTGGTCGTTGATGTCGCCGGCGACGGCAGCATCCAGATGTGCATCCAGGAACTCATCGTCGCCGTGGAGAACAAGCTGCCGGTGAAGGTTGCCATTCTCAACAACCAGTACCTGGGGATGGTGCGGCAGTGGCAGGAGCTCTTTTACGACCGCCGGTACTCCGAGACCTGCCTCAGCGCCGCTCCTGATTTCGTGAAGCTGGCCGAGGCTTACGGAGCCGTGGGGCTCCGCGCCATGAAACCGAACGAGGTGGAACCGGTCATTCGCGAGGCCTTCGCCACACCGAGACCGGTCATCATGGACTTTGTCGTAAACCCGGAAGAGTGCGTCTACCCCATGGTCCCTGCGGGAGCTCCCATGACGGAGATGCTCCTCGTCTAGGTTCCACGGGAAGACCGTCCGTCACTTGGGCGACCTATGCCGGCATCGAATCAGAAAGATAAAGACTTGCGCCACACCCTGGGGGTTTTGGTGGAGAACCAGCCCGGCGTGCTCTCCCGAGTGGCCGGGCTCTTCAGCGGTCGGGGCTTCAACATCGAGAGCCTTACGGTGGCCGAGACCATCGATCCGGAGATCTCCCGCATCACCCTGGTGACCACGGGCAACGAGCAGATCATGGAGCAGATCATCAAGCAGCTCCGCAAGCTCGTGAATGTCATCAAGGTGATCGATTTTCGCGAGGTGGAATTCGTCGACCGGGAAATGGCCCTCATCAAGGTGAAGGCCGAGGCCACCACCCGCGCCGAGGCGCTCAGGATCGTCGACATCTTCCGGGGCAAGGTGGTGGATGTGAGTCCTACCTCCTATACCATCGAGGTGACCGGAGACGAGAACAAAATCCAGGCCATTATCGACCTCCTCCAGCACCTCGGGATCATCGAGATCGTGAGGACTGGCAAGGCCGCCATCGCCCGGAGCAAGAAGACTTAGCCTGCCGAGTGAGACGCCCCCGCGACCGGTGAACGGGAACCAGAAGCGCCAGAGTCTACCGGGGAGGGGGGCGGGGAAATATCCCTCCTCCCTCGACCGCCCGGCTACCGCATGGTTTTTCCCCTTCTTCGACGGCAGGGGACCTCGGGGCGGGTGAGTCGAAGGCCATTCAAGAGCTGACCTGCTTGGGAGTCCGGACACGGGTCCCCATGCTGTTTTGGCCGCAGGATGCTAGACCAACCGGGAGGACGTGAGAGTAGAGCTCGTGCCGGTGTGAACCCCGGCGTAACGCTGATACGGAGAGAGGAGACCGAGATGAAGATCTACTACGATGCGGATGCCGATCTAGGGAAATTCAAGAGGAAGACGGTGGCCATCCTCGGCTACGGCAGCCAGGGCCACGCCCAGGCTCTCAACCTGAGGGACAGCGGCGTGGAGGTGATCGTCGCCGAGCTGAAGGATACCGCCAACTACAAGCTCGCCAAGAAACACGGCTTCAAACCCGTCACCGCCGCCAAGGCTTCGAGCCAGGCCGACATCGTCCAGATCCTCGCCCAGGATAACGTCCAGGCCCAGCTCTATCGTGAGGAGGTAGCCCCCCACATGACCAAGGGGAAGACCCTGGTCTTTTCCCACGGCTTCAACATCCATTTCGGCCAGATCGTTCCCGCACCTCACCTGGATGTGGTCATGATCGCACCCAAGGGCCCCGGCCACCTTGTGCGGAGCGAGTATGAGAAGGGCGCCGGAGTGCCCTCCCTCGTTGCGATCCACCAGGACGCCTCGGGGCACGCCCTGGAAACCGCCCTCGCCTACGCCAAGGGGATCGGCGCCACCCGGGCCGGAGTGATCCACACCACCTTCAAGGAGGAGACCGAGACAGACCTGTTCGGTGAGCAGGCGGTCCTTTGCGGCGGCGTTTCCGAGTTGGTCAAGGCTGGATTCGACACACTGGTCGAAGCGGGCTATCAGCCGGAGATCGCTTACTTTGAGTGCCTCCACGAGCTCAAGCTCATCGTCGACCTCTTCTACCAGGGAGGCATCTCCTACATGCGCTACTCGGTCAGCGATACCGCCGAGTACGGCGACTACACCCGCGGTCGCCGCATCATCACCGAGGAGACCCGGGAAGAGATGCGCGAGATTCTCGCCGAGGTCCAGAGCGGCGAGTTCGCCCGGGAATGGATCCTGGAAAACCAGGCCGGTCGCCCCGTATATAACGCCTTGCGCAAGATGGATAGTGAGCATCCCATCGAGGAGGTGGGCGCGAGGCTCCGGGCCATGATGCCCTGGCTGAAGAAACCGGAATAAGCGTTTCGGTGGCTCGGTGCTTTCACGGCGTATTCGACAGGCAGCCTTGGTCGTGTCGATGAACCTGCCAATCGCGACGGCCCCCTCTTGTAAAGGGGGGATCGAAGGGGATTTGGAGGGCCGGTGTCGAGATTGCCCCTTACCCCCTTTTGAAAAGGGGGTAACCGTTGTTGACGCACCGCCTGAGTGTGCCGGGTGAAGTATGCAGCACCTGCCCATCGCGAAGCAAGGATTCGTCTCCATCGCCGTGCCGGCGGCCCTGTTTCTCGCCTCCGCCCTGGCCGGGTGGACGTTTGTCGCCACAGTCTCTTTGCTTGCAACCGTCCTAGTGGTAAACTTCTTTCGCGACCCGGAGCGGACTGTCCCGGCCGATCCGGGTGCGGTGGTGGCCCCAGCGGACGGAAAGATCATCTTCACGGGGAAGGTCGTCGAGGACCGCTTTATTCGCCGCGAGGCGCTGAAGATCAGCATCTTCATGAACGTCTTCAACGTGCACGTGAACCGGGTTCCCTTCTCCGGTGAGATCGCGAGCATCCATTACGAGAAGGGAAAGTTCCTCGCCGCCAACCTGGACAAGGCCTCCCGGGACAATGAACACAACGCCGTGGTGCTCCGGCTTGCCAACGGTGATGTGATCGCCTTCGTCCAGATCGCCGGCCTCGTCGCGCGCCGCATCGACTGCTGGGTGAAGACCGGAGACCGGGTCGAGCGGGGCGAGCGGTTCGGCATGATCCGTTTTGGCTCGCGGGTGGACCTTTATGTACCCCCGACCTGGCGGCTCGCCGTGGCAACGGGGCAGCACGTGAAAGCGGGAGAGAGCATCGTATGTTACTACGGAAACGGCCCAAGAGACGAAAGCCCAAGAAGGCCCCGGAGCTGAAACAGGGGATATACATCCTTCCCAATCTCTTCACCACCGGGAATCTCTTTTGCGGCTTCTTCGCCATCGCAGCCGCCGTGAACTACAAGTTCAAGATGGCGGCAGTGGCGATCCTCGTCTCCTGCCTCTTCGACATTCTCGACGGGAAGGTGGCGCGCCTCACCAACTCCCAGAGCCGTTTCGGCGTCGAATACGACTCTCTCGCCGATCTTGTCGCCTTCGGCGTGGCCCCGGCCGTGGTCATGTACCTCTGGGCGCTCCAGCCGTTCGGCCGGCTGGGATGGGTGGCCTCCTTCCTTTTCGTCGCCTGCGGCGCTCTCCGGCTGGCACGGTTCAACGTGCAGGTGAATTCCATCCCCAAAAAGTACTTTGTTGGCCTCCCCATCCCGGGAGCCGCTTGTATGGTGGCGACCACGGTGCTCTTCCTGTATCACCTGGGCGAGAGCGGCCCCACCAAACACTTTCTGCTCCTCGCAATGACTTACCTGCTCGGGTTCCTCATGGTCAGCACCATCCCGTACAATAGCTTCAAGGAGTTCAACCGCCTGCAGCGGATGCCCTTCCGGTCGCTGTTCCTAGCGGTTCTGGTCCTCTCGGTGGTTGCTGCCCAGCCCGCCGTTATGCTCTTCACCTTGATGGCTTTCTACCTGGTTTCTGGACCTTTGGAGTACCTCTGGAAGCTGACGCAGCGCAGCTCCCGACTTCCCGAGGCAGCGCCGCAGGAGCAGCCGGTTCAGATCCGGCCTAGGGTCCAGCAGTGAAGGCCCGATGACCCGGTGAACGGACGCTTCTGGCTGATCTGGCCCCGTAGGCCGAGATCCCCCCTGCGCCCGGTTTTGTCGTCTGCCTCTGTTTGCCAACTTACGAGGTTGATTGCACTATGGGAATGACTATCAGTGAAAAGATCCTCGCTGCTCACGCCGGGAAAGACAGCGTGGTTCCCGGTGAGCTCATCGAAGTGGATGTGGACTTCGCCCTTGCGAACGACATCACCGCACCCATCGCCATTGACCGATTCAGGAGGGCGGGTGCGAAAAAGGTCTTCGACCCCGAGCGGCTCGCCCTTGTCCCCGACCATTTCGTGCCCAACAAGGACATCGACTCGGCGATCCAATGTAAACTCCTACGCGACTTCGCTCAGGAACACGATCTCCGGTACTATTTCGAGGTAGGGCGCATGGGGATCGAGCACGCCCTCCTTCCGGAGCAGGGGCTTGTCGTGCCCGGCGATGTGGTCGTGGGTGCCGACAGCCACACCTGCACGTACGGCGCCCTCGGCGCCTTTGCCACCGGCGTCGGGAGCACGGACCTCGCCGCCGTCATGATCACCGGTAGGATCTGGTTCCGCGTTCCCTCGACCATCAAGTTCGTGTACGACGGCGAGCTCCGCCCCTGGGTGACCGGGAAAGATCTGATCCTCTATACTATCGGCCAAATCGGCGTAGAGGGCGCCCGCTACCAGGCCATGGAGTTCACCGGCTCCGCCATCGCGGAGCTCTCCATGGATCAGCGCCTTACCATGGCCAACATGGCCATCGAAGCGGGCGCCAAGAACGGTATCATCGCCCCCGATGTGGTGACGCGAGTCTACGTGGATGACCGGGCTCGACGTCCCGCCCGTTACTATGAGAGCGATCCGGACGCGAGCTACGATCAGGTGATCCCCATCGAGGTGAGCACGATAGAGCCCCAGGTTGCCGTTCCCCACTCGCCGGCGAACGCCCGATCCGTGAAACAGGTGGGCCGTATCTCCATCCACCAGGTGGTCATCGGCTCCTGCACCAACGGCCGCCTCGAGGACCTGCGTCTTGCGGCCGAGGTGCTCAAGGGGCGACGGGTCGCCGCTGGAGTGCGCTGCCTCATCATCCCGGCGACCCAGGCTATCTACCGCCAGGCCGTGGAGGAAGGCCTCTTCACCACCTTCCTGGAGGCGGAGGCCGCCATCAGCACGCCCACCTGCGGGCCCTGCCTCGGCGGCCACATGGGCATCCTTGCCCCGGGTGAGCGGGCGGTGGCCACGACCAACCGGAACTTCATCGGCCGCATGGGCCACCCGCAGAGCGAGGTCTACCTGAGCTCGCCGGCGGTAGCCGCCGCCTCGGCTGTCCTTGGCCGCATCGCAAGCCCCGAGGAGCTCTGAGGCACGGAGACTCTCGTAAGGGCGCAAGGAGCGCAAGATCTAACCACCCGCTCGTCCCCCGCGGAGGGTACTGTGCATGAGGCAGGAGGGACAGGGAGGACAGAATTTTTGCTGTGCTGTGAGAGGACAGCACGTCACAACCACCCCGCCTTCGGCATGGGGCATTAAATGAACTCTGCCCGGAGGGCCAGGGTTTTTGCCCGATCGCCAGTTTACCCGCCTCTGGCGGGCTCCCGATCGGACGAAAACGTCACATCCTCTGTGTCCGTTGTTAACGGTGGCAATCCCCCCTTTTTTAAAGGGGGACGAGGGGAATTCGAAGATGAGTCTCAAAGGAAAAGCCTGGAAATTCGGCGCTGACGTGGATACCGACCTCATCATCCCGGCCCGTTACCTGAACACCTCCGACCCGAAGGAACTGGCCAAGCATTGCATGGAGGACGCCGACCCCGAGTTCGCCGGCAAGGTCTCCTCCGGCGACTTCATCGTGGCCGGGAACAACTTTGGCTGCGGCTCCTCCCGAGAACACGCCCCCATCGCCATCAAGACCGCCGGGGTCTCGTGCGTCATCGCCGCAAGCTTCGCCCGCATCTTCTATCGGAACGCCTTCAATCTAGGGCTCCCCATCCTCGAATCACCCGAGGCCGCCGCGGCGGTAAAGACCGGCGACGAACTCGAGGTGGACCTCGCCACCGGAAAGATCACCAACCTGAGCCAAACGCGCACCTACCAGGCCCAGCCAGTCCCTCCCTTCATGCAGGAGCTCCTTGCCGCGGGCGGCCTGGTGCCCTACGTGATGAAAAGATTGGCAGGCGGAGGAAGATAGCATGGCAAAGTCCTATAAGATTGGCGTAATCCCCGGCGACGGCACCGGACCCGAAGTCGTGGCCGAGGGCCTCAAGGCCCTGGCCGCCGCGGCGAGGAAGACCGGACTCAAGCATGAGCTGATTCGTTACGACGTGGGTGGCGAGCTCTACCTCAAGACTGGCGAGGCCCTCCCCGATTCCGTCATGAACGAACTGAAGGGCATGGATGCCATCTTCCTTGGCGCCATCGGCCATCCCCAGGTTGCCCCGGGAATCCTTGAGCGCGGCATTCTCTTGAGGATTCGCTTCGAACTCGACCAGTATGTGAACCTTCGACCGGTGATCCTCTACCCAGGAGTATGGACCCCTCTCCGCGACAAGGGGCCCGAGGACATCAACTTCGTCGTGGTCCGGGAAAACACCGAGGGGCTCTATGCCGGGTCCGGCGGCTTCTTTAAGAAGGGAACCTCGGATGAGATCGCCATCCAGGAGTCGGTGAACACCCGGAAGGGGGTCGAGCGCTGCATCCGCTTCGCCTTCGACTACTGCCGTCGCCAGGGCCGCCGCAAGGTCACCATGTGCCACAAGACGAACGTGCTCAACTACGCTGGCGACATCTGGGAGCGCGCCTTCAGGGACGTGGCCAGGCAGTACCCGGACATCCAGACGGACTACGCTCACACCGACGCCGTCTGTATGTGGATGGTGAAAAACCCCGAGTGGTTCGACGTGATCGTGACCGACAACCTCTTCGGCGACATCATTACCGATCTAGGTGCCATGATTCAGGGCGGCATGGGGATCGCCGCGGGCGGCAACATCAATCCTCAGGGCGTCTCCATGTTCGAGCCCATCGGCGGCTCCGCCCCTAAATACACGGGCAAGAACATCATCAACCCTCTCGCCGCCATCGCTGCCGTCGCCATGCTCCTCGATAACCTCGGCGAGGAAGACGCCGGTTGGCGGGTGGAGGACGCCATCAGAAAGGTTGTGGCCGACGACCTCAAGAGCCTTGCCGCCGGTCAGATGGGCCGTTCCACCACCGAGGTCGGCGACCTCGTCGTGAAGTATATCAACCAAGGCTGAGCCGAAGTCCACGTCAGCCCTTACCATCGCATTCCAGCCAGGGCCTTCGGGCCCTCCTCTTTGACGATCTTCGCCTGGGGCGCTGAGGAGGCCGCGCTCGACCGGGCGTGGCGAGGTCCGTACCCACGGATCCTCAATTGAGCGTCTTGTTCTTTGAGAAAAAGGATGGAAAACTGACCCCTTCCAGCTCCCACTCTCTTTATTCCAGCAACCTTCGTAGAAGCCTGAGTTCCTTGATCTCTGACGCAAAATGGTAAGCGTCCCGCCCGAAAAGGGCACCCTTTCTCCGCGGAGCTCTCTTGCCAAAACCCAGGGCATCCCGGGTAAAGTAGGCGTGAAAATACGGCAGGTTACCTGCCGAGCATGCGGTGCCTACGCCATCTCCACCATCGTCGGCTTTCTGTGGCACACCGCTTGCTTAAAACCGTCTCGGTCAGAGACGTATTTTTGCATCCGTGTGGTTTCATGCGAAGCGCTAACTCGCACCTCATCAGGCATAGCTATGGGAAAGAAGATTATTCAATTGATATTTTTGGGGATTGCGTTACTAATCGTGCAGCCTACGGCGTTTGGAGCCTCGGAGATCCTGCCAAAGCCCGATCCGTTCCCCGTTTACCCGTGTCTTCAGACGAACGTCGATTTCTGGAAAAAAGTCTACACCGAATACAGGTTGGAGCAAGGCATCATCCATGATAGCTGGAACGTTTCCATTGTCTATGAGGTGATTGACCTCGAAGATGAAGACCGGCCCGGCGCCTTTATGATCAACAAGAAGCGGATAAGACGAGCCGAGGAGAAATATAGGAATATCCTGAGTAAGCTCGCCCGTGGCACGCCCCCATCCTCGCCTGAGGAACAGCGAATTGTCGACCTGTTCGGGCCGACCGCGACGCGCAAAGATTTCGAACAGGCCCGACGCAACATGCGGTGTCAGCTTGGTCAGATGGACCGGTTCCAGGAAGGGATCATCCGTTCGGGTGCCTGTCTCGAGCAGATCAAGGCGGTTTTCGAATCGTACGGCCTTCCCGCGGACTTGGCTTATCTGCCCCACGTGGAATCATCGTTCAACCAAAAAGCCCACAGCAAGTCTCGGGCTGCGGGTATCTGGCAGTTCACCCGGCCTACGGGCAAGAGATTCCTGAAGATCGGCCACGAACTCGATGAGCGTCGGGATCCGATTTTTTCCTCCCACGCCGCGGCGAGATTGCTCAGGGAGAATTATCAAGTGCTCAGAGATTGGCCCATGGCTATCACCGCCTACAATCACGGGCTCGGTGGCATGGTCAAGGCAAAGCGGGCCAAAAAAACCTATGAGGTGGTTTTCACCGAATACAAGAGTAGATCCTTCAAGTTCGCCTCCCGCAATTTCTATTCAGAGTTTCTAGCAGCCCGTGATGCAGCGAAGAGCTATCGCCAGTACTTTGGTGACCTCGAGTTGGACCAGCCGCCAAGCACTCACGAGGTCGTGGTAGGAAACAAGGTCCCGGTCAAGGATCTTGCCCGCTATTTCAACGTGAATGTGGCTGATATCAAAAACCTCAATCCCTCCCTGAAGGAATCGGTCTACAAGGGGCAGAAACCTCTTCCCAAAGGCTGCACCTTGCGCTTGCCCTTGGCGACTCCTCCGGTGCAAACTCAAGAAGCGCCTGTCACAGAGTCCGTAACTGACCTCCAGGAGCCCCCGCGGGAATGGAACCTAATTCCTTAGCAGGTTGCTGAAAAATCCGTGGGGCGGCAATGGAGGGCTCGTGGACTGTCAGATGATACCCGCGAACCGGGTGCTCCACTCGGCAAGGCTGCATAGTCGCGCCATAGATGCCTTGAAGCGGTCCGGCCCTCGTGCACGGCGGCGGGACAAGGCTCGGGAGGCGGTTCCCACCGGCCAAGGAGTAAGAGGTGGCTCCAGGTGCGCCTTGCCTCGCAGAACACCTGGTCTCCGGCGGGAGCCCTTCACCCTCAAGCACTCAAGGGGTTTTTCAGAAACTTGCTAGGGGGTCAAAGATCCCAGAACGCCTTGAGCGTTGGCCAGCCGCAGGACGGCCGACCGCCGATTCAGGCGACGCCGGACTCCCTGAGCACCGCGACGGGCTTACAAGAATTCCTCCCTGGCCCCTCAAAGCCATGGTTCGATTGTGACTAATCTGGTTCCTGCGATCGCGACCTATCCCGCCAGCCTCTCCGCGAGCGTCAATACGACGAGCCCGAGCACAATGCGGTACACCGCAAATGGAACGAATCCGCGCTTGCGTACCCAAGCCATAAACCACGCCACCGAGGCATAGGCCACGATGAAGGAAACAACAAAGCCGATCGCCAGCACCACCCATCCGTGCGCGTCAATGTGCGTTGCGCCAATCGGGTTGGCACCGCCCGGACGGAGTGACTTCAAGAGGTCGTATCCCGTGGCCACCACCATCGTCGGAATCGAGAGGAAGAAGGAAAACTCCAACGCCGAGGCCCGCGACATGCCGGCCAGTTGCCCGGCCGCGATCGTGGACATCGACCGCGACGTTCCCGGAAAAACAGCGGAAAGCACCTGGCACGCGCCGATCCAGATCGCCTGTCCCAGACCCATCTCCTCCATGTTCCAGGTGCGGATCCGGCTCCCCTGCGCGTCCATTCCGGCGGCTTCCGAGCGGGCGTTCATCGCGTCCACGATCCACATCACCAGGCCGCCGATGACAAGCGCCCCGCCCATGATATAGAGGCTCTCTAGGTGCTTGCCAATGATCTTCGTCAGCAGGAAGGCAGGCACAGCCGTCATGAGAAAAGCCACCATGGTAAGGCCCAGCGGATGGGTAAAGGGCGTCCGCTCCCCGCGTTTGCCACTGGGAAGGTCAGCGAGGAACTCCGCGATGCGCGAGCGGAAGTAGATCGGAAGGCACAGGATGGCGCCGAGCTGGATGACGATGGAATACATCTTCCAATAGCCGTCTGACAGGCTGACGTGGCAGAGCGCCTCCGCTATCCGCAGATGCGCCGTCGAACTCACGGGAAGAAATTCGGTCAGTCCTTCGATGATGCCCAACAGCAGAGACAGCAGGTAGTCGTTCAAGGTGCCTCCAGGGGATGAGTTGGGAGAGTATCGCCAAAATGGCTCCCCTCCCGCTTGTGATCTTGGTTCGGAAGAGGGAATCAAGGTGAAAGTGGCAATAACTCGCCTTCGGCGGGAAGAGGTATGGCATGAAGGTGTCTTTGCTGTCAAGCATCCCCGACCGGCGCCTGCTGATGCAGAGGGCAAGAAATGTGAGACTGGTGGGCGCCGCCCACTCTCCACTGGGCTCTCCCCCCTTGGAGAGGCAGAGGGATTGTGGTATGAGCTTGTCGGCAACGCGGGTCGGTCATTCTTGCCGGCTCTTGGCCGGTCCGTCAGCGAGCCTGGGGCAATACCGTGATTAAGGCCGTCATCTTCGACTTCGGGCGCGTCATCTCGGCTCAGAAGCCGCCGTCCCTGTTTCGTACCTACGAGGAGGATCTGGGGCTCGCGCCGGAAACAATCAATACCATCATGTTCCAAAGCGAGGCGTGGGAGGAGGCCCTCCTGGGCAGGAAAACGGTGGAGGACTTCTGGCAGGCGATCGGGCCTGAGCTCGGGCTGAAGGCCGTCGCCGAGATCGAGGCCTTCCACCGCCGCTACCACGCTGATGAGGCCATCAACGAGGACGTGCTCCACCTGATCCTTCGACTTCACGGTCGTTACAAACTGGCGGTGCTCTCGAACTCGCCGCCCGGTTTGACCCGTTGGCTGGATAGCTGGAAGATCCTCGATCTCTTCCACGTAGTATTCTGCTCAGGGGACGAGGGGATCGTGAAGCCGGACCCGAGGGCCTTCGCCCGAACCCTGGAACGCCTCGGGGTGAAACCGGAGGAAGCGCTCTTCATCGACGACACAACAGAGCATGTGGAGGCCGCCCGCGCCCTGGGGCTCCGCGGCGTCGTCTTCACCACGGCCGAAAGGCTCGAGGAGGACTTGACCGATCTCCTCGGCGAAGATCACCATTCGGATTTTTCGCGGTCAAGTCGTTGACGGTAAGTCACCTGGTGAATCGAGCCTGATGCATGGGACAGGAAGGGGCACTATGGCAACCGTGGTGAGAACTGAGAGAATCCAGATCGATCGACTCGTGCTTGGTCCTTTCAGTACCAATTCCTACCTCGTTACGTGCCGAGAGACCGCCGAGAGCCTGGTTGTGGATGCTCCCGGCGACATCGAGAAGATCGTCACGGCTCTGCGCCATACCCGTCCAAGGTGTATCCTCATCACCCACGGCCATATGGATCACATCTCAGGCCTAGTTGATCTGAAAAAAGCCTTGTCTCTTCCCGTCGCGGCCCACCCGGGCGATGCGGAGGCTCTACCCGTTGACCCCGACATCCTCCTCGGTGACGGCGATCTCTTGCCTCTGGGAGCGATCCAGCTTCAGGTGCTCCACACCCCCGGCCACACCCCCGGAAGTGTCTGCCTTCTCACGGACACGTATCTGATCGCCGGGGATACTCTGTTTCCCGGAGGCCCCGGTCACACCAGTTCCCCCGGCGATTTTCAGCTCATTATCCAGTCTCTGACCCGGAGGATCTTTCCCCTGCCGGACGCTACGCAAGTCTACCCCGGTCACGGCGACGCGACCGTTCTCGGCAAAGAAAAAAAGGCCTTCAGAGCCTTCTCTGCCCGGATGCACAAAGCGCAACTCTGCGGGGATGTGGTGTGGGAATCTTCTTGATCGGGCGACTATTTGGGGAGTTCCACCCGATGGAAGGCCTCGGCCAGCTCGAAGGTCTCCCCCTCCGCCATCTTCATGCAGCGCTCCCGCAGCCACTCTTCCATGTGCGGGTTGGCGAACTCCCGCACCTGGCTCTCATGACAGCGCAGGGCGGCGACCTTACGATCGAAGGTCCCG
>Ga0335070_10003399_pt1 | contig 18588 bp, 16 predicted proteins | sample Lox_Sample_13_FD_206722 | JGI IMG/M metagenome (GOLD analysis project Ga0335070, IMG submission 206722) | Soil microbial communities from Loxahatchee National Wildlife Refuge, Florida, United States - Lox_Sample_1.3 | ecosystem: Environmental > Terrestrial > Soil > Wetlands | place: USA...
CGATCGATCGTAGTTCGCGGGCTTGTGGAGGACGCCTTCGATCGTCGCGCCGTCCCGGCTCGTCCAGGACACCATCTCGACGGTGCCGACAGTCCAGCCGGCGAACTGGGCGCTCATGTCCGTGAGCTTCTTCGGGGTCAAGGCGCCGCCGGCGATCGAGGACACGAAGACCTCGGGGACCGTCCGCGCGTCGGATGCCGTGAACGCGAGGACGGCGCCGTCGGGCGAGACGGCGGCGTCTCCGAGGAAGAAGTCCTCCGGCGTGACACGCGAGATGGACCCGGTGGCCGGGTCGAGCCGGAAAAGGCCCGAGTGGACCTTCTGCTGGGCCCGGAAGAGGATTCCGCCGCCGGCCCATTCCAGAAGGGACGCCTCCTCGTCGAACTTCGGCGTGAGGTCGACGACGTCCTCCGGCTTCGTCGCGGGCGCCTTGAGGACGTCTTCGACGCGGACCTTCGCGATGTGCTCGTTCGCGTAGAAGAAATACGGCTGGGCGAGAGACGTCTCGAACGCGAGCCAGGAACCGTCGGGAGAGAAGCGCGGGTTGCGGTCCGGCCCGTCGAGGGCGACGACCTTCCGGACGGCGTTCCCGCGGGCGAGGTCGGCGATGTAGATGTCCGAGGTGCCCGTGACCGAAAGGAGCGGATTCGCCGTCGCGCTGAACGCGATGCGCGAGCCGTCGGGCGACCAGCTCGCGTCGCGCACGTTCAGCTTCCGGTCCGACACGACGCGCTGCGACTCGGCCGGCTGCCCGCTCTTCTCGGCGCGCGCGACGTCCACGAGCCAGAGCTGGTTCTGCCTGTAGTCCTCGTCGAAGACCTCGTAGTCGCTGTAGGTTTCCTTCCTCTCTTTCGCGGCCTTCGACTCGGGAGCGGGCGCGACGACGGCGATCCGCCTGCCGTCCGGGGACCATCGGAACGCTTCGATTCGGGCGGCGTGGCGGGTCAGCTGCCAGGCTTCGCCGCCGGCCGGCGAGATCAGCCAGATCTGGCGGGCGTCGGGCTTCGCGTCGTCCTTCTTCGCGGCCCTGTCCTCGTCCTTCGCTTCGCCCTTCTCCGGGAGCGGCGCGATCGCGCTCGAATCACGCTCGGTGAGGAACGCGATCCACCGCCCGTCCGGCGACCACTGGGCCCCGTCGCTCGATTTCCGGCCATGGGTCAGCTGGAACGGCCGGCCCGTCTCCACCTCGGCGAGCCAGAGGTTCGAGACGTACGCGTTCTCCTTCCAGTCCGTCTCGCCGACCTCCCAGCAGACGTGGCGGCCGTCCGCCGAGACCTTCGGCCGGGCGACGGACCGGGCGCTCAGGAGCTGGTCGAGCGTCGGCGTCTCACCGTGCAGGGCCGGCAGGAGGACCAGTGTCAGGCCGAGAGAGCGCGCGGCGTTCAGGAGGATCTGCCTGTTCATGGAGGGACCCCTTTCGGCGAGACGATGCGTCCCCAAGATACGCTGCCGCTGGGAAGCGGTTTTTTCGCGGAAACATCCGCGTCGCCCGGATCCGGACACGAACCGGCCCCGGTTTCCCGGGGCCGGTTCGGGGCGTTTCCAATGGTGGAGGCGGGGGGAGTCGAACCCCCGTCCGAAGCGCCCGAACGTCGAGATTCTCCACGCTCAGTCCGGACTTGTTTTTTTAGCCACCGCGTCTTCAGGTCCGGACGACCGGGCGCGGCAGCGATCCTGAGCTTCTCGGGCCATCTCTTCAGGCGGCGGAGATGATCCCCAGTCCGGATTTCGCGTCAAGCGCCGAGGCGCCCCGGACGGGCTCCCCGGCGCCCGTCGAGGCTAATTAAGCCGCGAGAGCGTAATCGCTGTTGGCGATTGAATTTGACCGTCGTTTTTACGAGCGAACGGCCGTGCTCGGCGTGCTCCTCGATCGCTGAATGCCCCGTCGAAACCGGGACGCCCCCGACCGTGACCGCCGAGGATATCAGGTCGGCCGGTGCGCGGAAATGACCCGGAGTCGCCATAATTCACGGGTGACGCGCCCGCGGGTCCGGCTTTTCGCCCTTCTCCTTGCCGCGGCGCTTTTCTCCGTCGTCGGTGCGCCGCCCGCCGCGGCGGAGGACGCGACGCTCGTTCGCGAGGGAAAGCCGCCAGCCCCGATCCGCGCCGAGGAGCGCGACGGGCGGACGTACCTGCTCGTGAGCGACGCGGTCGTCGCCCTCGAGGGCACGATCTCGTGGGACGAAAGGACGCGCTCGTACGAGGTGAAGGTCAAGGGCCGCACGGCCGTCTTCGGCGCGGACGCGCCGATCGCCGTCGTCGACACGAGGGTCGTGAATCTCGCCTCTCCCGTGCGCGCGTCGAGCCTCGGCGCGTGGGCCGAGCCTGAGTTCTTCCTGAAGGTGTTCGGGCCGCTCATGGGCCAGACGCTCGCGTGGGACCGCGCGACGCGCACGCTGTCGGCCAGGAAGTCCGACTTCGTCGAGGTCTCGGTCGAACCCTCGGTCGCGGACCTCGGCGACCTCACGAAGGTCGTCCTGAGGTTCTCGCAGTCGCCGTCCTACGCCGTGGAGACGTCGCCGGACCAGGTCGTCCTGCATTTCCCGGGCGCGCACCTCTCGACGCCGTCGCCCGAGCGCCTCCTCGACTCGTCTCTCGTGACCCGGCTTCTCGTGAGAGGCGGCGAGCTGACGATCGTCTTTCGCGAGAAGGGCCTCAAGGCGAACGTGTACGCGCTCGGGACGCCGCCGCGCCTCGTCGTGGACGTCACGCGTCCCGCCGGGTCCGCGGCTGCGGCGCCCGCCGCGCCCGTCCCGGCGCCCGCAGCGGCGCGGAACGTCCGGACCGTGGTGATCGACCCCGGCCACGGCGGAACCGAGGAAGGCGCGAAGGGCCCCGGCGGCTCGCTCGAGAAGGACGCGACGCTCGCGCTTTCGAAAACGGTGCAGGAGACGCTCCAGAGGCGCGGATACCGGACGCTCCTGACGCGCACGTCGGACGCGACCGTCGGCCTCGACGACCGCGCGGCCGCCGCGAACGCCGCGAAGGCCGACGTCTTTCTCTCGATCCATTGCAACGCCTCGCGCGCGGCCTCCGCCCACGGGACGGAGGTGTACTACCTGTCGCTCGACGCGTCGGACCGCGCGGCGGCCGCGCTCGCCGAGACCGAGAACAGCGCGCCCGGGACGCCGAGCGCCGAAAAGAACGCCGCGGTGCGCGATCTCGACCTCATCCTCTGGGATCTCGCGCAGAACCAGCATCTCGCGGCGTCCGCGCGACTCGCCGAGATCGTGCAGGCCGACTTCAACCGGCTGCTCGGGATCACGACGCGCGGCGTGAAGCAGGCGCCGTTCCGCGTCCTGATCGGCGTGAATGCGCCCGCCGTGCTCGTCGAGGTCTCGTTCATCACGAACCCCGACGAGGAAAAGAAGCTCACGTCCGACGAGTTCCGGCGGCAGGTCGCCGACACGCTCGCGGGCAGCCTCGAGACGTACTTCCGGACCGCCGACGGCGTGGCTCCGGTCCCCTACGCGCCGAAAGCCGGCAAGAGCTGAGGCCCTGTGGCCCGCCGTTTCGCGCTCGCGCTCGTCGCGACCCTCGCCCTACTCCTCGGCGCGTTCCTCGTGATGCGCTCCCTCAGGGCGCCGAAGTCCGGCGCGCCCGCCGCTCCGGCGCCACGGCCCACCGCCGTCGTGCCGCCGACGCCGATCCCGGCGCGCAACGTCACGCTGTTCTTCGAATCGAAGGCCGGCGACGGAGTGCTGCACCCCGAGGCGCGCGACGTCCCCGCCGCGTCGGACGACGTCGCGTTTCTCCGGTCGGTCGCGGCGGGCGTCGTCGAGGGTCCGCGCAGCGAGGATCTCATGCGGCCGCTGCCGGACGGCTGGACGCTGCGCGGTGCGTACCTTCTCCGCGACGGCGTCGCCGTTCTCGATCTCGCGCCGCCGCACGCGCCTGCGCCGCCAGAGGCGCCCGCATCCGGAACGGCCGCGGCGCCCGCAGCGCCTGCTCCACCCGCGTACGTGAGGTGGCAGGCGGGCGGGCACGAGGAAGACACCGCCGTGCAGGCGTTCGCCGTGACGGTCGGAAAGAACATGACGGGCGTGACGCGCGTCGTCCTCCTCGTGGCGGGGGAGCCGGCCGACACGCTCGCGGGGCACGTGGACCTCGCACATCCGATCGCGCCCGACTTCACGCGCGCGGCCGAGGAGACGCCGCGGCCGGCGCAGGCCGCGCCGCCGACGCCAACGCCGACGGCCGAGCCGACGGCGACGCCGTCGCCCGCGCCCGTGAAGACGCCGAGGCAGACGAAGCCGCCGCCGCGGCCGAAAGGGGAGACGACGTGAGCGACGAGCGGCCGATCGGGCTCTTCGATTCGGGCGTGGGCGGGCTGACCGTCCTCGACGCGGTCGCCCGCCGCCTCCCGCACGAGCGGCTCCTCTACCTCGGCGACACGGCGCGCCTCCCGTACGGGACGAAGTCGAAAGAGACCGTGCGGCGCTACGCGCGGCGCGCGATCGAGTTTCTTCTCGACCACGGCGTGAAGGCCGTCGTCGTCGCGTGCAACACGGCGTCCGCGCTCGCGCTGGACGCGGTCGTCGAGATGTCGCCCGTGCCCGTCGTCGGCGTCGTGACGCCGGGCGCGGAGGCGGCCGTCGCCGCCGCGCGCGTGCGCGAGGCCGGAGGGGAGCCGCGCCGCCCGATCGCCGTCCTTGCGACCGAGGCGACGGTCGCCTCCGACGCGTACGGCCGCGCGATCCGCGCGCTCGATCCCGGCCGCGAGGTCCTCCACACCGCGTGCCCTCTCTTCGTGCCGCTCGCCGAGGAAGGCTGGACGGAGAACGACGTGGCGCGCGCGGCGGCCGCGCGTTACCTCGAGCCCGTGTCGGCCTCAGGGGCGCGCGTCATCGTTCTCGGGTGCACGCACTACCCGCTCCTCGCACGGACGATCGCCGGAGCCCTTCCGGCCGGGACGACGCTCGTCGACTCGGCGCACGCCGCCGCGGACGCGCTCGAAACAGCGCTCCCGGCCTCGGCGCGCCGGGCGGGTTCGGAGGCCGGCGAGACGCGCATCCTCGTGACGGACGCTTCGGACCGCCTGCGGCGCGTTGCGGGCCGTTTCCTCGGGCGGCCCGCGGCCGACCTCGCCCTCATCGACCTGCCCGTCTGAGGGAAACGCCCGCCGGGGGGCGGCGTGGCGCACAATCGTCCCGTGACAAAGACTCCCTCTCCGGGCCGCACGGGCAGCCGTGCGGCGCTCTCGCTCCGCCCCGTCTCGATCGTCTGCGACGCCGTGTCGCACGCGGAAGGCTCGTGCATCATCACGCAGGGCAAGACGCAGGTCCTCGTGACGGCCACGGTCGAAGCGCGGGTCCCGCCCTTCCTCCAGAAGTCCGGCCTCGGCTGGATCACGGCCGAGTACGGGATGCTCCCGCGCGCGACGCACGAAAGAACCTCGCGCGAGGCCGCGCGCGGGAAGCAGTCGGGACGCTCGCTCGAGATCCAGCGCCTCATCGGGCGCGCGCTGCGCGGCGTCGCGGACCGCTCGACCCTCGCGGACCGGACGATCACGCTCGACTGCGACGTCCTCGTGGCGGACGGCGGGACGCGCTGCGCGTCCGTGACGGGCGCCTACGTCGCGCTCATGCTCGCCGCGGGCGGGCTCTACAAGGCGAGGGCGATCCGCGCGAACCCGCTTCGCGAGGCCGTCGCGGCGGTTTCGGTCGGTGTCGCCGCCGGGCCGGAGACGGGCCAGCGGACGGTGCTTCTCGATCTCGACTACTCCGAGGACTCGACGGCCGAAGTCGACTTCAACGTCGTCGGGACGTCCTCGGGGCGCATGGTCGAGGTTCAGGGCACGGCGGAGAAGGAGCCGTTCGACGAGGAGATGCTCGCCGCGATCCTCGCCGCGGCACGCCGCGGCCTCTCCGAGCTCTTCCGCGTCCAGCGCGCGGCGCTGGAGGGGCGCGTTCCGGACGCGTGGCTCCCGGACCTCCCTCAGGCCCGCGCGAAGAACGCGCGAAGGACCTCGGCGAAGGCCTCGGGCTCCTCGAGCAGGGCGTAGTGCCCGCGGCCGCGTAGCTCGAGGAACGCCGCGTCGGGCCGGGCCCTGAGGATCGCCTTCGCGTCCTTCGGCGGCACGAGCGGGTCCCGCTCGCCCGTCGCGACGAGGAGAGGCATCGCCGTCCCCGCGAGGCGCTCGGAGAGGGGCCTTGCGGCGAGGACGCCGTCGACGGCCCTCTCGGTCCCGAGGGCGACGTCCCGCTTCGACGGTCCGGTCTGCGCCTCGACCGCGCGGGAGACGAAAGCCCTCTTGCCGTCGCCGCTTCCCTCGAAGCCGTACGCGGCGGCGTTTCGGAGGGACGACTCGGCGACGCTCTCGAGGACCGCGCGGCGAGACATCGCCTTCCATTTGAGCGTGTCCGTGAAGCCGTAGGACGTTGCGCCGAGCGGTGAGAGGAGGGCGACGGCGGCGACGCTCTCCGGTGCGAGGGCCGCGATCTCGCCGGCGACGCGCCCGCCGAGGGAGTGCCCCGCGAGGAAGACCCGACCCTTCGGGAGCGTGCCGATCACCCAGCGCGCGAGGGCCTCGGGATCGCCGCCGCCGGCCGGCTTCGGGTTCCGGAACGACCCTGGCAGGTCGGGCGCTTCGATCACGAAGTGCTTCGCGAGCGGGACGCCCGCGTCGGCCCAGTCGGCCGAAGAGCCCCCGAGGCCATGGAGGAGGATCAGGGTCGGTTTCGACTTCCGGGCGGGCATCGCGGAGAATGCTAGCGGATCCGGGGCGTAGCGCAGCGGTAGCGCGGCTGCTTTGGGAGCAGCAGGTCGGCGGTTCGACCCCGCCCGCCCCGACCATTTTCCGGCCCGGAGGGACGGGCGGGCCCCGTTCGTCAGGTCTTCAGGAGCGCGAGCGGGGGCTTCGCCCCCGTGACCTCCCGGATCGCCGGACCGACGAGCGAGACGTCATCCGAGATGACGCTCGCGGCCCCGAGCCGCGCGAGCTGCGCGGCGAACGCCGGATCGTTCACGGTCCAGCAGTGGACGCCGAGGCCGCCGGTTTTCGCACGCGCGAAGAGCTCGTCCGTTGCGAGCCCCGCCTGCGGGCCGATCGCGCCGCAGCCCTTCGGGAGATCGGGCCAGAGCGCGCCTTCGGGGCGGCGCGCGGTCGCGTCGTAGTTGAGGCACGTCTCGATCCGGGGCTCGATCTCCCGGATGCGCCGGAGCATGTCCGAAGCGAAGGAAAGGACCACGGCGCGGTCGAAGAGCCGCAGTTGCGCGATGAGAGCCGCGACGCGGAACTCGAGGAGTCCGGGCCGGGGCGAGGGGCCGGCCTTCAGCTCGACGAGGTAGCGGCCGGCCGGCCCGTAGCGCAGGAAGACGTCGCGCAGCGTCGGGACGAAGCCGTGGAACCCGCCACGCTCGACGGGCAGCTCGGTGAGCTCGGGGATCGTGACGGTCGCGAGCGGGACGCGGCGGCCGAGGAGGACGACCTCGGAGTCGTGGTGGACGACGGCTTCTCCGTCGAGCGTGAGGCGGACGTCGAGCTCGAATCCGTCCGCGCCGTCGGCCTCGGCCTGGTCGAAGCTCTCGAAAGTGTTCTCGAGCGCCTTTGTCGGAGAGCCGCGGTGCCCGACGACGCGCGTGACGCCGCTCCGGAAGAAGTTCATGGGAAGGATTATCCTCGCGTCCCATGTCGCGCGCATTGCGTTCCCTCGCGGAGGGTCCGTTCGCGGTCCCTCTCGCGACGATCGACTGGCTCGTCTCGCGCGAGAACCCGGGCGTCCGGGTCGTCGCGCTGCGCGAGCTGCTCGCGCGGCCGTCGAAGGACCCGGACGTCCGCCGCGCCCGCCAGGCGCTCGTCCGCGATCCGTTCCTGCGCGAGCTGCTCGCCCTCACGCGGGCGCGCCTCACCCCGTCGCCCGCAGTCCCCCTCGAGCGCCGATACGACGGAGGGATGTGGCTCGCTCTCTTCCTGACGGAGCTCGGTGTCGACGGGTCGCAGCCCGTCCTCGCGCATGCGGCAGACGTCCTCCTCGCGCGGTGGGAGAAGACGTTCGTCGAGATCGAGCGTGGCAAGGTCGAGAACCTCGACGCATCGCTCTTCGGGGCCGCTCTCCGAACCCTCGCGCGGACGGGCCACGGGGCCGACGCCCGCGTCGTCGGCGGCGCCGAGGAGATCGCGCGCCGCGCCCGGGCCGGGAAGGGCCGCACGGTCAAGGATCTCCTGCTCCTCGGCGAACTGCCCGAGAAGGCGCGCACGGACGCGATTCGGGGCGCGATCGCGTTCCTCGAGACGCGTCTCGTCGACTTCGAGATCCCCGGCGCGCTTGCCGCCGGGGCGGCGCCGGAGCTCGTGAAGGCGGGCTACCCGTGCGGCGACGAAACGGACCTGTTCGAGATGCTCGCGGCGCTCCGGGCCGTGCGCCCTTCCTCGGCGCCCGTCGAGCCGGCCGTCGCTCGGGCTCTTGCCGCGATCGTCGCGAAGGCCGACCATCGCGCACGCTGGAAGCTCGAGCGGTCCCGGCCCGAGCGCTTCCCGCTCGCTCCCGAGCGCGCCGGCGAACCGTCGCGCTGGGTCACGCTGCGCGCCCTTACGATCCTCCAGCACTTCCGCGGCCTCGCCGTCCCGAAGACGAGCCCGTCCCGGAGGGCCCAGCGCAAGTGAGACGCCCCGTCGCGCTCGCGGTCCTCGCCCTCTCGCTCGCCGGCTGCTCCGGCGACCCGCTCGGCGGGCCCATCCGCGTCTCGACGCACGGATACCGCGCACGCGTCACCTTCAAGACGGACGGCCTCGAGACGGACTCGTACGAAATCGCCGTCCGCGGCCCGCTCCGGCGCCGGGGTCTCGGCGAGGGGCCGGCCCTCGTCCTCGACACGAATGCGAAGAAGGCGTGGCGCCTGGCGGCCGGAGGGAAAGCGGCGTCCCCCGTCGAGTTCTCCGCAGCCGAAAAGGAGATGCCCGCCGGAATTCCGCTCGCGCCCGGTTTCGACGAAAAGGCCGAGGCGGCCCGCCGCTCCGTCACCGTCTACCACCGCGAGAGCGACGAGGTCTTCGCCGGTCACGCGTGCAGGATCTGGCGCTTCGACGACGACCCCTCCGCGCTCAACTCTCCGATGACGACGTACTGGGTCGCCTCCGACCTCGACGGCCTCGTCGTCCGCTGGGAACGGGAGATCCCGTCCCCGGGCGGCAGGGGATCGAAGATGGTGATCAACCTCACGGACGTTCGCGTTGGCGCGCTCCCGAGCCTGTTCACCCCGCCCCTCTGAGACACGGGCTCAGTTCTTGCTGTTATGCTCCGCGTCCCCCCCGGAGGAATTGGAGGAGTGTTTTTCATGAGACTCGACAGAGCTTTCGCGGTCGCGCTCGTCCTCGCGCTCGCCGTCCCGGCCCCTGCCCAGACGCCGAAGGACCCGAAGTCGCCGGTCCCGGGTTTCCCTGACGGTCGCGGCCCATCGGGTCCGGTCACGCTGAAGATCGTTTCGCCGAAACCGGACGAGGTCATTGCGATCCCGCCCGCCGCCGCTGGACAGAACGCCGCCCCGGGAGCGCCCGTCGAGGTCAAGGTCGCGCTCTCGGGATACGAGACGTTCCAGGATCCGGCGACGAAGCTGGGCCAGTATGTCGCGCTCATGCTCGACAACTATCCGACTGTCTTCGCGTACTACGACGTCACGAAGCCCTGGCTCTTCAAGAAGATTCCGAAGGGCACGCACACGCTGCGGGCGTTCCCGATGCGTCCGTGGGGGGAGTCCATCAAAGACGATGCGGCGTTCGCGGCCGTCACGTTCTCCGTCGGCGAGAAAGACGGCAAGAACGTGAACGAGGCCGGCGCGCCGTACCTCACCGTCGTGGCGCCGCGCGGGAAGGTCAAGAACGAGAACGGGAAGGTCCTCCTCGACTTCCTCGTCACGGGCTGCCCCGTTGCCGAGAAGGCCGCCGTGCCCGATAGCTGCCGCGTCCGCTACAAGATCGACACGGAGAAGGAAGTCACGCTCGCGAAGGAAGAGAGCGTCTGGCTCGAAGGCATCGCGCCGGGAAAGCACGCGTGGGTCGTCGGGATCACGAAAGACGAGAAGGTCGTCCCGGGCGCGTTCACGCTCGCGCAGGGCCAGTTCGAGCTCGAAGCGACAGGCAATCCCAACGCTCCGCCGGCTGCGCCGCAGGGCAAGGCGACCGGCCAGTAAAATCCCCGGGATGAGCCTCGTCTTCGGCGGCGCAGGGACGCGTCCCTGCGCCGTCGACCCCCCTCTCGTCCTCGCGCCCATGGCGGGGATCACGGACATGACGTACCGGCTGCTCCTGCGCCGGATCGGAGGGGTCGGCCTCGTCACCATGGAGTTCGTGTCGTCCGAGGGGCTCACGCGCGGCAACAAGCGGACCGAGCGCCTCCTGCGCTGGGACCCGGCCGAGCGCCCCCTGTCCGTCCAGATTTATGGAGCGGACGCCGGAAGAATGGCGATCGCCGCGGAGCGCGTCGAGGAGATGCGCGTCGACGTCTGCGACATCAACATGGGCTGCCCCGCGAACAAGATCCTGAAGGGCTGCGCGGGTGCCGGCCTCATGCGCGACCTCGGGAAAGCGCGCGCGATCATCGCGGCCTGCAAGAAGGCGCTCCCGACGACGCCGCTCACGGTGAAGTTCCGGCTCGGGTTGAGCGACCAGACCGAGAACTACCTCGAGCTCGGGCGCATCTGCGAGGGCGAAGGCGTTGCGGCCGTCGCGCTCCACGCCCGCACCGCGAAGCAGATGTATACGGGCCGCGCGGACTGGTCGAAGGTCGCGCGTCTCAAGGAGGCCGTGGCGATCCCCGTCGTGGGGAACGGCGACGTGAACACCGCCGAGGACGTCGCGGAAATGTTCCGGCAGACGGGCTGCGACGCCGTCATGTGCGGCCGCGCGACGATGAAGAACCCGTGGATCTTCAAGCAGGCCGCCGAGCTCCTCCGCGGCCGCCCCTGGCGCGAGGCGACGCTCGCCGAACGGCGCGACGTCATCCTCGAGCACTTCCGCCTCATCCAGCGCGACCAGGAAGACGCGCCGAAGGCGATGATGTCGAAGCTCCGCACGTTCACGGCCTGGTACACGCACGGCCTCCCGAACGGCTCGGAGCTGCGCCGGCGCATTGCGAGCCTCGAGTCTCCACAGGCGTTCCTCGACGCCGTGGAGCTCTTCTTCGAGACCCACGCGGCGAGAGTCGCGGCCTGAGGGCTCGCGCGGCGGCGTGAGGCCGATCAGTACGGCTTCGGCACCGCGTCGGGCGGGAACGGGCAGACGTACGGCTTTCCGCCCGTCGCCTTCGTGAACTCGGCCTTGGCCGAGGCGACCGCGGCGGGGTCTTTCAGGAGGTCGACCGCCGAGGCGCCGAGGACTTTTGCGGCGACGAGCATCCCCTTGACGCCGACCGGGCTCGCGGCGCACGAGGCCACGTCCCAGTGGTGCCACGGCGCGCCCGAGGGCGCCGTCTGGACGCCGAGCTCGATGAGCGGGTACGCGGCGCTGACCTCGCCCGTGTCCGACGACGCGGAGACGCCGCGGCCCTTCGCGTACGGGAGCACCTCCGCCGAGAGCCCCGTCTCGGGGATCCCGACCTCCTTCTGGATCGCCCTCGCGAGCGCCTGGTCCTGCGCGTCCCACTTCGGCGCGCCGACGCGCTCGAGCTCTTTCTGGACGACCCTGGAGATCGTCTCGTTGTAGATCGGCTCGCGCGTCGACGCGAGGACCGTCACCTTCGCGGTCGTCTCGGTCGCGAGGCCCGCGCCTTCCGCGGCCTTCCGCAGGCGGCCGATCATCTCGTTCACGCGCTCGCCGCTCGTGTCGCGGACGAACCACTGGACACGCGCGTAGTCCGGGATGATGTTCGGCGCGAGGCCCCCGTCCCGGATCGCGCGGTGCAGGCGCGCCGTCGGCAGGACGTGCTCGCGCATGAGCGACATCGCGTGCTCGAAGACCTCGACGGCGTCCAGCGAGCTCCGCCCGAGCCAGGGGTTCGCCGCTGCGTGAGCGGTCTTCCCGAAAAACTCGATGTCGAGCGCCGTGATCGCGAGGCGCCCGCCGGAGTAGACATAGTTCTCGGCCTCGGGGTGCCACGCGAGGACGACGTCCGTCCCCGCGAACGCGCCGTCCCGCAGCATGAACGTCTTGCCGAGGATCAGCTCCTCGGCGGGCGTTCCGTAGACGCGGATCGTGCCGGGGAGCTTCGCGGCGATCCGCTCGCGGTTCGCGGCGACGGCGGCCGCGACGGCCGCGGTGCCGAGGAGGTTGTGCCCGCACCCGTGGCCCGGGGAGCCGGCGACGACGGGGGTTTTCTTCGCCTCGCCCGGCTTCTGCGAAAGGCCGGGGAGGGCGTCGTACTCGGCGAGGATCGCGACGATGGGCGCGCCGGACCCCGCGCTCGCGACGAACGCGGTCGGCATGCCCGCGACGCCGCGCGTCACGGCGAACCCTTCCTTCTCCAGAGCGTCCTCGAGGAGGGCGGCGGACCGTGTCTCTTTGAGCCCGGTCTCGGCGAACTCCCAGATCTTCCGCGAGACGTCCTGCCACCGCGCCGCGGTGGCGTCGAGATACGCGTCGCTGCCGGCGGGCGGCGAGGCCTGGGCCATCTCGGCGGCCGGGGCGGCCGCGAGCGCGAGGGAGACGGCGAAGATGGCAGGCCGGCGGAAGGAGAATTGCATCGAGCGCCTCCGAACGGGGGATGTGTCGCGTGGGCAGGACAGTTTACGATGCTCGGATGCGAAAGAGTCTCGCGTGGCTCCCGGCCCTCCTCGCGCTCTGCGGCTCCGCCTCCGGGCAGCCGGCGCCCCCGACGGGCGCGCAGAAGAGCCGGATCGACGCCCCCGGTGTGTCGATCCCTCTCGACGTCCGCGAGCAATTCCTCGGGAGGACCGGCTCGAAGACGGCCGTCAAGTTCATCCTCTCGGTGAACCGCGGCGACCTCAGGGGCGTCGGCGGCGCCCCGCACATGGTCTCGTTCCTGCTCTCCGGGGTCGTGAGCGACCCGAAGGGTGCGAACGTCGACGCGTTCCGCATCCCCGCGGACGTCGACCTCGGCGCGGACGACGGCAAGCCGGTCACGATCTCGTTCCTGCGGCCGCTGCCGCCCGGCACGTACGACATCCAGTTCCGGCTCGAGGGGGCCGCGGGCCGCGCCGTCGGGACGCGAGCCGTCACGGTCGCGGTGCCCGAGATGACCGCCGACTTCCGCGCCGAGGACGCCGGGATGGACGCCGGCGGCCTCCCGAGCGCCTCCGCCGTCGTGCTCGAGTCCGAGAACCGGCAGGCCGCGCCGCCGAACGCCGGAAACCTCGTGAAGATTCTCGCGCCCGAAACCGAGGTGCCCGTCGGCCTCCTCCGCGTCGGCTGCGAGGTGAAGCCGCCCGTCACGCGCGTCGAGTTCTGGCTCGAGGACAAGAAGGTCCTCGTGAAGAACCGGCCCCCGTACGAGGTCGAGCTGGACCTCGGGAAGGTCCCGAAGCGACAGACGCTCAAGGCCCTCGGATACGACGCCCAGGGCAACTTCGTGGACGAGGACGCCTGGGCGATCAACGAGAAGGACTCGCGCCTCGCCGTGCGCCTCCTCGAGCTCCCGAAGCAGAAATCCGCCGGCGACCTCGTCGAGATCAAGGTCGCCGTCCAGTCGATGGCGGGCGGCATGGCCACGAAGCTCGAGCTCTGGCTGGACGACGCCAAGGTCAAGGAATGGTCCGCGCCCCCGTACGTCGCCATGGTCCCCGTCGCGCAGATCCAGAAGGCGACACTCATGCGCGCGACCGCGACGGACCAGGACGGCAAGGAGTTCACGGACCTCAAGCTCCTCAAGGGCGAGTCGCGCTTCATGTCGAAGGTCGAAGTCGACCTCGTCGAGCTGCCGGTCTCCGTCTACGACGCGCAAGGGCGCCTCGTGCGGGACCTCACGAAGGAGGACTTCACGGTGACCGAGGACGCCGTGAAGCAGGAGCTCACGAGCTTCGAGTTCGCCGAGTCGCTTCCGCTCTCCCTCGGGATCCTGATCGACGGCTCGGGCTCGATGAAGGAAGCCATGCCGATGGTCCACCAGGCGGCGTCGGAGTTCGTGACGCGTCTCGTCTCGAAAGAGAAGGACCAGGGCTTCGTGATCGAGTTTCGCGAGCGGCCGACGCTCCTTGCCTCCATGTCGCACAAGGCGATCGACCTCGAGCGCGCGATCGCGGACACGCACGCGAACGGGGCGACGGCCCTCTACGACGCCGTGATCATGTCGCTCTATCAGTTCCGGGCGACGCCCGGCCGCAAGGCGGTCGTCTGCCTGACGGACGGCGACGACAACCACTCGTGGACGGACTACGCCACGCTGCGCCGCTACGCGCGCTCGGCCGGCGTCCCGATCTACTTCATCGGCCTCAACATCTCGTTCCTCGACCGGGGAATCAAGGGGCGGATGACGGAGCTCGCGGCGGACACGGGCGCCGAGGCGTTTTTCGTCAGCAAGGCGTCGGCGCTGCCGGAGGTCTACAAGAAGATCGAGACCGAGCTCCGCTCTCAGTACTTCCTGCGGTACCTCACGAACTCCCAAAAGGGCGAGAACCAGTTCCGCACGATCGAGGTGAAGCTCAAGGATCCCAGGCTGCGGGCGAAGACGATCAGGGGCTACTTCCCGTGAGCCGCCGCGCGACGGCCGCGGTGTGCGCGGCCGTCGTCCCGCAGCAGCCCCCCACGAGGCGGGCGCCGAGGTCCACCCACTTCACCGCGAGCGACGCGTAGTCCTCGGGCGACACGGGCTTCGCGAACGTGTTGCCGTACGCGGCGAGCGGAACGCCCGGCGCGGCCGCCGCGAGGCGCGCGAGGTCCACCGCGAGGTCTCCCGCGGCCACGCAGTTGATCCCGAGGGCGTCGGGCGGCGACGGCAGCGAGAGCAGCGCGCGGGCGAAGTCCTCGACGCACTCGCCGGAGAGGAGGTGCCCGCGCCCGTCCGTGACGCACGAGGCGACGACGGGCAATCCGGTGGCGGCGGCCGCGCGCGAGGCGGCGGCAGCTTCGCGGACCGTGTTCATCGTCTCGACGAGGACGAGGTCCACCCCCGCCCGGGCGAGCGCCGCGGCCATTTCGCGATGTTCGAGGCGAAGATCGTTTTGCTTCGGGACCCGATCGGGCCGGTAGCAGTCTTCCAGCGGAGCCAGCGATCCGGCGACCGCGATGGCGCCGGGGATTTTCTTGGAAGGTCGTGTGGCGCCCCGGCCCGGGCGGGCGGCCCGGCGCCCTTCCTCCCTCGTTTCCGGGAGCGCATCCGCAATTTCCACCTTCGAAGAAACTCCGGACGCCGCCCGCCGCGCCAGAGCCACCGATACGTCGATGAGCTGCCGGTTCGAGAGGGAGCAAGAAGTGTTTTCCACGTTCCTCCGATGCAGCCGGAAGCTCGCGATCGTGAGGACGTCCGCGCCCGCTGCGGCGTTCTCGCGGTGGATCGCCTCGACGAGGCCCGGCGTGTCGAGGAGGGCCTGCGCGCTCCAGAGGGGGGGCGGCAGGCGTGCGCCGCGCGCGAGGAGGTCCGTTCCGAGCGCCGCGTCGAGGACGAGCGGCGGGCCGGACCGCAGCCGGGCGCGGAAGGGCGGGAAGGGCGGGTCGGGCACGGCAGGCTTCCGGGGCGAGGATACCGAGTCGCCTGCTAGCATGCCGGGCCATGGCAAACCGTACGTGGGCCCTCGTCCTCGGGGCCTCCTCCGGATTCGGGGAAGGCGCATCGCTCGCGCTTGCCCGCGCGGGCCGTAACGTGTTCGGCGTCCACCTCGACCGCAAGGCGACGCAGCCCAACGTCGACCGCATCACGGCGCAGATCTCGGCCGCCGGCGCGCGCCCCGTGTTCTTCAACGTGAACGCCGCGGACGACGAAAAGCGCGCCGAAGTGATCGCCGAGATGGGCAAGGTTCTCGACGGCGAGGGCCGCCGGGCCGGGATCGACGTCGTCCTCCATTCGCTCGCGTTCGGGACGCTCAAGCCGTTCCTCGCGGACGCGCCCGCGGACCGGATCTCGCACGCCCAGATGGACATGACGCTCGACGTCATGGCGCATTCGCTCGTCTACTGGGTGCAGGACCTGCTCGCCGCGGGTCTTCTCGCGGAAGGAGGCCACGTCTTCGCGATGACGTCCTCCGGCGGGCACCGGATCTGGAAGTCCTACGGCGCCGTCTCGGCCGCCAAGGCGGCCCTCGAGAGTCATTGCCGGCAGCTCGCCGTGGAGCTCGTGACGAGGAAGATCGCGGTCAACGCGATCCGCGCGGGCGTCACGGACACGCCCGCCTTGCGCAAGATCCCCGGCAATGCCGCGATGATCGAGCGCTGTCTCGCGATCCACCCGGCGGGCCGGCTCACGACCCCGGCTGACGTCGCCAATGTGATCGTCGCGCTCTCGCAGCCGGGCACGGTATGGCTCTCGGGCAACGTGCTCGGCGTCGACGGCACGGAAGACGTCATCGGCTGAGGCCGTCATGACGAACACGAGACTCCTCTCCGCGGCCGCCTGCGCGGTCCTCGCGCTCGCTCTCATGGGCGCGTCGTGCGAGACCGTGGCGCCGGCCGTGAAGGCGCAGTCGGATGTCCCGTCGGCCGGGAAGTTTCCGCACGGCATCTTCGGCCGCTTCCTCGAGAAGGTCGTGCAGGACGGGCTCGTGGACTACGCGACCGCGTCGCTCGAGGAGTCGACCCTCCAGGAGTACATGGCGGAGCTCGCGCGTGTCTCGCCGGACTCGCACCGGCATCTCTTTCCGACGGAGCCCGACCAGCTCGCGTACTGGATCAACGCCTACAACGCCTGTGCGATCCGCGGCGTCCTGCGCTTCAACCGCCCCCAGAGCTTCAAGGGCATCGAGGCGCATTTCGATTCCGGCACGAAGTACGTCGTCGGCGGCCATGACCTCTCCCTGAACCAGATCGCGGGGATCGCATACCGGAAGTTCACGGACGCGCGCGTTCACTTCGCGCTCGTGAAGGCGCGCCGCGGCGGACCGCCGCTCGCGAAAGAGCCCTGGGACGCGTCGGATCTCGACGACCGGCTCGAGGCGGCCGCGAAGGCGTTCGTCGCGGATCCGCGCCAGATCGACTGGAAGGCGCCCTCGCTGAAGGCCGGCTTCTCCCGCGTCATTCTCGACTTCCGGGGCGACTTCGAGCGCGAGATGCCGTCGACGGTGTCCGGCGACCCGCGGCTCGTCGGTTCGATCAACCGCTGGCGCCCGCGCACGGACAAGGTGACGGCGATCGAGGTCTATCCGATCCCGTTCGACGAGCGCCTGAACGACATCTCGAACCGCTGAGCACGATGCGCGCCGCGAGCCGCGTCGCCCTTTCGCTCCTTGCGGCGGGCGGCGTCGTCGTCGTCGCGTGCGGTCCGCCGCGCTCGCGCGAGACGGCCGTGCCCACGGCCGTGCCGGCGCCCCCCTCTTCCGGGGTCGGGATCCCGCTCGAGCCGGGCCTTCTCCTCACGCTCGTCCCGAACCTGCCGGGCGTCGACGGCGAGGACGTCCCCGACCTCGCGCGGCGCGAGGTCGAAATCCTCGAGATCGACAAGGGGAGGCTCCGGCTGAAGTGGACCGGCCAGGTGCGCGTCGAGAAGCCCGAGTCCGCCCGCCGCCGCGAGGACTGGGTGCGCGCGCGGGCGAACGCGCCGCGCGGCGCGACGCCCGAGCCGACGATCCCGGCCGCGTACGAGACGCGGGAGGTCGGCGGGACGCTCTTCTTTCCGGACTTCGGGACCGCGACCGAGCTCCTTCTCCCCGGCCTCTGGCCCGAGGGAAACGCGACGATCCCCGCCTCGACGACGCTCTGGATCTCGTCGAACGCCCGCGCGGAGCTCAAGGGCGGCGGGAGCGCGTCCGTGCCGTTCGCAACGGCGGGGGCGTCCCTGCGTGAGCCGGCGGCGACGTTTCTGCGGCGCGCCGTGGAGCTCGCGGGCAAGGCGCCCGCGAGCCGGCCGGGCCTTTGGACGGCCGTTCCACCCGCGGCGTTCGCTCTCCGGATCGACGGCGTGGACCTGACCGTCCCCGCGCTCGGCGCGCGCGACTGGTTCGCGGCGTACGCCGTCCTCGACGGCGTTTCTCCGGCGCTCGTGCTCGCGGTCCTGCCTCAGATGGCCCCGTCGCCGCCCGCGGACGTCTTCGCCCCGGCGCTCGCGATGCGAAGCCTCCTCGGCTACCGCGTCGTCGAGGTCGCGCGGCCGAAGGACCCGGAGAAGAAGCTGTGACGCCCGCGCGGGGACTCGCCGTCGTGACGGGAGCGTCGTCCGGCATCGGAGCCGCCCTCGCGCGTGCGCTCGCCGCGGAGGGCGCGTCCCTCGTTCTCGTCGCGCGGAGCGCGTCGGCGCTCGAGGACCTCGCGCGGGAACTTCGCGCCGCGCACGCCGTGACGGCGGACGTCCTCGCGGCCGATCTCGGGACGCCCGCGGGCCGCGACGCCGTCTGGAACGCGACGGAGGGCGCCGGACGGCCCGTCGCTCTTCTCGCGAACAACGCGGGCTTCGGCCTGAACGGTCCCGAGACGGAGCTTGCCATCGGGAGGGTCCACGAGCTCCTCGAGCTGAACGTCGTCGCGACGGCGGAGCTCACGCACCGGTTCCTCGTTGCGATGAAGGCGCGCCGCGCGGGCGCGATCCTGAACGTCGCCTCGACCTCGGCCTTCTACCC
>Ga0335070_10003400_pt1 | contig 18588 bp, 15 predicted proteins | sample Lox_Sample_13_FD_206722 | JGI IMG/M metagenome (GOLD analysis project Ga0335070, IMG submission 206722) | Soil microbial communities from Loxahatchee National Wildlife Refuge, Florida, United States - Lox_Sample_1.3 | ecosystem: Environmental > Terrestrial > Soil > Wetlands | place: USA...
CAGCCTGGCTGATGATCCCCAGCGGCAGCGGGGCGGCCTGGTTCAGCCTGGGCTGCGGGTGAAATCCCTGGGAATAAGCCAGGGGCAATTTTGCCCGTCGCAGCAGGCGTTCCCAGACTTTGTGCACGTCCAGGTTGCTGGTGTAGCGCAGGCCTTCGGTTTTTGCGTACGAAATGCGGATGCGTTCCATATTCAGACTACCAGGGCGTTGACTCTGCCGCGACTTACTTCGGGGCATTTCCATTCGTCACCCGTGTTCTGCCGGCGCAGCTCGGCGAAGTTGGGCAGAATGCCGCAGGCGTAGCACTGCCGCCGGCAGTCTGGGCGGATCTTGCCGTCCAGGCTCCAGGTGTAATCCTGAGTCAGGAATTTCTTGGTTACGCCGATATTGATGTGCTCCCAAGGGAAAATCTCATCCAGGAATCGCCGGCGGTGGGTGTAAAAGACCGGGTCCAGCCCGTTTTCGGCAAAGGCCCCCCTCCAGGTGTCGTAATGGTCTTCATCCTGCCAGGCGTCGAACTTTGCGCCGTGCTGCCAGGCCGAATAAATCACCTGAGCCATCCGGCGGTCGCCGCGCGATAGCCAGGCTTCCAACAGGGTATCCTGTGGATTGGTCCACGAAAGCTTCAAGCCAGGTCCGACCAGGGCTTTTTGAAGGAGCTGCTGTTTGGCCTTGATCTGTTCGACCGTATCTACCGAGACCCATTGGAACGGGGTGTAAGGCTTGGGAACGAAGGTGCTGACCCCGGCGTGCAGGGTCGCCCGGTTTCCAATCAGCTTTCGTCCTTCCTTCAGAACCGCCTTACATAGATCGGCAATGGCCTGGACGTCTTCCAGCGTTTCGGCGGGATGGCCGATCATGAAATAGAGCTTGATCGTGGTCCAGCCGCGCGAGTAGATCGCCCGAATTGTTTCCATGAGCTGTTCGGTTGAGACCGGTTTATTGATAATGTTGCGCATGCGCTCGGTGGCAGCTTCGGGCGCCAGGGTAAACCCGCCCTGGCGGGAGCCGCGCAGTTTTTCGAATAAATCAGCCGAGGCGGTCTCTATTCTCAGGGAAGGCAGCGAAATGGTCAGATGTTTGCCGTTAAAGCACTGGCTGACGGCTTCAACCAGATCGATGATATGCGTGTAGTCAGAAGACGAGAGGGACAACAGGGCTATTTCCTCGAAGCCGGTGTTATCCAGAGACTCCTGGATCGCCTCCACGATCTCAGGGATCGAGCGCTCTCGCACAGGGCGGGTGATCATCCCGGCGTGGCAAAAACGGCAGCCGCGGGTACAGCCGCGCATAATTTCGACCGAAACCCGGTTGTGGACGACGTCCACGTTGGGAACGATGAAATGTGTTGGAGGCGGTGGCAGGTGGGCAACCAGTCGTTTTTCCACTTTGTTTGGGGCTGCTTCGGAAAGTTTTTCGATTCTTGCGACGGTTCCATCTGGGTTGTAAGCGGGCTGGTAGAACGCCGGAACATAGACGCCCCAGATCTTTGCCAGGCGCAGCAGGAGACCCTGGCGCGACTCGCCTGAGGCTTTCCAGGCCTGGTACGCATTCACAATATCGTGAATGACTTCCTCACCCTCTCCGATCACGATGGCATCCATGAAGGGCGCCATAGGCTCCGGATTGAATATGGCGTGGCCGCCGGCAATCACCAGAGGGTCCGAAGAAATGCGGTCGGCTGAAAACAAAGGAATTCGGGCCAGGTCAAGCAGGTTAAGCGCATTGGTATAGAGCGTCTCGTAAGGCAGGCTCAAGCCCAGGATGTCGAAATCGGCAATGGCATGCTTGGTCTCGAGCGAATACAGCGGGATGCCGGCTCCACGCATGGCATCCTCCATATCGGTCCACGGGCAGTAAGTGCGTTCTGCCAGCACGTCGGCCCTTTGATTTAGCGTATCGTATAGAATCGCAAGCCCCAGGTTGGGAAGGCCGATATCATAAATGTCGGGGAATGCCAATGCTACACGGGTTTGGACAGCATCCCAATCTTTCACAACCTGGTTCAATTCTCCGCCCACGTAGCGGCCAGGTTTTTGCACTCGTAGCAGAATGCGTTCCAGGCAGGCTTGAATTTCATTTGGAGAAACTACCATTAAGGGACTCCTGAAAAATTGGGTTTAATTTATCTGAATTGTAACCCAAATATAGCTATTTGCGGTTAAATGATCTCAATCCGGTAAGCGAGGACCGGCAGTTCAGGCCAGTTTCGCTCGGTAAACTCGAGCACCTTTTGCAAGGCTTTTTGCGTGTAGCCAGAATCATTGCTGACTAAAGAGCAAGCTATGATCGATTCCTGCCAGGCATCCAGGCGGTCCATTTCGGCGGCCGAAACGTTGAACTCTTTGTGCAGGCGCGCTAAAACTGGACGGATCAGGCTACGTTTTTCCTTTAATGATTTGACGCCCGGAAGCTGCAGGTGAATAGTGAGCAAGCCGATAGGCATTTCGCACTGAATGTACCCTAGTTCTTAATTTGCGTCAACTACAACCCAGCCTCTTGCTTTAAGACTCATGCACGGGTACAATGTCTAGCATTTAATTTTCTCGGGAATTTATTATGTTCGATATCGAATCTGCCTACCAACAAAGCCTGGATTATCTCTATAGTTTCGTTGATTATTCACTCACGCATAATTTGCGCTTTTCCCCGGAAAAATTTGATCTGAATCGGATGGAATTGTTTTTAAAAAGACTGGGAGACCCGCACAAATTTCGCCCGGTCATCCACGTTGCAGGCACCAAGGGCAAGGGTTCCACCGCTGTCATGATTGCCAGCGTCTTACAGGCCAATGGATACCGCACCGGTTTTTATACTTCGCCGCACCTGCAGGAATATACCGAGCGCATCCAGGTTAATGGGGAGCCGATCAGTAAGGCCGACCTTGTGGATCTGGTCGAATACGTGAAGCCAACCATCAATGAGTTCGAGCACCTTTCGACATTTGAAATTACAACCGCCCTGGCTTTTTTATACTATGCCCGCCAAAAAGTGGACGTTTCGGTGATAGAAGTCGGCCTGGGCGGTAGACTGGATGCAACCAACGTCGTTTCACCCCTCGTCTCGGTGATTACATCTTTATCCATGGACCACATGGCCGTTCTGGGTAAAACCCTGGAAAAAATTGCATTTGAGAAAGCTGGAATTATTAAGCCGGGCCGCCCGGTGATTTTGGCTCCTCAGGTTGATGAAGCGCGCCGCGTGGTAGAAAAAATGGCAGCCGAACGACAGGCTCGCCTGATTCAGGTTGGTCGTGACTATCAGTTTTTGTCATTGGCTCATTCGTTAGAAAAACAGACGCTTGCCGTCTGGCCCGCAAGCGAGCGTGCCAGGCAAGAGTCTTCAGAACGTCTCGAGATCACCATTCCTTTATTGGGTTACCACCAGGTCCAAAACTGCGCCACAGCCTACGCTGCATTGCAAGTAGCCCGGCAGGAAGGGCTTTCAGTATCTACCGAAGCAATCCTGAAAGGTATGGCGGCAGTTTGCTGGCCAGGCCGGTTCGAAATTCTATCCAGGCAGCCGCTGCTGGTGGTGGACTCCGCTCACAACCCCGATTCGGCTGCCAAGCTCAAGTTTGCTATCGATGATTACCTGGCGGATCGGCCTGTCGTTCTCATTTTTGGCGCATCCGAGGATAAGGATGTGGTTGGTATGTATAAAGAGTTGCTGCCGCGTGTGCGCCAGGTCGTTGCCACCCAATCCATCCATCCGCGAGCCATGGATGCTAATAAACTGGTAGAATTAGCGTATCCCTTCGGAAAACCGGCGCAGGCGGTGTTGCCCGTGGAATCAGCACTAAAAAAAGCTCTGGAATTGGCGGGACCGGATAACGCTGTCGTGGTGGCTGGAAGCCTGTTTGTTGCAGCCGCAGTACGTGAAGTTTGGCAGAGGATCAAGTAGTTTATGAAAACAGACGATTGGAATCACCGTACGGAAGAATCTGAAGATTTTTCAGCTTCCATACACCAGCGAACAGAAGAGCTTTACCGGATACAGGATAGCGAGCCTGACCAGGAAGGCTGCATCGAGCTGCCTGTGCTGTGTTTGCGGGACATCGTGGTTTTTCCACGCATGATTTCCCCCGTATTTATAACCCCGGGGCCGAACCTTTTAGCAATCCAGGAAGCCCAGTTCAATTTTCAGACTGTTATCGCAGTGGTGCAACAGGACCCGGATATCGAAGAACCTAGCTCGGATGATTTCCTCCCGATCGGGGTCGAGCTGGCCGTTGGGCGGCTGCTGAATATGCCTGATGGCAATAATTCTGCCCTGGTACAGGGCCGGCGGCGGGTTGAATTGATCGAGTTCACGCAGCAGGAGCCTTTCCTGCGCGCCCGGGCGCGCGTCATTGTCGAGCCTGTTGATGTGGATCGCCACACTGAGGCCCTTATGCGAACAACGCGTGATTTATTTGAAAAATGCGTCCAGCTCGACCGCAGCCTGCCTGATGAAGCGCATTTATTCTCGATCAACATCACCGAGCCCGGTTGGCTGGCCGATATGGTAACGACGGCCATTTCGCTGCCCTTTAAAGAGCGCCAATCGCTTCTCGTTCTAATGGATCCGAAGGAACGCTTGAAACGGGTGAACTGGCTCCTGGCTCAGGAGCTGGACGTGCTCCAGCTCGAAGATGAAATTCAAACCCGTGTCCAGAGCGAAGTGGATCGCAGCCAGCGCGAGTTTTACCTGCGCGAACAAATGAAGGCCATCCAAACGGAGCTCGGAGAGGGCGACATCTGGTCGCGTGAGATCGCCGAGCTGCGTCAGAAGATTGAAAAAACTGATCTGCCGGATGAGGCGCGTGACACCGCCCTGAAGGAAGTTGACCGGCTTGTCCAGATGCCGCCGATGGCGCCCGAAGTAGGAATCATTCGCACATACCTGGATTGGATTCTGGACCTTCCCTGGATGAACGAGACCGAGGATAACCTGGATGTGATCCACGCCGCTCAGGTCCTGGAGCAATATCATTATGGATTGGGCAAGGCCAAGGACCGCATCCTGGAATATATTGCCGTTCGCAGTCTCAAACCTCGCAAGCCACGCCAGCCGATATTGTGCTTCGTTGGCCCGCCTGGGACGGGAAAGACTTCCCTGGGTCGCTCGATCGCGGAAGCCCTTGGGCGGAAATTCGTGCGCCTTTCCCTGGGCGGCGTCCGGGACGAGGCTGAAATTCGCGGCCACCGCCGCACTTACATCGGGGCTCTGCCAGGTCGAATCTTGCAGACTATGCGTAGGGCGGGTACGATCAATCCCTTGTTTATGCTCGACGAAATTGATAAACTTGGCGCTGATTTCCGGGGAGATCCGTCCGCAGCTCTTCTGGAAGTATTGGACCCCGAACAAAATTTTGCCTTTTCGGACCATTACCTGGAGCTGGCCTACGATCTTTCAAAAGTGATGTTCATTACCACGGCCAATTCCCTGGGGACCATTCCGCCGGCTTTATTAGACCGGATGGAACTGCTTGAATTCCCCGGATATATCGAAGAGGAAAAAGTGGAGATCGCTCGCCGATTCTTGATCCCGCGCCAGCTCGAAGAATCTGGATTGGAAGCTGCCGAAGTGCGCCTGCAGGATGCGGCCTTGAGCAAGATTATCCGCGAATATACCTACGAAGCCGGCGTACGCAACCTGGAACGCGAGATCGGGCGTATGCTGCGCAAGACGGCCCGTCTGAAGTCTGAAAAGAGGGTTTTTCCGGTAAACCTGACTCCCAAGAGTGTTGAAAAATACCTCGGTCCGCCTCAATTTTTTGAAACCGAGGCCGAACGCGAGGACGAAGTCGGCGTGGCCACAGCCATTGCCTGGACAGAAAACGGCGGGGATATTATGCCGGTTGAGGTTCTGATCCTCGAGGGCAAGGGCAATCTGCAGATTACCGGCCAAATCGGCGACGTGATGCAGGAATCAGCTCAAGCGGCTCTTTCATATCTTAAATCGCGCAGCCACGAGCTGGATATCAACAGCGAGATTTACGAGCGGCTGGATGTGCACATCCACATCCCAGAGGGATCGATCCCTAAAGACGGCCCCAGCGCCGGAATTACTATGGCGACTGCTTTAATCTCGGCTTTCACCGAGCGAGCCACCTACAAGGACGTTGGAATGACCGGCGAGATCACGTTACGTGGTAAAGTGTTGCCGATCGGCGGCGTGCGAGAAAAAGTGCTGGCGGCTCACCGGGCCGGGTTGAAAACAGTGCTGCTGCCTGCTCGCAACCTCAAGGACCTGATCGATGTGCCCAAAAAAGTCCTGGATGAGGTCAAAATTATCCCGGTAAAACACATGGATGAAGTCCTACAGGTAGCGCTCCATCCGGCAGTTCAAAAACCAGAAAAGCCTGCCAAACAAGCTAAAGAATAGGTACTTAAAACGAATTTTGGGGCCGGTTGGGGCAGCAAAGCTGCCCCAACCGGCCCCAAAATTCGTTTTGAATACCTATGTCTGGTTAAACCTGCGGCTCTTCAGCCGGTTTTTGCTGGGTTTTCTCCGTTTGCAGCGAGCGGATGCCATTCCTGACCTGGCCCAAAATCCGTTCCATTTCCATTTCCAGGCGAGTCAGGGTTTCCATTACGTATTCATCTGCTTCCCGTTTCGAAACATCGCACTCCGCCCGCGCCTGGGCAATAATTTGTTCGCCCCTTGCCTGGGCGGCCTGAACGATTGCATCCCGTTCAACCAGCGTTTCACTTTTTTCACGCGCTAATGCCAGTGTCCGGTTGACCTCTTCCTGGGCCTGTGCCAGGATGCGGTCCCGCTGGGCCAGGAGCTGCTGGGCTTTTTTGATTTCCTCGGGGATCGAGACGCGCATCTGGTCGATGATATCTAGCATACGATCTTCATCGACGACGACGCTATGGGTGAAAGGCACGGATCGACTTTCGTTAAAAAGCTCTTCCAATCGGTCTACAAGGTGCAATATATCCATACGATCCTCCGCGTATCAGGTTCAGTTTGTTGCAACAATCAAGCCAGATATATTTTCCTATAATATTCTTAATCTCGCAATGAAGTAATGGGCACAACCTGCTGCCCTTCGCCTAATTCTTTGAATTTCCGCCGTAAAGCAACCTCAACATGGGGTGGGACCATGCTGCTCACGTCCCCACCCAGGCTGGCAATTTCGCGTACGGTTGTCGAGGACAAAAATGTGTGCGCTTCATCAGTTATCAAGGCTACTATTTCAATTTCCGGCGCCAGTCGGTGGTTTGCCAGAGCCATGCGAAATTCAAACTCGAAATCCGAAAAAACCCGCAGGCCACGTACGATGACCTGCGCTCCGACCTGCTTGCTAAATTCCACCGTCAGGACGCGATAGCCGACCACCTTTATTTTAGGCTCATTTTCAAAAGACTGCCTGACTAAACCGATCCGTTCTTCCGGAGTGAATACGAGATTCTTGGCGGGCCGGTCAAAAACAGCCACGATCATCTCGTCAAAAAGCCGCGAGGCACGATTGACAATGTCAATATGCCCATAATGGATCGGATCAAATGTGCCGGGAAAAATGGCGCGAATCATTTTCAGTTATTATCTCCTAACTGATATCCCCTCGCCCGATACCCCAGAACTTTTGGAAAGTGGCGACAAGGTCGACATTTTCAGGATTGCTGAGGTCGGGGTCTCTGGCAAACAACGCCTCAGCCTGCTGGCGCGCCTTTTCAATCAGGCGCACGTCGCTCAAGTTAGCCATGCGCAGTTCGGCAAATCCCGCCTGGCGCGTGCCGAGGAAATCGCCGGGGCCACGTTGAGCCAGGTCTCGCTCGGCCAGGACGAAGCCGTCATTGGTTTCTTCCATGGCTGCCAGGCGTTCGTTCTCCAGCGCGTCTTCGGTCTCAGGGATGAGGAGGCAGTACGATTGGGCCGGTCCACGCCCGACCCGGCCGCGGAACTGATGGAGTTGAGCCAGGCCGAATCGGTTTGCGCCTTCTATCAACATCACGGTTGCATTCGGGATATCAACGCCAACCTCAACAACCGAAGTGGAAACAAGGATCTGGTATTCTCCGTCCCTGAATTGGCGCATCACGTCATCTTTTTCTTCCGGTTTCATTCTGCCGTGCAGGAGGCCTAGTAGGTAATGCGGGAAAATCTCTCGTTTCAAGCGCGCATGTTCTTCGACCGCAGCTTTGCCCTCATTATTTTCGCCAAGCTCAACCAGCGGATAGATAATAAACGCCTGTCGCCCGGAATCGATTTGCGACCGGATGAGCTGGTAAGCCCGTTCTCGTTCCAATGGGTGCAGCGTGTGGGTTTTGATCGGAATTCGGCCCACGGGCATTTCGTCCATCACCGAAATATCGAGATCCCCGTACACCGTCAAGGCCAGCGAGCGCGGGATAGGGGTGGCGGTCATGACCAAAAGATGCGGGTTTTCACCTTTAGAACGCAGGATTGCTCGTTGGGCAACCCCAAAGCGGTGCTGTTCGTCGACCACGACAAGTTGCAGGCGTTTGAAGGTGATCGGGTCTTCAAGCAAGGCATGTGTGCCGATCACCAATTTGACGCTGCCGTCGTTCAAGCCGGCCCGGATTTCCTCTTTTTCTGCGTCAGGCGTATCACCGATCAGCAGGCGAATTTCTCCCGGTTTGAGGAGTGAGTCGTTTACCAGCATGGGTTGCAGGCTGCGGTAATGCTGTTCGGCCAGGATGCTGGTAGGCGCCATTAAGGCTGCTTGTGAATCTTGCCTGGTTACAATTGCGATGGCCAGAGCAGCAATGACTGTTTTTCCGGACCCAACGTCTCCCTGAAGAAGCCGGTTCATCGGTTGCCCGGAGGCCAGATCCTTACGCATTTCGGTTAAAACTTTTTGTTGAGCCTGCGTCAAGGCAAACGGCAGGCATTCGATCTGTTCAGAAAGCCAATCGTCAGGCACTTCAAAAATGGTGGCAGTCGCTGATTGCCAGTTGCGTTTTTGACTCAGAACACCGAGCTGTAAAAAGAAGATTTCATCGAACGCCAGCCGGTTGCGGGCGGCGTTCAGTTTTTCCAGAGAATCAGGAAAATGAACCTGCATTAAGGCCGCGGCAAGGCCGGGAAGGCCGGTCGATTGCTTGATGGCGTCGGGCATATAATCTTTGAGGCGTGGGGCCCAAAAGCTGACTGTCTGGTGCATCATCTTGCGCAAGGTGCGCTGAGTAATCCGACCGGAAAGGGGATAGACCGGTACGATCCGGTTCGTGTGCAGATGCTCCTGCTCCATAAATTCCCAATCCGGGTTATTCATCACCAGGCGGCCCAGGTACATGTCAATTTTGCCGGACACGACGATCTGCGTAGCGGATGGGATTCGGTTGGCGAGCCACGGCTGGTTGAACCAGGTCAGGCGCAGGGCGCCGGTTCCATCCGACAGGATGGCTTCAGTGATCTGGGTCTGTCCGCCGCGTATCGCTCGGCTGGCGATGGATTGAATCGTGCCAACTACGGTCAATTCCTCCCCAAATTGCAGCCGATTGATGGTTTTAAGCTGGCTGTAATCATCGTAGCGGCGCGGAAAATAATACAGCAGATCTTCCAGTGTGAACAAATTAAGCGCCTCGAATAACTGCGCATTTTTCGGGCCGATTCCATTCAGGACAGTCAAGGGCGCATATAAACCAACCGTCGTCATCGTTGCAGGCGGACGGGCTGTTACCGTGGTGGGTTGTGGTCTGTTTTGGGGTTTCTGGGCAGGCGGCGGGGTTGTACGGGGTGAAGACTGTTTCGCCTGGGGTTCAGGAATTTTCCTAATTGGGGGGGGCTCTTTTTTCTTGAATCTGGCCGTATTATCGGCCTGGATGAGTGCGGCGGAGCGTTTTAGCAGGTTTTGCAGCTCGTCGAGTGTTTGCGTACGGCTGCTTTGATCTTGCGTCCGGTAGAGGTTGATTTTTTCGACGACCGTCTGGATAAGGCTGCCTTCCACTTTTGAGGATTGGGCTTCGTTTACCCAGGACGGTAGAAATTTCTCAAGTCCTCCGACTACTGCCTTGTTTTCAAAGCCAAGCTCAGCCTCCAATTTAAGGATCTTTTGTAATTTTTCAATCGATGATGGCATGAGTCAATTTTACTTTAAAAATCGTCCTTTTACCTGTTTTTCCGCCCCTGGCTTTCAACTACAAATAAACAAGTGGTTTGGGGACCAAATAGGGAGGCCATGGCTACGTTGATACTGTGTTCTGTGAACGGTGTTTTGGGAAAACTGTCCTGAGCATGCTCGCGCAGGAGGCGGCCGTCTTGCGAATTTGGCGAGATGCTCTGAACCAGGGCAATGTGTGAGAGGTGTTCGAACTCATCCAAAAACTCCTGGAACGAATCCAAAACCTGCCGGTGGTTGCGTACTTTTTCGAGGGGCGTCAAATGTCCCTCTTCGAGAGCAAACAAAGGCATCAAGGCCAGCATTTCGCCGACCATGGCCTGAGATAGATCGACGATGCCTGCCCGGTGTAAATAGGACAGGCCGGGCGTGCAAAAAATGGCGTATATACGCGGAATCAAACTGCGAACCAGGAGCTCAACGTCTGCAAAGGTTGCATTCTTCTGGATGGCTTCGACCGCGCTTTGAACCAGGAAACCAAGCCCGATCGAGCACGATTGAGAATCGATGACTTGAATCTGGACTCGCCCCGAGAAAGTTGTAAGAGCCTCTTTAACCTGCGCGAAAAAAGGGGTCAATTGGGATGAGGTTAAGATAGCCAGGATCCGGTCGCAGCTGTGTTCCTCTTCGATTTCGGCAAAGTAACCACGAATCTGATCGCCGGTCGGAATCAAGAACTGGGGGAAGTTGTTCGGGCGCGGAAACGCCGGCAAGTCGTTTGCTCTCAAATCCTTCCCTCCCTCAAAGATCTGCTCGTTGACCAGATAATTGTTGTTTATGATCCTGACCAGATGTCGCCCAAGGAAGGAGGGTTGCGGAAATTGGACGTAGCTGTCGGTTACAATACAGGTTGATCCCATACTATTCAATGGCAATGATGAACTGATAGTGCGGCTGCCCGCCATCATGTAGCTCGATCTCGTGCTTTGGATAGGCTGCCCGGATTTTGTCGACGATCGTGTTTACCTCATTCTTTGAAATATTATCGCCGTAAAACAAGGTGATCCTTTCTCGGTCCTCTGTATGCACCTTTTTCAACAGGCCAATACAGGCGTCTTCGAGATTCGAAGCAGATTCAACCACCTGCCCGTTATGCAGGCCGATCACTTCGCCTTGCTTCACGCTAACCCCGTTAATATCGACCGAGCGCGTCGCGATCGTAACTTCGCCTGTTTCGACGTCACCCAACGCTCGTACCATTTCCTTGGCGACCTGTTCGAAATCACCATCCGGTTCCAGGCGAAGCATGGCGCTCAGGCCCTGCGGAACGCTCTTGCTCGGCACAATGACCACTTTTTTCACGGTCATGCTTGCGGATGCCTGGGCAGCCAGGATGATATTCTTATTGTTTGGCAGAACGATCACGCGATCGGTCGGCAATTTTTCGATTGCCTGCAAGATTTCTTCGGTTGAAGGATTCATCGTTTGGCCGCCGCTCACGATAGCGGCAGCTCCCAGGCTGGCGAAAATCCGGCTGATGCCTACCCCGGGCGAAACCACGACTACTGCGATCTGGCCAGGTTCGACCGGAGCAAGCTGAAGTTTCGTGTGTTTGGTATGGTCCTGGGTAACCATTTGCGCAATCAAGTTTTCCATGCTCACTTTGGTAATTGTGCCGAGGCCCATGGTGTAATCAATCGGACGGTAGCGGTTCTCCGTCGGCACATGGATATGCATCCTGTAAATTCCATCTCCTTCGCCTACCTGGATAGAAGTCCCCATTTTGGAGAGGTCATTGTAAAAAGTTTCAAGATCGAGCGGGTTCGACGGCCGGAAATCAACCACCACCTCGTAATCCTGTCCTGGCTCTATTGATTCCATCGTTTCGCTGATATTCATTGCCGATAGCGGTTGCACGGTTGTGACTGGAGTCTCGAGCGGCAGATTCTTTAGATGCCTCAACATCCCCTCATAGATGTAAAACAAGCCCTTGCCGCCTGAATCTACAACACCGGCCTGCTTCAAGATCGGGAGAAGATCCGGGGTCCTCTTGACAGATTGGTCAGCTTCAGCCACGATCCGTTCCAGGATCATGTTCATATCGTCGGTCTCTGCCAGGGCGTTCTCGGCTGCCTGAGCAACATCCTTGGCGACGGTTAAAATGGTGCCTTCAACCGGCCGGACGACGCCCTTATAGGCCGTATTTCGGCCCTCGATCAGGGCTTTTATAAAAAGCTGAGCGTCCATTGTTTCCAGGCTGTCCAACCCGCGAGCAAAACCCCGGAAGAGCTGGGAGAGAATGACGCCCGAGTTGCCGCGGGCGCCCATCAGCGCTCCCTGGGCGATCATATGCGCCATTTTTCCAATATTTGCCTCGCCGGATTCAGAAATTTCGTTGTAGGCGGCCTGAAGCGTAAGTACCATGTTCGTGCCGGTATCCCCATCCGGTACGGGAAACACGTTCAGCGCATTTACAGTCTGCTGATTCGTTTTAAGCCAAGTCATACCAGCTTCGATTAATTGTTTGAGCCCCAGGCCGTCAAGCTGGCTAACCTTAGCCAGTTGGCGACCGGCTGCCGCAGAGGGGGGATTAAAATCACTCATGATTACTCCGTAAGAAAAGGTTCCGAAAAATCAGTCCGTATTGCTGATGCGTAAACCTCGCACGTGCACGTCAATATGCGTTACCGGTAAACCGATGGCCTTTTCCACCGAGTAGCGAACATTCTCCTGGACGCTGCGGGCGACCGATTTAATTCTTACTCCGTATTCAACCACAATGTAAAGATCAATCTGGATGGAATCATTCTCGAATCGCACATCGATCCCCAACGACGGATCCTTTACGAGCACTTGAGCCAGGCCTTCAGCCAGGTTTTTGGCTGCAAGTCCCACCACGCCGTATGATTCAATGGTTGATTGTGAAGCAATGGTTGCAATAGCGCGTGGTGAAACATATATATTTCCGAGTTGATTGTTTCGGTCGTTCATTCTAAATGCCCCTTCATATTAAAAAACAACCTTCCTTGTTGAAAGATACGGTGTATGGTAAAATACTTGCTCGTGCCAGCTACTGGGTTGGCAAGGAACTCAACGAGGTCTGGAAAGGAAATTAGCAATGGCAAAGTGCGAAAAATGTGGAAAAACGACATCTTTTGGCCATAACCGGAGTTTTTCATTGCGGGCTACCAACCGCGTTTTTCGCCCGAACCTTCAGCGTGTGACTGTAATGGAAAACGGGCGGCGAGTGAAAAAACTTCTTTGCGCCAAGTGCATCCGGACAATTGTGAAGACAGCATAAACCACGGTTATTTCCACAAAGATCGCAGCACAGGCTGCGATTTTTGTTTTAATCTACCTTTCTTCTTAGAGCTTGAACACCTGCAGCAATCCCGCCGGGGTGCTTGAAAATTGCAGTTGCAGAAACGATTGTGTTCGCCCCAGCCTCGAATACCTCCGGAAGAGTCTCCTCCGAAATCCCTCCATCGACCTCGATCCTGGCGTTTGAATGGTGCGATTTAAGCAAGGCATAGACCTGCCGGACCTTTGCTACCATTCCCGGGATATATTCCTGGCCTGAGTAGCCCGGGTTCACTGTCATCACGAGCACCATATCCAGCAAAGGAATAATCGATTCGATATGGCTGGCAGGCGTTCCGGGATTTAACGCAATAGATGCGTGGCAGCCCAGGTATTTGATTGTTTCGAGCGTCTTGTAAATGTGCGGCGTGTTTTCAATGTGAACCGTTAAATTGGAGGCGCCTGCCCGGGCAAAGTCCTCCAGGTGCCGGTCGGGGTGATCGATCATCAGGTGAACATCCAGGGGAAGCTGCGTGATCCGGCGGCATGTTTCAATGATAAATGGCCCCATCGTAATGTTCGGGACAAACGAGCCGTCCATTACATCGATGTGGATCCAATCCACTCCGCCTGCTTCGGCTGATCGGATCTGTTCGCCCAGGTTGGCGAAATCGGCGGAAAGAATTGAGGCTGAAATCAATATCTTTGACATGGCTCAATGTGGTGGATTAAGCGTGAACCAGATGTAAATCCAAAATGGAATTAATCCACCAGCCACCAACGCCGTCAGCAGCCCCAAGGCTATCGTGCCCCAATCAATTTCAGCCGGTGGCTCCTCTTCGACCGGCGGATTTCCAGTAAACGGATTGTGGGGAGGTAAATTGGGGCGGGTTGCTGATACGGTTGAGGCTTGCCTGACAGGAACGGTCGCGGTCAGGACGGTCGGAGTCTGGCTTGGAGCCTGGGCAGAAATGGGCGGGATATTGGCTAAAAAGGGATCTGCCTGGTGGCTGAAGTTGACCAGAATCCTCCCGAGCTGGTCCGCCGACCGATAGCGCGCCGAAGGTTCCTTGGATAGTACTTTTAAAACGATTTGTTCCAACGGCTCCGGAATGGCGGGGTTGAAACGTCTCAATGGGAGCGGCTCAACTTCGCGGTGCATGCGTGCCAGTTCAGCCGGATCATCTGAGATGAACGGGAGTCTGCCAGCAAGCATTTCGTACAGGATCACTCCCAGGGAATACACGTCCGAGGCAGGGGACGGAGCCGCGCCGGCAGCCTGCTCGGGTGAAAAATATTGGGGGGAGCCCCACACGACCTCGTTTTTTTCGTCAGGATGGATTGAAGCCAGGGCGCGAGCGATGCCAAAGTCGGTCACCTTTAATCGCTGATCGGGCGTAACCAACATATTATGCGGTTTTACGTCACAATGAACAAGGCCAGCCCTGTGCGCATACCCGATTCCGGCGCAGGCTTGCACGATTAATGGAATGGCCTCGTCGATCGCGAACCTTCCATGGTGTTTAATCATCGTTTTCAGGTCTGTTCCGGGGATATACTCGATGACAATGTACAACCGGCCATCATCCAGTCCGAAATCATACACTGTGACGATATTGGGATGCGAAAGATTGGCGGCAGCCTTGGCTTCCAACCGGAATCGTTCGCTTAGAGAGGAATCGTTTGAAAAATCTTGCCTAAGAAGCTTTAACGCCACATAGCGTTCGAGTCGTAAATCCCACGCCTTATACACCACCGCCATTCCGCCCGACCCTAGGGTTTGCTGGAGCTGGTAACGGTTCGATAATGGGGGTGTAATCGGATTTGGATTTTCCATTTTTCGACCAGGATTATATCACACCGTCATTATACAATAGAAACTGCGAGCGCTCAAAACCGCCTTCGATTATAATTATAAAAGGATAACTATTTTCTTCCGAATTTGAACTGAAATGAAAAAAGTCACGATTGAACGTCCTCGCTTGAGTCTTGTAACCTGCCTGGGAGCGTTATTTATTCTGGGCGTGCTGGCTTTTATATTGATCGCGGCCGTTCAGATTGCATTTCCACACTTAAACTCACCGCAGGCACCAAACCAGGAATTTACCGTTATTCCGGCTCCCTCCTTAACGCCTGATGTGCCTTCTTCTTCTCCAGGCGACTCAGGCCAGACATCCACACCGACCCCGGTTCCCGCTGGAGAGATGGGGATTGGAGCATACGTCCAGATTTTTGGCACCGGTGGGGAAGGTCTTCGCTTGCGATCGGGACCCGGCACCAACAATTCACCCCTCTTTTTGGGAATGGAAGCGGAAGTTTTCCAGATTAAAGATGGGCCGGTAGAAACCGGCGGATTCACCTGGTGGTACGTGGTCGCGCCGTACGACGACAAGCGCAAAGGGTGGGCGGTTCAAACCTATTTATCGGTCATTACGAATGTTCCGACGCCAACCTCCCAAAATTAAGGATTTTTATGGTTAACCAATCTTCTCCAACAGGAATTAACGCCGACCGGACCCGTAAGGAAGTGACCATCACCTGGAGCGAAGGGCATTCCAGCATTTATCCGTTTGAGCTCTTGCGGGCAGCCTGCCCGTGTGCATCTTGCCGGGGCGGGCACGAAAATATGAAGGCAGAACCGGACCAGGCAGTGTTTTCCGTCCATCTGCCCGATTCGCCTCAGACTCACATCAATAAAATCGAGCCGGTTGGGTCGTACGCCATCATGATCGAATGGGGCGATGGGCATGCTTACGGTATCTATAACTGGTATTACCTGCGAAGGCTCTGCCCATGTTTGGATTGTAGAAAACGATTCGCGTAGCACCTGATTCAGGATTTATTTCTTCTTCCAACCAGCCAGGCGCCGAGTCCTGCCAGGAGTCCCAGGGCCGCCAGACCGGCCCCGGCTTGAAGAACTGTTTTGGGTTCCACCCCTGGCAGTACGACCTTGCGATCTCCATAGTGGGCGAACAATTGTCCCCAGGACGTTGTATTGATTGCCTCGATGACCCGCTTACGTCCGATAAACGGGTACCAGTATACGTTATGGTAAAAATTGCTGGCGAAAAAGCTCCATGGAACCAGGGGGCTTTGCAGCAGGACCTTTTCGAATGGTTTCAAGGGCCCGTGGTAAATCATTTTCTGACCGCGGGATGCGAATGTGTCTTCCTGGACGAAATTCCAGGGCGCTTCTTGTTCGATATCGTACCCCACGATTTCAATTTGGCTGGGATCTCCGCAGCCTAATCCGGCTTCGTGCGCCATTCGGATGAAGGGAATGCTCATCGGGTCGAAGCCCTGCAGCTTTGCCGAGACTGCATCGATAGCCACCTGGTCGGCGGATGCCAGAAGTACATTCTTTACATGCCAGCGCATGGCGCGCGGGCCTGGACCATCTCCAGCAAACGTCCCATCCATGACGGCGAAAATACCCGGATGGATGTCCTGCTGGATCATCAGCAGGTCAACCAGTGTCTCGTGGATCACGCTATGTGTCCAATGGCGATTGCGGTGCAGCAGCCCGCCAAATGCATTTTTCATGGCGCCGGTGATCGTCGTAAATACATGTGTCTTTACGGTCGGCAGGTGGACGATATTCTTCCCGACCAGCGTTTTAGGGATATACACACCTTCCGGATATACCTTATCGAGCACGAGGAATGGTTTCTTGGGTTCGTAACGCACCCAATCGAACTTTTCCTCGTACAGGTATTCACAAGGAACATCGTATTGGTCCGTCACAAATCGGTGCTTATTATTGACTTCTCCCAGGCTGGTATCCACCACGACCGTGTCATTGTGGATTCCAACCAAATCGTGATAACCGCGCTTTCGCAACGACCGGATCACGCCTTCGAGCTGCCAGGGTGTGGTAGAACAGGCAGGATACCATGTCTGCCAGGAAATATTAATCTTTAAGCCCGTTGGCGCCTGTTTGGGTAGGGCATTGTCCACGCCCGCCAATTCCATTAATTCATCGATATCATCCAGCACCGTGTCCGGGGTTGTCTTGAGGACTGCTACTTTCCCTTTACCGGCAAATTCAGTCATAATGTCCTCTTTTGGAATTCGTTGATCTTATCCGCAAGTAAAATGGCGCGCCTTGAGGCGTCGCCGAGGTACGTCTCGATTTCAAATAAATCGAGCATTTGGTCCTTGGAAAGGTATCGTTTGAACACAGGATCACTCGTCACCAGATCGATCAGCGGGTTTTGCTCCGATTTTTGAACGGAATCCCAGGCAGCCAGCGAGGCTTTCCGCAACCGATGGTGCATTTCCTGCCGGTCGGCGCCGGCTTTTACAAGCGCCATCAACAAACGTTCCGTACCGGCAAACGGTGTGTATTTTTCGAGGTCGCGTTCAATTGCCTCAAAATTTACCTGTAAACCGTCCAGGATTGTTGTCGCCGTCATGAGCAATTCATCGCAAATTAAAAACGATTCCGGAAGGATCGTCCGGCGGTTGGCATTGTCATCCAGAGTCCTTTCGAGCAGCGAGCTGGCGCCATTCTGCCACGCCAGGCCCGGCATCTGGGCCAACATCCGGGCTAATGAGTTGATCTTCTCCGATTGGACCGGATTGCGTTTGAAGGGCATGGCTGAAGAACCGACCTGGCTCTTTCCAAACGGCTCGGACATCTCTCCGTAAGCTGGCGTTTGCATAAATCGGAGGTCGAAGGCAAATTTATTTAATGCCAGCCCGATTCCGGACAGAAGGCAAAGCAGGTCGTAGTCTTGTTTGCGCGGATAAGTCTGGTTGGTGACGAGGTAAAATTCGAGGCCAAGCAACTGGCTCAGCCGTTCTTCAAATATAGCCAGGTTATCGGAACCGATCAACTCGGCGTACGCCGCTCCGGTGCCAACTGCCCCTTTAAAACCCTTGCCTTTGAGAGAATCCAGCATTTCTTTGATAGATTGTGCGGCCTGCAGCAGATCCTGGGCGTAAAAAGCCATTCTGTATCCGAGCGTCGTAGGCTCGGCGGGTTGAAGGTGGGTAAAACCCAGGACGGGTGTTTCAGCCCAATCTGTTATTTTTACCGCAAAGATGCTTAATATTTTAGTTATTTTCTGAAAGATAACGTCCAATGCCTGGCGAATTCTGATGACATCGGCATTATCTTCGATATCCATGGATGTGGCGCCGGCGTGTAGAATACCGCCTCCCACCGGGCATTGTTCGGCGAAGGCCCTTAATTCAGCCATCAAATCGTGATGGATCTCAGCTTCAATTTGCAGCGAGCGTGCAATATCGACCTGCTGAACGAGCT
>Ga0335070_10003401_pt1 | contig 18587 bp, 18 predicted proteins | sample Lox_Sample_13_FD_206722 | JGI IMG/M metagenome (GOLD analysis project Ga0335070, IMG submission 206722) | Soil microbial communities from Loxahatchee National Wildlife Refuge, Florida, United States - Lox_Sample_1.3 | ecosystem: Environmental > Terrestrial > Soil > Wetlands | place: USA...
TGCCCGAACAGAACAAGGGACCTGATTCCGTCTCCCCCCCAGCCGAGGGCGCGAAAGCGCCCGCGGAAGCTGTCGCTCCTGAGAAGTCTGAAGTAAGGCCGGGGAGTGCAGCTCCAGCGGCAGAGAAACCGGCTGCTGCCGCCTCCCAACCTGTTGCTCCGGCTACCGAAAAGCCCGCCGCACCTGCCGCGAAGCCGGCTGCTGCACCCGCCGCCAAACCGGCCGGGCCGGCGGTGCCTGCTGCTGCCGCGAAACCTGCCGCCCCGGCTGCCGCCAAGCCGCCCGCCGCTCCCGCCAAACCCACAGGAACGGTTCCCGAGCCGTGGGAGTCGGAACTCATAACCAGACTCCGCCAGCAATACGGCTCAGCCATCGTTGAGGCGAGCCGGTACCTGGGTCAGAAATACGTGATTGTGGACAGCTCGATCGTCTCGGAAATTCTGCGGCGCATGCGCGACGAGGAGGGTTTCGACTACTGCGTGGACATTACCGCCGTCCACTATCCCAAGCGCGAGCAGCAATTCGATGTGGTGTATGTGCTGTATTCGTTCCCGCACAACGAGCGCATCCGGGTGAAGACCCGTATCAAGGACGGCGAGCATGTGCCGTCGGCATTCGCCATCTGGCCCACCGCCGATTGGCTGGAGAGGGAAGCGTTCGACATGTTCGGCATTGTGTTCGACGGGCACCCGGGGTTAAAGCGCATTCTGCTGCCGGATGACTGGAAAGGGCATCCGCTGCGCAAGGACTATGACATTTTGCAACAAGACAAAGAGTGGGTAAAGATCAACCTGGGAATCGAGAGTGGACAATGAGCCAGCCGATTGACACCGCTTACCTCGACCTCGATACCAAGGACAAGACGTTCCTCGACTCGACCGAGATGGTCCTCAACATGGGGCCGCAGCACCCGTCCACCCACGGAGTGTTACGCGTCATCCTCAAGCTCGACGGCGAGAAGGTACTGGGCACCGAGTGCATCATCGGCTACCTGCACCGCGGGGTGGAGAAGATTGGCGAGAACCGCACCTACGCCATGTTCAATCCCTACGTGGACCGCATGGACTACGTGGCGGCGGTCTCGAACGGGCTGGGTTACTGCGAGACGGTGGAGAAGCTGCTGAACGTAGAAGCGCCGCCACGGGCGCAGTACATCCGGGTGATTCTCACGGAACTGTGTCGCATCGCCAGCCACCAGGTGTGGCTGGGCACGCACGCGCTCGACATCGGCGCGCTGACGCCGCTGTTCTACGCCTTCCGCGACCGCGAAGAGATCCTGAAGATTTTCGAGAAGTATTGCGGCGCGCGGTTGACGACGCACGCGTTTCGCATCGGCGGCTGCATCTACGAGACCTACGAAGGTTTCGAAGAGGACGTAAAGAAGTACTGCACCTTCTTCCTGCCGAAGCTGGACGAATACGAAGAGCTGCTGACCACCAACCGCATCTGGGTGACGCGCACCAAGAAGGTCGGCATTCTGAAGCCGGAAGACTGCATTGCGCTGGGTGTGACCGGGCCTGTACTGCGCGCCAGCGGCGTAAAGTGGGACCTGCGCAAGGCGCAGCCCTACGAGTGCTACAAGGACATGGACTTCGAGATTCCCACCGGACTGAACGGCGATACGTACGACCGTTACCTGGTGCGCGTGGCCGAGATGCGGCAGTCGGTGCGCATCCTGCGGCAGGCGGTGGACGCGATTCCATCCGGCCCAATCATGGCGAAGGTGCCCAAGGTCATCAAGCCGCCGGTGGGCGAGGTTTATCACTCGATCGAAGCGCCCAAGGGCGAGCTGGGATATTTCATCGTGAGTGACGGCTCGACGCAGCCGTATCGCGTGCGAGTGCGGCCGCCGTCATTTGTGAACTTGCAAGCCCTCGACACCATGGTGCGCGGGATGCTGGTCGCCGATGTGGTTGCGGTGATCGGGACGCTCGACATCGTGCTGGGAGAGGTAGACCGCTAATGCTTGAATCCATAAGAAACTATTTGAGCTCGGGCGTTACGCCGGGCGAGGCGGGCAGCCAGTTCTGGGCGACGATTTACATCATCGCGATCACGCTGGGGGTGTCGCTGGCTGTCATCTCCATGAACTGGCTGGAACGCAAGATCCTGGCGCACATGCAGATTCGCCTCGGCCCCATGCGCGTGGGCCCGCACGGATTGATGCAACCGTTCGCCGACGCGCTGAAGCTGCTGATCAAGGAAGACATCATTCCGGCGAATGCCGATAAGCTGGTGTTCTGGAGTGCCCCGGTTGTGGTGACGATGACGGCGTTCACCACGTTTCTCGTCGTGCCGTTCGGGCGGACGCACGCCGTGACCGACATGAACATCGGCGTGCTGTTCATGCTGGGCATCTCGTCGCTGGGTGTGCTGGGCATCATCATGGCCGGGTGGTCGTCGAACTCGCACTATCCGCTGATGGGCTCGCTGCGCTCGAGCGCTCAGATGGTCTCGTACGAAGTGGCCATGGGATTGGCGATTGTGTGCGCCGTGCTGATGACCAGCCTGCGGTCCGGTACGGGCACGCTGAGCATGATCGGCATCGTTGAGGCGCAGAACGCACAAGGAACATGGTTCATCTTCAAGTTCTTTCCGCTGGGGCTGATTGCCTTTGTGGTCTTCGCCATCGCGATGATTGCCGAAACGAACCGTGCGCCGTTCGACTTGCCGGAAGCCGAGTCGGAGCTGGTGGCGGGCTTCCATACCGAGTACAGCGGATTTCGCTGGTCACTGTTCTTCCTGGCGGAGTACTCGGCCATGCTGGCAGTATCTTCGATCGCGGTGACGCTGTGGCTGGGTGGTTGGCTGCGGCCTTTCCCCAATTGGCTAAGCGGCCCGGCGTGGGACTTGGCATTCTCACTGATTCCTGGAATTTCGTTCCTGGTGATGGCGGCGGGCTGCTTGCTGGGAACGATTCGCATGCCGAAGATCGTGCAGATGCGCGCGCAAGCGATTGGACTGGGCGTGTTTGCCGCGCTGCTGGCGCTCGTTGGACTGGTGCTTTTGCTGCCCGGCGTGCGCGAGCGGGTGCAGGACATCTTCTGGTTCGTCGCCAAAGTTGCATGCTTTATGTACCTGTACATCTGGTATCGCGGAACGTTTCCGCGCTACCGCTTTGACCAGCTCATGAAGGTGGGCTGGAAGGTGCTGCTGCCCATCGGACTGGGTGTGCTGATTGCGACCGCGCTGGTGGGCATGCGGCAGGAACTGTGGGCGTCCATCGTGGGGGTGTTACGGTGAGTGTGACTCCGGCAGTGCCGTCGGCTAAAGCCGACTCGACCTACGGAAATCAGTGGGGCGACGCGAACCTAAAGGTTCGCTCTACCATTCAGCGCGGGGACGCTGGCCTGAAGGGCGGCTCTACCGCTGAGAGCGGGGAGGCGGGCCTGAAGGGCGGCTCTACCGGTGAGAGCGGGGAGGCGGGCCTGAAGGCCCGCTCTACCTATAAAGGAACGGCGGGGGACGCGAACCTGAAGGTTCGCTCTACCGTTCAGAACGGGGACGCTGAGCTAAAGCTCGGCTCTACCGGTTGTCTGGGGTGCGGAGATGCCGTCTTGAAGGGCGGCTCTACCCGGAGGGTCCTGTCGTGAGTATAAGTCCGTTGCTGCGCAAAGTCTTTCTGGTTGACCTGATGAAAGGGTTGTCGGTTACCTTCCACAACCAATCGGAGAAGGAGCGCATCACCGAACAGTATCCGCTGGAGCGGCCGGTAGTGTACGAGCGCTATCGCGGGCAGCCGCGGCTCAACGTGAACCCGGAGACGGGCGAGTCGCTGTGCATCGTGTGTAACCTGTGCGCACTGGCGTGTCCGGAGCAGCTGATCGTGGTAAAGGGCGAGCGGAATCCCGCGACCAAACGCAAGGAAGTGGTGTCGTGGACCTACGACCTGAGCCGCTGCATGTTCTGCGGACTCTGCGCCGAGGCGTGCTCGACCGATGCGCTGGAGCTGACCCAGGACTACGAGATGGCGCTCTACAGCCGCGAGGGTATGGTACTGGACCAGGCGGCGCTGGAGCGCGGGCCGGAGCCGGTGAGGTACGCGAAATGAGGCAGTGGCTAATGGCTAGCGGCTGGTGGCCAGTGATGCAGCTGATCGCAGTGATGGTCAGCACGTCTCCCACCGTTTATGCGCAGACGAGCCATTGGGGTCCGCCGGACGACCCAGTCGTGAAAGAAATTACCGCCAAAGAGAAGATGTGGCTGGACGCCGACTGCGCTCATCAGCCAGACCTCAGGGATGTGATCGCGGACGACTACCAGGGCACAACCACTGAGGGTCAACGAATCGACAAAGCAGCGGCAATTGCTGACGACGAGAGTTGGCCCGATCAGGACTGTAAGCTCGGATCCGTAAAAGTTAGGTTCTTTGCCGACAATCTTGCGGTGGCCTACGGTAGCGAAAGCATGATGAGGAAGGGACCTGACGGTACCGGAACGAAGCGCTGCTTGGTTTGGACGGATACATGGCTGCGACGTGATGGGAAGTGGCAAATTATCGCTTCGCAGGACAATCGGGTGAAATGCCAATGAACCCAGTGGCAACTCCAATTTTCTTCTACGGGCTGTCGTTCTCGGCGATTGCCTTTGCCATCGCGGTGATCACGCGCAAGAACGCGGTGCACGCGGCGCTGTCGCTCATCGGCACGCTGGTCTCGCTGGCCGGGTTGTACCTGATGCTGTACGCCCCGTTCGTTGCCGCCGTGCAAATCGTGCTCTACGCCGGCGGCATCATGGTGCTGTTCCTGTTCGTGATCATGCTGGTGAACCTGGACCAGAACATCCGCGAGATTCAGTTCAACAAGCAATGGCTGGTGGGATTGATTGCCGCATTGGCGCTCGGGGTATTGCTGTTGTTCGTGATTCGGCAGGGGAAGACGATTTTCCCGCTGACCCAGCAGGCGGTGCTGCCCGAGGGAATGAACACCCAGCAAGTTGGCATAGCGCTCTACGGACAATACATGCTGCCCTTCGAGATTGCGTCGTTGCTGCTGCTGGTGGCGATTGTGGGCGCGGTGGTGATGGCAAAGAAGAGGATATAAAGCGAAATTTCGAGTTTCGCACGGAGGATGCGATGTCGAAAGAAAGAGCATGCATAAGGGGCAGTGAAGTGGTTTCCGTGGAAGTTGGGAAGGTTTGGACAATCGTGAAAATCAAAATCCCAACGGAGACGGTGGTCCGGCGCGGGGTTAAAAGGAATCCAGAGCGACCGGCTTCCATGATACGGAAACCGAAACCAGACGGCACCCCAGGAGGTAACTGATTGTATGGCTGAGATTACAACATTGCATTACCTGGTGGTGGCGGCGGCGCTGCTGATTATCGGCACGATTGGGGTGCTGACGCGGCGGAACGTGGTCATCATCCTGATGTCGATTGAGCTGATCCTGAATGCCGTGAACCTGAACCTGGTGGCGTTCTCGCGGTTGTACGGTTTGCAGGGGCAGGTGTTCTCGATATTCGTCATTACCGATGCCGCGGCCGAGGCTGCGGTCGGGTTGGGCATCATCATCGCCTTCTTCCGCAACAAGGAAACCGTAAACGTGGACGAGGCGGATTTGTTGAAGTGGTAGCGCGGCGCGGAAGCACGGTAGAGCGGCGCTTTAGCGCCGCGTTAAGGATAGCCCTCAATGGAGGTTCGGGGCTTTAGCCCCGGATGGAATGCGGTGACATATTTCATGACAACTTGTGCGCACACGCATCGCAATTTTTTCCAGCGGGATGAGACCGCGGAATTGATGATTGCGACCATCGTTCGCTACCGTGACGCAGGAGAGTTCCTGCTTCACGAATACGTCATCATGCCTGATCACATCCACCTGATCGTTACGCCCGGAAGGAATAGTTCGATCGCCCGGGTGATGCAGTTGATCAAGGGAGGCTCCTCGCACGCTCTGCGTAAAGCAGGGCTGAAATTGAATACAGTTTGGCAGCAGCGGTATCAGGAGCGACGGATTCGTGATTTTGAAGAATTGGCGAATTTCGCGCGTTACATTCGCGAGAATCCGGTTCGAAAAGGATTGGCCAAGGTCGCGAGTGAATATCCATACTCGTCGGCAGCAGCGGTCGTACGGTTGGACGAGTATCCGGGGCTAAAGCCCTATGGTTCTAAAGCGACCGGTGACGCTGGCCTAAAGGCCAGCTCTACCGAAAAGGGAAGCGGTGACGCTGGCCTAAAGGCCAGCTCTACCGAGAATAAGAATGAGTTGACGCTGGCCTGAAGGCCAGCTCTACCAGAGCTTACGAAATGTATTTTCTTGACCACATCTGGTTGATTCCGCTGTTTCCCGCCATCGGTGCGGCTTGCATGTTCTTCTTTGGACGCAAGCTCACGAAATCGGCGGTGAGCGGCACCTGCGTCGGCTTGGTGGTAGTGGCCTTCGCCTGGGCGTGCCTCGCGGTGTGGCAGTACACCGGATACTCGGCCGCAAATCCCGGCAAGCCGTTCGAAAAGGTGTTGTTCACATGGCTGGGCACGGGCGACGGCAGCATGAGCTACCTCGTCCATGGCGGCCAGACGGCGCAGTTTCGCGCCGACGCCGGATTCCTGCTCGATCCGCTGTCGAGCATCTGGCTGCTGTTCGTGACTTTTGTGGGCATGCTGATCCACATCTATTCCATCGGCTACATGGGACACGAGGGCGGCTACTACCGTTTCTTTGGGTACATGAACCTATTCATGTTGTCGATGCTGACGCTCATCCTGGCGAACAATTATGCGTTGATGTTCGTGGGCTGGGAGGGCGTGGGCCTTTGCTCCTACCTGCTCATCGGATTTTATTTCCAGCGGCACTCGGCTTCGACGGCGGCCAACAAGGCATTCATCGTCAACCGCATCGGTGACGCGGGGTTCCTGCTGGGCCTGTTCACCATCGCGTGGTATTTCGGCTCGGTGCAGTACACGCAGGTGAACGCGATCGCGCGCAGCGGGAAGTTCCTGATCGGTGATCCGTGGATCACGGCGGCGTGCCTGTTCCTGTTCATCGGAGCCTGCGGCAAGTCGGCGCAGTTCCCGTTGTACGTCTGGCTGCCGGATGCGATGGAAGGCCCGACGCCGGTGTCGGCACTGATCCACGCCGCGACCATGGTGACGGCCGGTGTGTACATGGTGGCGCGCTCCAATGCGCTGTTCGTGCTGGCGCCCACCGCCATGAAGACGGTGGCGATCATCGGTGCGCTGACGGCGATTTTCGCGGCGACCATAGGCTTGGTGCAGAACGACATCAAGCGCGTGCTCGCTTATTCGACGGTGTCGCAGTTGGGCTACATGTTCCTGGCGCTGGGAGTGGGCGCTTTTGCGGCCGGCGTGTTCCACGTGTTCACGCATGCGTTTTTCAAGGCGCTGTTGTTCCTCGGCGCGGGCTCGGTGATCCACGCCATGAGCGGCGAACAAGAGATGCAGCACATGGGAGGGTTGCACGGGAAGATCAAGACCACGTTCGGCACCATGCTGGTGGCGACTCTGGCAATTGCCGGCATACCGGGCTTCGCGGGCTTCTTCTCCAAGGACGCGATTCTGTGGGAGACCTGGTCGCGCGAGGCGGGCGCGTTTCGCTATCTGTGGTACATCGGGTTTTTCACCGCGCTGCTGACGTCGTTCTACATGTTCCGGCTGATTTACCTGACATTCTTCGGCAAGCCGCGCATGAGTCACGAGGTCGAGCACCACATCCACGAGTCGCCAAAGTCTATGACGGTGCCGCTGATCATTCTGGCGATCGGCTCGGTGGGTGCGGGTTACTTGGGCATGCCGCACAGCCTGGGCGGGACGAACAAGTTCGAGAAATTTCTTGAGCCGGTCTTCGCGCAAGAGGCGGTGGTAATGAATGCCGAGGGCCACGAACATCAGGTGGCCGCCGGCGAAAAACAGGTCGAGCACACCGACCCCATGGAATACATTTTGATGTTCGCCTCGGTCGCCGCCGCGGTTCTGGGCTGGTGGCTCGCGAAGCGGGCTTACGAGAGCGCCGACAGGGGCTACAAGGAGCCGATCAACGAAGTCTCGCCGCGCTTCTACAAGACGCTCTTCCGCAAGTACTACGTGGACGAGATCTACGACTGGCTGTTTACCGGACGCGAAAAGATCGGTGGTGTGCGGCTGGGAACACTTGGATTGGGGGAAGCGTCGTCGAAGTTTGACGCCAACGTAATTGACGGCGCTGTGAACGGTGCCGGCTGGATGACGCGACTGAGCGCCAACATTTCCGTCTGGTGGGACAAGTGGATCATCGACGGCGTGGGTGTCAACGGGCCGGCGATCCTGGCGCGGTTGGCTTCCTATCCGATGCGACTGCTGGAGTGGGGACTCGTGCAGTGGTACGCGCTGGTGATGGTGGCGGGACTAGTATGTTTCGTTTTCTATTACGTAGTGAAGTGGTGAAAGACAGTAAAGGTAGAGCGAACCTTTAGGTTCGCGTTGAAGAAAGACACGAAAACTGAGGGGCTTTAGCCCCGGAACTCTTATGACGACTTACTTCCTCACGATCTGTGCACACATGCAGCGGAACCTGTTCCAGCGTCAAGAGGTTGCTGAACTCGTGGTCGCCACGTTCTGTAAATATCGTGATGCTGGAGAATTCGAACTTCACGAATACGTTGTCATGCCAAATCACGTTCACCTACTGGTATCGCTCAACGATCAGCATCCGTTAGGTCGAGTGATCCAACTGGTCAAAGGCGGTGTTTCGCATTCCCTGCGCGAACATGGGTTCGTTTTTTCGGCAGTGTGGCAACAGAGGTATTACGATCGCAGGGTGCGCGACGCAAATGAGTTTGCCGAATTCTCACGATACATTCGTCAGAATCCAGTGCGGAAGGGTTTAGTAGAAAATGCCGAGGATTACCCATTTTCATCAGCTGGCAAACGAGGCGGTTTACCGGGGCTAAAGCCCCTGGACTTTAATAAGAACTGCGGTGACGCGAACCTGAAGGTTCGCTCTACCGTTCAGAATGGGGACGAAGGGGACGCGAACCTGAAGGTTCGCTCTACCGTTCATGAGGGCAGCGGGGCCGCGAACATAAAGGTTCGCTCTACCGTTCAGAGCTACGAGCTAGACAATGTATAACCACATACTTTCGATCATTCTGTTTACGCCGCTGGTGGGCGCGATCATCCTCCTGTTCATACCGAAGGAGAACAAGGATGCGATCCGCTGGATCGCCAACATTTTCGGCATGCTGGGGTTTGCGGTGTCGCTGCCGCTCATCCCGTGGTTCTGGGCGCTGAAGGACCGCGCCGGCTTCCAGTTCGTGGAGGGCGCGCCCAACAACTGGATTCCCTCGATCGGCGCCGGCTACGTGCTGGGCATCGACGGCATCTCGTTCCTGCTGATCATGCTGACCACGCTGCTGGGCGCGATCTCCATCCTGTCCTCGTGGGAAGCCATCCAGGAGCGCGTCAAGGAATACTACGCTTGGTTCCTGGTGCTGCAGACGGGCATGCTCGGCGTCTTCATGGCCAACGATTTCTTCCTGTTCTTTGTATTTTGGGAAGCCATGCTGGTGCCGATGTATCTGCTGATCGGCATCTGGGGCGGACCGCGCAAGCTGTATGCCGCCATCAAGTTCTTCCTCTATACTCTGTTTGGCTCGGTGCTGATGCTGCTGGGCATTCTCTTCCTGTACTTCCATCACCACACACTGACGGGCGTGTATACCTTCTCGCTTACTGAGTTGTATGCGACGGCTCCGAAGATAGCCGGTTCGGCCGCGATCTGGCTGTTCTTCGCATTCTTCATCGGCTTTGCGATCAAGGTGCCGATGTTCCCGTTCCACACCTGGCTGCCCGATGCGCACGTCGAGGCGCCCACGGCTGGCTCGGTGATTCTGGCGGGTGTCCTGCTGAAGATGGGAACGTACGGCTTCCTGCGCTTCTCGCTGCCATTCTTCCCCGGTGTAGCGATGACGCCCTGGGTGCGTGAGCTGCTCATCACACTTTCGATCATCGCTATCATTTACGGTGCGCTGGTTTCCCTGGTGCAAAAGGACATGAAGAAGCTGGTGGCGTACTCATCGGTGAGCCACCTGGGCTTCTGCACGCTCGGCATTTTCGCCTGCAGCCCGCTGGGTATCAGCGGCTCAGTGATTCAGCAGATCAACCACGGCATCTCTACCGGCGCACTCTTCTTGATCGTGGGCATTCTGTATGAGCGGCGGCACACGCGCGAGATCGCCGAGTACGGTGGCATCTCCAACATCATGCCGGTGTACGCGACTGTGACGCTCATCATCTTCTTGTCGTCGATGGGATTGCCGCTGCTGAACGGGTTCGTGGGCGAGTTCACGATTCTGCAAGGCACGTTCATGGAGAATAAGTGGTGGGCAGCCTGGGCGGTGCCGGGCGTGATCCTTGCCGCGGCCTACCTGCTGTGGCTCTACCAACGTGTGTTTTTCGGGCATAACAACAATCCCAAGAACGCGAACCTTCGCGACCTGTCGGCCCGCGAATTGGCGACGTTCGTCCCGCTGGTGGTTCTGGCCTTTGCCATCGGGCTCTATCCCAAGCCGCTGTTCCAGATCCTGGCGACCCCCGTGAACAACCTGGTGGCGACGGTGCGGCCGGACTACCCCGGAGTGACCAAGCCGGTGCTGGCGCAGCAACCGCAGGTGCAAGCCACGTCGGAAGATCGCTCTTCGCCATTGGCCATTGGCCATTCGCCGGAAACCGCCGGCAATGCTACCAGCAAAGACTCTGGCGAGAAGCGAAAGGCAAGCGGCGAACGGCGGAATTCCCAGAGTGTCGCGCTTGGTCAGCCGGAAGGACGAAACGGGCAATGAAGAACTACGAAGAGCTCGAGGTCTGGCAAAAGGCGCACGCTCTCACTTTGCAGCTGTATCGCGAGACAGAGGCCTTCCCGCGGTCCGAAATGTTCGGCCTGACTTCCCAGATCCGCCGGGCAGCCGGGTCTATCGGCGCCAATCTGGCGGAGGGCTGCGGCCGATGGAACGAAGTCGAGCTTGCCAGGTATGTACAGATTGCAATGGGGTCGGCAAGCGAACTGCAAAACCATCTGAGGCTGGCAAGAGACCTCGGTTTCCTAAGTGAGTCGGACTACGGTCCATTACTGAAGGCGTTGATTAGCATTCGCCGAATGTTGACTACGCTCTTGCAGACTTTGCGAAGAACGCGCAATACACCGACTCCGGCGAGTGGCGAATGGCGAATGGCCAAGGGCGGAAAGAGTAGGGTGAAACTGTGAGCACTTCGCTCGGCCTGTATTTTTCGAGCACCGACTATGTGCTGGCGCTGCCCATGGTGCTGCTGGCGCTGTTCGCGCTGGGCATACTGCTGATCGACCTGCTTTTGCCCAAGGAATGGAAGCGGGTAAACGCCTTCACTGCACTGGCGGGGCTGGCGTTCTCGGCGGTTGCGGTGGGGAAGCTGCAATTCGCCTATCGCCTGGCGGAGCAGAAAGGAAACGGGGGCGAGATCTTCAGCGGATTCATGGGTGCGCTGGTGGTCGATCGCTTTGCGATTTACTTCTTCTACCTCTTCCTCATTGGCGCCGCCATCGCCATTCTGATGTCAATGCGGTACTTGGAGATCGAGCGCGAAAATCATGGCGAATTCTACGCGCTTCTGCTGTTCTCCGTAGTCGGCATGATGTGTATGGCAGCCGGCTACGACATTGTGCTGCTGTTCATCGGCCTGGAATTGATGGCGATTTCGACCTATGTGCTCGTGGGCTTCCTGCGGCGCGACAAGCGCTCGAATGAAGCAGCGCTGAAGTATCTGCTGCTGGGTGCATTCTCCTCAGGATTGTTTGCCTACGGACTGTCGCTCTTCTACGGCCTCACCGGCAGCACCCACCTGGGAGTCATCGCGCGCAAGCTGCAAGAGGTGGTGGCCACGCGCCCGCACGATCCGGTTGTAGCGTTTGCTCTGCTGACCACCACCGTGGGCCTGCTATTCAAGATCGCGGCGGTACCGTTCCACCAATGGGCACCGGACGCCTACGAAGGCGCGCCCACCAGCGTGACCGGCTTCATGTCTGTTGCTGTGAAATCGGCGGCCTGGGCGCTGCTGCTCAGGATCTTCTTGTTTGGGCTGGGGCCGCTACGCTCGATGTACGTACCTCTGCTGATCTTCGTCTCTATCGCTACCATGACCCTCGGGAACCTGGCGGCGATCTCGCAGAACAACCTCAAGCGTCTTCTGGCGTACTCGTCGATCGCGCACGTCGGCTATATGCTGCTGGGGTTGGTGGCCAGCGACGGCGTGAACAACTCGACAGGCATCATGGCCATCATGATCTATCTGCTGGTGTACACCTTCATGAACCTGGGAGCGTTCGCGGTGATCACTTCGCTGCGGCGGCGCAGCATCATCGGCGACGAGATGGATGACATCGCAGGGCTGTACTTCAAGGCGCCGGTGGAAACCATGTTGATGCTGGTGTTTCTGCTTTCGTTGTCGGGTATTCCTCCGCTGGCCGGGTTCTGGGGCAAGTATTTCATCTTCCTGAGCCTGATTCAGACCGGGCACTACGGCTTGGCGTCGCTGGCTGTGCTGTATTCCGTGATCGGCTTGTATTACTACATGCGCATTGCCAGCGCGATGCTCATCAAGCCAGCGGCCGACACCGAGCCGGTACGAGTGGGCCCCGCGATGGGGCTGGCACTGGTGGTCACCGCGGCAGGCACGATCGGCATCGGGATCTTCCCCAACTTCTTCATCAATGCGGTGAACTGGTCGCTGGGACTAACGCAAAGCTCGCATGTGGCAATGTTGTTCCGTTGACCAGTGAGGGTCCTCACGGTTCTTCAGAGATAACTCCGCTGACACATAGGTTACGGAATCATTACCAATCTGCGACCGGGAAAGCCCTCGCGCGTCCAGGCACGTTCAATATCAGCGAGGGGAACTGGCTCGACATCGATTTGCAGTTGACCGTGGGCAGCAAGTTTCATGAGCTGCTGATATGCGTGGGAGAGGACGTCGAGGGAAGGCAACACGCCAGAACCGGCGATGGTCACGGCCGCGCTGCGCATCGTTTCCGCTGAAAGTGAAATGACGGGGCCTGCACTATTTCCAATCTGCACCAGCCGAGTTCCCGAACGTGGAGAGGGAAATCCCTTGCGGGTTATAGCCCTGAGGAACGCTTCGGTGGGGCGACCCCACAGATAGTCGAGCACGATGTCGAACCCACCCTCGCCTCCTGCGCAGGTAAACGCGTCGGCCAGTTCGCTGTCAGCCACGTCCAGGCGGACGGTGGCGTCGGCGCCCAGCTTATGCAACCCGCTCAAGATCTGTACATTTCGTCCAGCCGCGACCACTCTGGCGGCCCCAAGGTGTTTCGCGATTTGAACTGCGAGTTTGCCAGCGACTCCAGTGGCGCCGAGGACTAACACGCTCTCACCTGGCGAAAGCCGCGCAGTGGTAATCAACGGCAGCCACGAGGACAATCCCGGATTCGGCAGCGCCGCAGCAACCACATCATCGACTCCATCAGGCACTGGCCAACAAAACAATCGTGGAACTGCAGTTCGCTGGCACATCGAACCATTCGGTGCCCGTCTCACGCCGAAAAATACGCGGGTGCCGTGATCGAGTCTGCCGACGCCTTCCACGCCGCAGATGACCGGCAATTGCTGCGGACTGGCGTAATGTCGTCCACTCGCCATCAGACGGGTAGAGGGATTCAAAGCTGTGGCGGTGACATGTACGAGGACCTCATCATCATTGGGGACCGGATCGGGAACCGATTCGAAGTGAGGAGGTTCACCGAAGCAGTGCAGCACCGCAGCATCCATAGTTCCGCCTGTCATCTGCCGTGAGATTCTATCGCGAAAGTGGAATGGCCAGAAGAATCTGGCATCCGCGTTTTTGTATAATCGAAAGTTTGCTACCCACCTTGAAGGAGAATCCGTTGCAACAAGCGGAAATTGGCATTATTGGCGGGAGTGGTCTGTACTCCATGCCGGGCCTGACCGAGGTGCGCGAGTTGCCGCTCGACACGCCGTTTGGCACCCCCTCTGATTCGTACGTTCTGGGTGCGCTGAGTGGTCGCCGAGTCGCATTTCTCGCGCGGCATGGCCGCGGGCATCGTCTCATGCCTACCGAGTTGCCGTATCGCGCGAATATTCATGGATTCAAGCAGCTTGGTGTGGAACGCATCGTCTCGCTCTCCGCCGTCGGCTCCTTGCAGGAAGAACACAAGCCGCTCGACTTTGTGATTCCCGATCAATTCGTGGATCGCACACGGCACCGCGTCGACACCTTCTTCGGCGATGGGCTGGTGGTGCATGTTGCCCTGGGCCATCCGATATGCGCTGAGACAGCCCAGTACGTGGAAGAAGCGTGCCGTGCCGCCAAGGTGAACGTGAAGCGCGGCGGGACGTACCTCAACATGGAAGGCCCGCAGTTCTCGACCGTTGCGGAGTCAAACCTATACCGCAGTTGGGGCATGGACGTCATCGGCATGACCAACCTCACCGAAGCGCGGCTGGCGCGCGAGGCCGAGCTCTGCTACGTGACGGTCGCCATGGTCACCGACTACGACTGCTGGCATCCTGAGCACGATCATGTGACCGTCGAGCAGATTGTCAGTGTGCTGGTGAAGAACGCCGAGAACGCCAGCAACGTGGTGCGCCAGGCGGTTGCCGTACTTCCCAAGCAGCGCGGCTGCGACTGCGGATCGGCGCTGAGTCATGCCATCATCACGCAGAAAGACAAGGTGCCCCCGGCCACGCTGGAGCGCCTGCAGTTGATCGTCGGCAAGTACTTCGAGAACGAAAAGAAATAGGAGCTCAGTCCTTGTCCATCGTTGTTGTCGGTTCGGTTGCGTTTGATAGCCTCAAAACCCCGTACGGCGTCCGCGAGAAAGTTCTTGGCGGCGCTGCCACATATTTCTCGCTGTCAGCGAGTTACTTCACCGATGTGCGCGTCGTGGGCGTGGTGGGCGAGGACTTCACGCCCGAACACGAAGCCGTGATGAACAAACGCGGTGTGGACACCCGCGGCATTCAACATGCTGACGGCAAAACGTTTTTCTGGGCAGGAGAATACGGCGAGAACGTAAACGAGGCCAAAACACTGCAGACCGACCTCAACGTTTTTGCTTCGTTCCAGCCAAAGCTGCCGGCCGAGTACTTGAGTTCGGAGTTTCTGTTTCTTGCCAATATCGATCCACTACTTCAGGCGCGGGTGCGCGACTCCATGCCCGATGCGAAGTTGGTCGGCGGCGACACCATGAATTACTGGATCAGGGACCACCGCCACAATTTGGGCGAGATGCTCAGGCGGGTCGATGTTCTGCTCATCAACGATACCGAAGCCAAGATGCTCGCCGGCGACACCAGCCTGCCGCGGGCGGCGCGCAAAGTGCTGGAACTCGGCCCCAAGGCGCTGGTGATCAAACATGGCGAGTACGGTGCAACCATCTTTTTCCGCGACGGCGAATTCGCCGGCGGCCACCATCCGTTTCGCGCTCCGGCGCTGCCGCTGGAGGAAGTGCGCGACCCAACCGGAGCGGGCGACAGCTTTGCCGGCGGATTTATGGGCTACATCGCTTCACGAGGTGAGGTGACCCGCGACGTCCTGAAGCATGCCATGTTTTACGGCAGCGTGATGGGGTCGTTCTCTGTCGAGCGCTTCGGCACTGAGCGTTTGCAGTCGCTGACGCGCGAAGACATCGACGAGCGTTTCAGTGTGTTCCGTGAACTTACACACCTCGACTAGGCCGCTCTACAGCGATTCACCTGCCGACGCCGAGGTGGGCTGTGGGCCACGCTGGTCCTGCGGCAAAGCGCTCGCGATCTGCTCTCTGACAGCCGCCATCAGCGCGTCGCGGTCGCCAAATCCCCACGGATCGACCTGCGGGTGGAATATCACAGTAGTCTGTCCTCCACGTATCGCCCACGTGCCCTTCGGCCAGCACTCTGCTGTTCCCAGGAGCGTCACCGGGATGACCGCTACTCCGGCCTCCGTCGCCATGTGAAACGGTCCTTTCTTGAAGGGCAGGAGGCGGCCGTCGGGGGAGCGTGTTCCTTCCGGGAAGATGACCATATTCAGCCCCCGCCGCAAGACCTCCTCAGCGGCGCGGACGCTCTCAATCGCGGCTTCGCGATTGCTGCGATCGACGGGGACCATCTCCGCTATTTTCAGCACTCGGCCGAAAATCGGAACGCGAAAGACTTCCTTCTTCACCAGCACCGAGCACCGGCCCGGAATGAGGGGGATAAACACCGGTGGATCGAGGTTGGATACATGGTTCGACATGTAGATGTAGTTACGCGAGGGCTGCAGGTTCTCCCACCCGCGGACCTCGATCTTGATTCCAATCAGCCGCACGCCAATGATGGCGAGCTTCATCCCGATGCGATACAACGGCATGATGTTGCCCGTCAGCAACGCGTGTAGCAACATGATCGGTCCAACGATCAGGATCGAGAGTCCCCAGAAGGTGAGCAAAACCACCGTCCTGGTCACGGCTCACCGCCGGCTTCGTCATCGCCGTTGATCCAGGCCACGCGGTGGGCACGTTGCTCAGGTGTCACGGCAGGCAGGTCCTGAAGAATGTACACCTGCGTGGCATGCGACGCGATTCTGAGCCTGATCTCTCGCAGGCCATGGCGGGTGACGAGTCGAATTCGCAGCTCCGAGCCTTCACGCAATTTTGCAAACTGGTCCTCCAGCGGCGCCACGGCGGGACGTCCATTCACTTCCAGTACCTGGTCCCCAACGGCAATGCCCGCACGGTCTGCTTCACTGCCGCTGTCCACCGACGTCACTGTGAGCCGCCCTCCCATGAACGGCCCCGCCGTGAATCCCGGCGTCAAGACGCGGTAGGTAGCTTCCGCCACCTGCAATCCCACATAACTGAAGAAATCGCTGTAGGGTATTTCGCGAACACCTCCCACATAACCATGAAAGAAATCGGCAAAGCTTTGGCCGGTGATGGTCTCCGCAGCCTGCTCTACGCCATCGGAATCGGGGAAGGCCAGCCCCTTCTTGGCGTAGTTGTCGTTCATCCATTGGAACAGGTCGCGCAGCGACTTGCGGCCTAGCGTGAGTTCGCGAATCCGCAAATCGAGCAGGACGCCCAGCACCTCACCCTTGTTGTAATAGCTGACGCTGCGCTGGGGAGAGCGGTAAAACGCGCTGCCTTCGAACCAGGCATCGAGACTTGAGTCTTCCGCCGACTGCCAGCGGTGCGCGGGACGCGACTGCAACTCGTTAATCTCAGCGCCAATGCGGTCGATGTACTGGCGATCGCTCATCAGGCCCGCGCGCGCCAGCAGCATGTCCCCCACCGTGCTGGTGACGCCTTCGCTGAACCACAGGGCCCGCGTATCCATTGCGTGCTGATAGTCGATGGGATCCAGCGATTGCGGCCGGATGCGCTTCACGTTCCACAGGTGGAAAAACTCGTGGGCGCTAACGCTGGACACCGGCATCATGCTGCTGTCGAGGCGGTCGGCATTCAAGTCGATGGCCGTACCGTAAGCGTGTTCCATGCCTCCGGAGCCGTGACCGCGGGGGAAGTGGTAGAGGAAAGTGTATTCGTCGAAGGGACGATCGGCCATCCAGTCCACCGCGGCATGGGAAATTCTGCGAAGTATGTCCTGCAGTCTTGCGGAATCGTAATCTCGGGGGTCCGCATGTACCACAATGTGGTAAGTGGCGCCATCCTGTTGAAAATCGAATTGCTGGAACACGCCCAGCTCAACGGGACTGTCTGTCAGCTCATCGTAGCCATGAGCGACGCCGACGGCCTGCTCAACCTTGCCGGCAGGCGCATAGCCCAAAACGTGAACGTCGCGCAGGCCCCAGGCCCTCGGGACATCGAGCAATTGAATGCTCATCTCCTGGGAGCGGGTGGCGGGCGAATACATGAGCACCATCGCCCAATTGAAGAACGCATGCTCGGTGTTCAGCTCTGCGCCGAAGGGTCCACCCACATCGAGATGAATATCATACTCAACCACCATGCACCCGCCTGGCGCCGTCATTTCCCACGCGCTAGTGTTGGTGTGGGCAGCCGAGACCGCACGGCCGGAGGCGTCGGTGGCGCGAACGTTCTCGACATTGGCGGCGAAATCTCGCACTTGATACAGGGCGTTCCACACCGGCATGTTGAGCGTTACCGTGCCGCTGGCCTGCGGAAATCGGATGCTGACGTGCGCAAGGTGACGCGTGTTGTCAGCCAGCGACACGAAATACTCGGTTGATTGTGGCTGGGGGCTGACGGGAGCTGCGCAGGTGACGCGAGTGGCCGCCCATGCAATCTGCGTCGCAAGTGCAAGACTTGCAAGCGCCAGCACCAGCCTGGACAGGGAGAAATTGCGCTGGTTGCTCACGCGGGCGTCTGCACCTCACGGCGCGAAGCCAACTTTGCCGGCAGTTTGTCGTAGATGCCGCCGAAGCCGCCGTTGGAGAGGATGGCGACTACATCGCCGGCGCACACCTCCGGCACGATAAATGTGACAATCTCGTCGGCCGAAGCCAGCGTTCGCGCGGGCGTTCCGGCGGCATTCAGTTTTGCCACGACATTGCGAATGTCCAGGCGCTCGCTCTCTGCAATCGCATCCGACTTGAACACGCTGGCCAGCACCACTTCATCCGCATGGGCCAGGCTTTCTGCCAA
>Ga0335070_10003402_pt1 | contig 18586 bp, 15 predicted proteins | sample Lox_Sample_13_FD_206722 | JGI IMG/M metagenome (GOLD analysis project Ga0335070, IMG submission 206722) | Soil microbial communities from Loxahatchee National Wildlife Refuge, Florida, United States - Lox_Sample_1.3 | ecosystem: Environmental > Terrestrial > Soil > Wetlands | place: USA...
TGAAAGGCCGCTGGAAGCGGTTATCCTTATGGACTGCTCCTTGCCCGTGCCCATGTCCTTTGCAGAGACATGGAGGATTCCGTTGGCATCAATGTCAAAGGAGACCTCTACCTGCGGCACGCCTCTGGGTGCAGGCGGAATCCCTACAAGTTCAAATACCCCAAGCAGCTTGTTATCTGCAGCCATCTCCCTCTCACCCTGGTGGATCTTGATGGTAACCGCGGGTTGGTTATCCGAGGCGGTGGAGAATATCTGGCTCTTCTTTGTGGGAATGGTGGTGTTCCTCTCGATAATCTTTGTGAAGATACCGCCGAGGGTCTCGATACCCAGGGAGAGGGGAGTCACATCCAGGAGCAGGACCTCTTTGACCTCGCCCTTGAGCACAGCACCCTGGATTGCAGCCCCTACCGCCACCACCTCATCCGGATTCACCGTCCGGTTCGGTTCCTTCCCGTAGAATGACTGCACCACCTGCTGGACCTTCGGCGTACGGGTCTGGCCTCCCACGAGTATTACCTCATCGATGTCTTTGGTGGAAAGGCCTGCATCAGCAAGGGCTAATTTGCAAGGTTCAATGGTCTTCTCAATAAGGTCTCCGGTGAGTTGTTCCAGCTTTGCCCTGGAGAGCTTCATGAGCAGATGCTTTGGGCCCGTTGCATCCGCGGTAATGAACGGCAGGTTTATTTCTGTCTCGGTGGCGGTGGAAAGTTCAATTTTCGCTCTTTCCGCTGCCTCCTTTAATCTCTGGAGCGCCATTCTGTCCTGCTTCAGGTCTATGCCCTGCTCTTTTCTGAACTCCTCCACCATCCAGTCCATGACCCTGAGATCAAAGTCGTCACCACCAAGGTAAGTGTCGCCGTTGGTGGACTTAACTTCTATCACCCCTTCCCCTATCTCGAGGACAGAGATATCGAAGGTCCCTCCTCCCAGATCATATACGGAAATCTTTTCCTCCTTCTTCTTGTCAAGACCATAGGCAAGGGATGCCGCGGTAGGCTCATTGATGATTCTGAGGACATTGAGGCCGGCAATTTTCCCTGCGTCCTTTGTCGCCTGTCTCTGGCTGTCATCAAAATATGCGGGAACCGTGATGACCGCATCGGTGACAGGTTCCCCGAGATAATCCTCTGCTGCCTGTTTCAGCTTCTGGAGTATCATCGCGGATATCTCGGGAGGAGAATAGTTCTTTCCCCTTATCTCCACGTGCGCGTCCCCATTAGAAGCTTCAACGATCTTGTAGGGAAGACGCTTTTTCGCATGGTCAACCTGTGGTGTATTGTATTTTCTTCCCATCAGCCGCTTTATGGAGTATATGGTATTTTCCGGATTTGTGATGGACTGTCTCTTCGCTATCTGGCCCACCAGCCGTTCCCCTTTTTCGGTGAACGCAACCACAGAGGGGGTTGTCCTCGTTCCCTCCTGGTTGGGGATCACCACTGGTTCACCTCCCTGAACAACTGCAACGACCGAGTTTGTGGTACCAAGGTCGATACCGATCGCTTTTGCCATGTTATTCCTCCTTTGTGTTTTCGTTTATTCTAATTTTCGTTTCCGTCTCGTCAACTGGTCTTCTTGAAACCGAAACCAGCGAAGGTCTCAGGACCTTGCCGCTAAACATATATCCTTTTCTGAACTCCTCAACCACAGTCCTATCCTCCATGTCAGTCCTTTCCACCTGGGACATGGCATGATGCACGGCCGGGTCAAAGGGTTTGCCCTTGGCAGGTATGGGGATAAGGCCGAATTTCTCGGTAACCCTCTGGAATTCCCTCAGGGTTATCTCCACACCCTTTACAAGACCCTCGGACACGCTATCCGCGGAATGCTTCAGCGCCATTTCCAGGTTGTCCATTACCGGGAGAAGATGATACAGGATGTCTTCATTGCTATACTTTATAAGATCCTCCTTCTCCCGCTGGATCCGCTTTTTGTAATTATCAAACTCGGCATAGAGCCGGAGATACTTATCGTTCAATTCCGTGAGACTCTCCTGCAATGGCTGCTTCTCTCCCCCTTTTTCCGAGTCCGTAGGCAGCGGGGTCTCTCCCTCTTGCTTCTCTGTCACTTCTTCGTTTTCCAACATTTCCTCCTCATTGGCACCCTCTGCAGACTGTGGACAAAGAATATGAGAATGGGTGATTACCTCTCCGAGAGAATCTTAGTGATGAATTTCGCAGTAGTATCCACTATAGTGATCACCTTCATATAATCCATCCTGGTGGGACCTATAATCCCTATGGTCCCTACGGGCCTGTCACCCTCCCTGTAAGAGGATAGGACCATGCTCAACTTTTTCATCTCTGAGGCAGGGTTCTCAGAGCCTATCAGTACTCTTACGCCCTCTGACTGAGGGAGCATGTCCAGAAGCTTTATAATGAGATGCTTGTCCTCAATGGCCTTGGATATTTCCTTTATTCTCTGGATGTCCGTAAAATCCGGGAGTCCCAGGACTTCATGAAACCCTGAGATAAACACGTCACCGGAGTCGAAGGAGAGCGCCTCCCGGCATATTCTTATGGCCCTGGAAATAAGGGTATCACACAGCGCCTTATCCTGGTGCATCTCTCTCAGGACACTGGACCTTATTTCATCCAGGGTCTGTCCCGCAAATTCGGAATTAAGGTATCCCGAAATTCTATCCAGGTCATGTTGCGTCAGGTCTGGATCCAGCTGTATTACCTTGTTTTTTACAATTCCCTCATCTGTTATGAGCACAATCATTACCTGGCGCTCCTTATATTTAAAGAGGTTGATTCCCTTGAGTGTGGTGTTGTTGGGATTGGGGGGCAACGCTACTCCCAGGTAATGGGAAAAGGTTGAGAGGGCCCTGGAGGTCTCCCTTAAGAGTGCATTGATATCGGTCCTGATATTCTCCAGCCTTTTTATTATTTCATCCATGAGAGTTGCGTCCGGAGTACCCTCTTTTTGCGTAAGGTAATCCACATAAAGCCGGTATGCCTTGTCTGTGGGAACACGGCCTGCCGAGGTGTGTGGCTGGTGGAGGAAGCCCATATCCTCAAGGTCGGCCATTATATTTCTTATGGTGGCGGAAGAGAGATTAAATGCATACTTCTTGGTGACAAAACGGGAGCCCACAGGATCAGGATTTATAATATAGCTTTCGACCACTGCCCAGAGTACCTTATGAATCCTTTCATCAAACATTCTTTATATTTTCCGCCCTTAGCACTCTCAAGGGAAGAGTGCTAATCTAATTTAACAATTACCTCATGGCTGTGTCAAGATGGGTTAACCCCTTACCATTGAAGCTTTCTTTTCATGAGTTTTTCGTACATTTTGTGGGGCAAAAAGCACTGCTGGTGTATCTCGTCGCTGTAGTACTTTGTATCTATCTTGAACTCTCTCTTCATTTTCCGGGGGTCATGCTTTTTTGATGCAACCGAGAAGGTCCACCAGTTTCCGGCGTAGGTGACCAGGGGTGCGGTATAAAGGTCGACAACAGGGAAGATCAGCCGCATTGCCTCTTGCACATCGATGACCATATCCTTATGAAAATGGAGGGATTCCGAGAGGGAAACAAACATGCCTTCATCGGTAAGGCAGTCCTTCACGGATTTAAAGAACTCCACTGTAAAGAGGCTCTTCGCAAAACCCACAATATCGGTAGAGTCGACGATGATCGCGTCAATGTCGCTGTTCCTTCCTTTCACGAACTCCGCTCCATCCATGCAGCGTATCTCCACGCGCGTATCGCCCACATGGCTGGCCACTGTGGGGAAAAACTTCCTTGACACATTGATGACTTCCTCGTCTATCTCGATGAAATAAACTTTTCTCACCGTATCGTGTTTGAGGATCTCCCTCACTGCCCCACCATCACCTCCGCCGATCACCACCACGTTCCTGGGATGAGGATGGGAGTGCAACACCACATGGGCGAGCATCTCATGATAAAAGAATTCATCCCTCTCCGTGATCTGTACCACCCCGTCTAGGATGAGCATTTTTCCGAAGTAGGGGTTTTCGATGACCACAATCTCCTGAAAAGGGCTCTTGCTCTTATGGAGTACCTTTTCAACGCCATAGACATACTGTATCGGTGCGTAGGGATCTTTCTCAAAAAATTTGATCATGGAAACCTCCATATAATAAGGTTAAGGTTTAGGTCGAGGACAAGAAGAGAATCTTCTCTGGGTCTCAGTCTTGCCCTTAGCCAGATTTTTTATATAAGAATCGTTTTCGGGATCGAAAAGCCGTTAAACTCAGATGCATAGGAAACGGTATAGGCCCCGCTGGAGAGAATAAGAATACGGTTGCCGATCTCAGGTTCAGGAAGCAGCACACCACGGTCTATGACATCAAAGCTGTCGCAGCTGGGTCCTGCAATGGTCCATTTCTCAGGATCATTTCTGCTTCCCACGATATACACATACTTGATTCCCCCGATGCTTTCCATCAGGCCATTGAATACCCCCACATCAATATAAAGCCAGTTTTCGTCTCCCCTGCGAGCCTTGCCAATTACGGTGGCCACAAAGATTCCCGCATCACCCACTACAGCCCTTCCCGGCTCGATGAAAATCTCCACGTCCTTGGGGAATTTCTTTGCGATTGCCCTGTCAATTGTTTTCTCTATGGTTTCGATATCAACCACATTCTTCGTATAGTGAATGGGATATCCTCCCCCGATATTGAGCATGCTCAACCGTATGCCGTTTTGTTCTGCCACTTCCCATAGATCCTTTGCCTTCTCGATAGCGCTATTCCAGTTGTAGACGTTGTTACACTGGGAACCCACGTGAAAGGCGATTCCCACAGGGTTTAGCCCCGTCTTTTTTGCATAGAGGAGCAATTCTCCCGCTTCGTCCAGTTCCACGCCGAATTTCTTGCTTAAAGGCCATTCGCTTCCCTCATTGGGAACGGAAAGCCTTACATAGACATTACATCCAGGAGCATAGCGTGAAAGTTTTTCCACTTCGCCAAAAGAGTCATACGCATAGTACTTTATCCCGTATGAGACAGCCTGTTCCAGAAATTTCAGGGTCTTTATGGGATTACTCGTTATGATCCGTTCCGGTTCAACACTCAGAGAAGCGAGCATCTGGAGTTCGCCTTCTGATGCGATTTCAAAACCTATACCAAAGTTGTTGACGAGATGGAGGACTTCCCTGTCCGGGTTTGCCTTCACTGCATAAAATACCTTTGAGTTCCTGATATGTTTCCCTATCAGGGAGACCTTTTCCCTCACCACTTCTCTGTCCATCAATATATACGGGGGTACTTCGTCGCTGGCAGCGATATACTTCAGGACCTTGTTCCAGGTGGTTTTATGAATAAATTCGGGAGTTATGTCCATTGAAGCCTCTCATCACTAGTATTTGTCCATCGGTGAAGTTTTGTGGTTCTCAGTGGGGTTTCCTTGCCTGGAGAACTTTCTTTGCTATTGCGCGTATGGCCTCGGGCACATTCTTGTTTCTTTCGAGGACTGCAATGTCCTTGAGCCGCAGGCCGCTCACAAGGGTAATGCCGATTCCTGGCGGTGTCTTGGGGTTATTGACCAGTGCCAGGTTGATGGCGTAGTTCTTCATCCACTCCCTGTTTTTATGGATGGTGCGCAGCGCTTCTTCGGGAATATTGCGTGAATGGGCAACCAGTTCCACTTCGGTCTCTGTTATCCTTGGGTTTTTCAGCACCGTGAGCACGACCTCCTTATTGGAATCCTTCAGAAGGATGGAACGTATCTCTTGGCCGCCCCTGAGTGCAAGGGCGATCCGTTCGCCAACTGTAAGCTGCTGAATCTTCTGGAGCAGACCATGTTTGCGGCTTTCGTCCCCATGCCTTGGCCTTGCCGGTAACGGGGAAAGAAGGCTGAGGTGCTTCCAGGCCGCCTCTTTTATCTCGGTGGGCACATTGGGACTGTCTATGAGCAGTTTGAGAATTTCCGGTCTGTGTGCGTTGGATGCAAGAATTTCACGAAAAACCTCATGGTCGGCTGTATCCTCAATCAGAATTTCCAGGGCCTCTGGAGAGGCCACCGAAAGATTAAGGCCGATTAGTTTGGCATCTTCCATCACGGCCTCCTTAAATGCAAGAAATATTCGTGATTGCCCTTCTGTCCCAGAACAGGTGATTGAAAGACTCCGCCAGTTCTAAAGCCCAATCCTTCTGCGAATTCCCTTATTGAATCCACCGCAGCCACTCTTTTTTCCTCTTCCCTCACGATGCCTCCCTTGCCCACCTCACCCTTGCCGACTTCAAATTGAGGTTTTACCAGGGCCAGTATTTCCCCGCCTTTCCTTACGAAGTCCATAACCTTCGGGAGAACGTTTTTGAGAGAGATAAATGATACGTCAATAGTCGCGACGTTTATCATATCATGAATTCTCTCTTTTTCGAGATACCGTATATTTGTTCGCTCCAGAAGGACCACCCTGGGGTCATTCCTGAGTGACCAGGCCAATTGACCGTACCCTACATCAATACAGTAGACCTTCCTTACTCCTTTCTGCAACATGCAGTCAGTGAAGCCTCCTGTGGACGACCCCACATCCATGGCGATGAGCCCAGTGAGGTTAATTCCAAAATGATGGAGGGCAGCCTCAAGTTTGAGTCCGCCCCTGCTCACATAGGGAACCTCCTCGCCCTTCAGTTCAATAAGCGCATCTGAGTTCACCAGAGAACCTGCTTTTGTCACAAGCATACCGTTCACCAAGACATTCCCTTCCATGATCAATGCTCTCGCTTTTTCACGGCTCGAGACCATTCCTTTTTCCACAAGCAGAATATCAAGCCGTTCCTTCATCGCAGTGTATAACAAAAAACAGAGATATGCAGATAAATAATTGTATCAATTATATCAGACATCAAGACCATTTGTTCAGTTCTTGACCGTGTCTTGCATGAGGCGGCTGGGATGTTCAGGGTTGTGGCTTTGGCAAAAGGGGAGGGGGTTCACGAGGCAATATGTTGCACCGTACGGAAAATGATGTTAGACTGAAAAAATATGAAACAGCTAATAACGATATTTCTGCTCGTTTTGCCATATGTACTCAGTTCTGCGGCCTTTGGGCAGGTATCAGGAAAGGTGCTTGATATACCTACTCGCCCAGGGGTGACGCAGCGATTCCTTTATCTTGTGCCTGTAAACCCGAAAGCCACTGCCATACTCTTCGCGGGTGGGCATGGTGGGCTCCAGATACGTGACGATGGAAGTTTCGGATGGGGGGGAGGCAATTTTCTTGTTCGCACACGGCAACTATTCGCTGACAACGGGTTGGCCGTGGTTGTTCTTGATGCACCTTCTGATCGCCAGAGCGCACCATTTCTGAGCGGCTTTCGGCAAACCCCGGAACACGTTGCCGATGTGAGGGCCGTGATTGCGTGGCTTAAACACCGGGCCGGGATTCCGGTATGGCTTATCGGAACAAGTCGGGGAACTCAATCAGCTGCATTCGTTGCCACGCAGCTTCCTGTTCGTGGTAGCGGCCCTGACGGTCTGGTCTTAACATCAACGATATTGACTGATGACAAAGGACGCCCTGTACCGGAAATGGCACTAGAAAAAATCACCATTCCTGTCTTGGTGGTACACCACGAGCAAGATGGCTGCAAGCATTGCGCATACAGCGAAATTCCCCGTCTAATGAATAAGTTGAGCGCGACTTCTAAGAAAGAGCTGGCGCCCTTTAAAGGCGGAAAGAATCGCGGTGATCCATGTGAGGCATTTGCGTATCATGGCTTTAATGGAATAGAAGAAGATGTGATTGGAAAAATTGTCACGTGGATTAAAGCTCGCTAACCGGCCAAATTTCTTATATGTCCTGCCGTATTGTGCGGAAATTTATTCTGCGGATTAGCGCACAAAGGTCAGTTTCGCAAGAGATACAAATTGCTTCGTAAACAGTTATCTATTGCCGTCATTGGTTGGATGATCTTGAGGTGTGTGTGGACTGTCTGTGCCATGTTGGTGCTGTGGTGAAGCCCCACGGGCCCCCCATATGCTGAAGGTGGGCTACGTGGCGCGCAGGGATCTCATGACGGAGCAGGGCGGCACAGAGCAGCATCAATATCATGAGAAGAGGTGATTCTAGAACTTATCGAGGGGCAGGGAGGCAAGATGGTTTTTGCATACTCTGTAAATACCCTCTTCATCAAGGGAGTATTTTTTTCTCAGGACTGACTGGGAGCCGTGCTCCACAAATTCATCCTCAATGCCTATCCTTCTTATCGAGACGTCATTCAATCCTGACTTGTTCAGCAATTCCAGCACTGCGGAGCCGAACCCCCCTGCAAGCACATTCTCTTCAACAGTGACAATTCTCTTTATCCGCGATGCAGTGGAAAGGATGAGGTCTTCGTCCAGGGGTTTGATGAAACGTGCGTTAATGACAGATGGAGAAATGCCCTCTTGGCGTAGCATCTCTGCGGCTCTCAGGGAGGGAGAGACGGTGTTGCCGATCGCAATAATTGCGATATCATCCCCCTCAGACAGGAGTTCTCCTCTTCCAATTTCTACAGTTGTCTCTTTCACACCATATCCTAAGGGCTGCTTTACCCTTCCCCTGGGATAGCGTATGGCAGACGGACCGTCATGATGGGCTGCAAGCCTTAACATCCCTCTCAGTTCCGGTGCATCCTTGGGAGCCATCACCAGGAGATTGGGGATATGCCTCAAATAAGAGATATCAAAAACCCCCTGGTGTGTTGCTCCGTCCTCACCCACAATCCCGGAACGATCAATGGCAAAAATTACAGGGAGGTTCTGCAGGCACACATCATGGATGATCTCATCGTATGCCCTCTGGAGGAATGTGGAATAGATGGCTACGACAGGGCGCAAACCATGACTGGCAAGCCCTGCTGCGAAGGTGACTGCGTGGGGCTCTGCGATGCCCACGTCATAAAACCTTTCAGGAAACTTTTCTGAAAAGATATCAAGGCCTGTGCCTTCGCGCATCGCAGCAGAAATGGCCACAACCCTTATGTCCTCTTGCGCAAGAGCGGTGAGCGCTTTTCCGAAGACTTCGCTGTACGTGGGAGTGGTGGGGTCCGAAGTAATAGTCCCTGTATCCATGTCAAAAGGCCCTATGCCATGAAATACGCAGGGATCTTTCTCGGAGAATTTATAGCCTCTGCCTTTTTTTGTGATCACATGGAGCAAAATAGGTTCGTTCAGCTGCTTAATTCTGTTGAAGGTCTCGATGAGAAGGTCAATGTCATGGCCGTCAATGGGTCCTATATAGGTGAAGCCCAGTTCTTCAAAAAGGATGCCTGGAAGGAAAAGTCCCTTCAGGGTCTCTTCTGCTCGCTGTGCCATCTTCGATACCGGGGCTCCCAACTTCGGTATATGTTCGAGAAAGCTTTTTGTCTCCTTCTTTAATCTCTGGAATGCCTCACCCGTGAGAATCCGGTTAAGATATGCAGAGAGAGCGCCCACATTTTTTGATATGGACATCTCATTGTCGTTCAGTATCACGAGAAGGTCCTTCTTGAGTTGGCCCGCGTTATTCAACCCTTCGAAGGCAAGCCCTGAGGTCATGGCTCCGTCACCAATCACAGGGATGACCTTGAAGCGTTCACCCCTCTTATCCCTGGCTTCGGCTATCCCAACGGCAGCAGAAATGGACGTGGAGCTATGGCCTGTACCGAATGCATCAAACGGGCTCTCGTCCATTTTGGGAAAGCCGGAAAGTCCTTTGTATTTTCGTAATGTCGAGAATTTCTTGTAACGTCCTGTAAGAAGTTTGTGAGCATATGATTGATGACCTACGTCCCAGACGATTTTATCAGTGGGCGTGTCGAACACATAGTGGAGCGCGATGGTTAATTCCACCACACCGAGGTTGGATGCAAGGTGTCCGCCCTCGCACGATACCTGTTCAATAATGATATCCCTAAGCTCCTCTGCCAGCAAGGGGAGTTCTTCTTTGGCCAGTTTCTTAAGGTCAGCCGGAGATTCTATATTTCTTATCAACATGTGCAGCTCCCTCCTCTTGATAGACCCTGTTCAGTTTCTCCTCTTAAGGATATAAAGGGCGATTTCCCTTAACGGGTCGGCCTTTTCGGAAAAGCATTGCAAGGCATCAAGGGCACTCTCCACGAGCGACTCGGCCTTGTTCATCGAAAGATCGATGCCGTAAAGGCCCGGGTAGGTCATTTTCTTTTTCCGCTCATCAGAGCCGGTGGATTTGCCAAGTTCCGCGCTTTCCCCTCTCACATCAAGGATATCATCGATAATCTGAAAGGCGTGACCGATGTTCTCACCATAGCGCGTAAGGGCGGACAATTCCCTCCTGCCCGCATTGGCGAGGATACCACCCATTCTCACGGACGCAGTGATGAGGGCGCCTGTCTTATGGGTATGAATGAAAGAGAGGTTGTCGCTTTCCATGGCTGCATCTTCAGAGAGAATATCCTCTGCCTGGCCTCCCACCATTCCTTGGGCACCTGCAGCCATGGCGACCTCACGGATGAGCTTCAGGAGGGAACGAGGCCTTATATGCGTCCCATTAAGGAGGGCGCTGGAAATTAAGTAAAAGGCCTCTGTCAGAAGGGCATCTCCTGCGAGGATTGCCATTCCCTCGCCAAATACCTTGTGGTTTGTAGGTTTGCCCCGTCTGAGGTCATCATTATCCATGGCAGGAAGGTCATCATGTATGAGGGAATAGGTGTGGATAAACTCAAGGGCCGAAGCAAAGGGAACGATATCTTCCGCCTTACCTCCGCACGCCTCATAAGAGGCGAGGGCGAGAATGGGCCTGACCCTTTTGCCTCCTGCAAAGACTGAATACGCCATGGCATCGTTAAGGAGCGCAGGTGAAACGCACGATTCAAAATATGATTGCAGAAACGAATCAACCATTCCCCGTTTTTCTTTAAGATACACTTTTAGGTCCATGTTTTTTCTAGCTTTTTGCGCATCGCCTATACCTTATGGATACGTCTATGAGCCACGAGTCCCAGAGCATTGTCATTCCCACTCAATAGTGCCCGGTGGTTTTGAGGTGATGTCGTATACCACCCTGTTCACTCCTTTCACCTCATTGATAATTCTTCCGGAAACCCTTTCCAGAAGGTTATAGGGAACCTTGCTCCAGTCAGCGGTCATGCCGTCCACACTTTCGACGCATCTCACTGCGATCACATTGTCATACGTCCTGCTATCACCCATGACTCCCACGGTCTTTACCGGTAAGAGTACAGCAAAGGCCTGCCACAGGGAGCCGTAGAGGCCCGCCTTTTTTATCTCCTCCAGTACAATGGTGTCTGCCTTTCTGAGAATCTCCAACCTTTCCTTTGTGATGTCACCGATGCACCGGATTGCCAGGCCCGGACCGGGGAAGGGATGGCGGTGAATGATCTCGTCCGGCATGCCCAGCTCCTTTCCCAGCAGGCGGACTTCGTCCTTGAAGAGTTCCCTCAAGGGCTCAACGAGCTTGAGTTTCATTTTTTTTAGGAGTCCACCCACATTATGGTGGCTCTTGATGGTTGCGGATGGGCCCTTAAACGAGGTGCTCTCTATTACGTCAGGGTATAATGTCCCCTGGGCGAGGAACCCCGCGTTCTTGATTTTTGCTGCCTCCTCCTCAAAGACCCTTATGAATTCGTTTCCTATGATCTTCCTTTTTCTCTCAGGGTCTGTTACTCCCCTCAACCTGGTGAGAAATCTCGATGAGGAATCCACGCACCGGATGTTCATATGGAAAGATTTCCTGAGGGTATGCTCCACCTTCTTCGCCTCGCCCGCCCTCAATAATCCGTTGTCCACAAAGATGCAGGTGAGGGCATCACCGATTGCTTCATGCACAAGCACTGCAGTGACGGACGAATCCACCCCTCCGCTTATACCGCATACCACCTGTCTTTCCCCTGTCAGTGTCTTAATCTCTCTCTTTGCGGTCTCAATAAAGGATTTCATGGTCCATGTGGGCTTGCAGCCACATATCTTGAAGAGAAAATTCTTGATTATTTTCTTGCCATGCACTGTATGGACCACTTCAGGATGAAACTGAAGGGCGTAGAAACTCCTCTTCCTGTCGGCCATAGCAGCGATGGGCGAGTTGTCTGTATGGGCGATCCTGACAAAACCCTTGGGGGGCCTTTCTATCCTGTCCCCATGGCTCATCCAGGCAACGCTATCCTTTGGTATTCTTGCAAGGAGGTCTGCGTCGTCGTCAACGACGAGTTCTGCCCTGCCGTATTCCCTCCTCTGCGCCTTTGCTACCCTTCCTCCTAGCGCATGGGCCATGAGCTGCATTCCGTAGCAGATGCCAAGTATGGGAATGCCGAGTGCGAATACCCGTGCGTCCAGGAGGGGTGCTCCGGAATCATACACGCTAGAAGGTCCCCCTGAAAGGAAAATACCCTGGGGACGAAAGGACATGATTTTATCCAGGGATGCATTGAAGGGATAGATTTCGGAATATACCCTGTTTTCCCTTATCCTTCTGGCGATAAGCTGGGTATATTGTGATCCGAAATCAAGGACTAGTATTTTATGATCCATCATGCTCTCGGAATCGGATAGGGTCAATCGGGGATCAAGGACACATGGAGAGAACCCTGTAAGCAGGTCTCAGTATTCTTAACTCCTCGCTTCCCGTTATTGCTCTATCCGGTAATTCGGTGCCTCCTTTGTGATGATCACATCATGCACATGACTCTCTCTGAGACCTGCGCTGGTGATTCTGATGAACTTGGTTTTTGTTCTTAGTTCCAAGAGATTTTTGCAACCGCAATATCCCATTCCGGATCTAAGCCCGCCGATTAACTGGTGTACGCTTTGGGAAAGAGGCCCTTTATTAGGAACTCTTCCCTCAACGCCCTCGGGAACCAGCTTCTTTGCCTCAATGCCTTCCTGCATGTAGCGGTCTCTTGCTCCCTGCTCCATTGCCCCCAGAGAACCCATGCCCCTGTATACCTTGTAACTTCTCCCCTGGTAGAGCACCGTCTCCCCAGGCGATTCGTCAGTTCCCGCAAAGAGGCTTCCTAACATCACAGAGTGGGCGCCTGCAGCAAGGGCCTTGATGATGTCACCCGAGTATTTTACCCCTCCGTCAGCAATAAGGGGTACCTTTGATTTCTTTGCCACCCCAAAACAGTTCATTATCGCAGTGATCTGGGGAACGCCCGCTCCCGCAACTATCCGTGTGGTACATATAGAGCCGGGACCTATCCCGATTTTTATGGCATCCACCCCTGCCCTCACCATATCCGCGGTTCCCTCAGGTGTGGCGACATTTCCTGCAACGACATCGATTCCCACCCTTTTCTTGAGCGCCTTAAGCGTCGTGAGCACAGCCTTTGTGTGGCCGTGCGCCGTGTCGATGACGATCACATCCACTCCCGCCTTATGCAAGAGCTCGGCCCGGTAGATGGCCTCATCTCCCACCCCCACTGCTGCGCCCACACGCAGTCTTCCCATGTCGTCCTTGCACGCATTGGGATATTTACGGCGCTTCTCGATATCCTTGATGGTAATAAGCCCTTTAAGATTGAAGTGCTTGTCCACTATGGGGAGTTTTTCTATTTTGTACTTATGGAGCAATGCTTTGGCCTCGTTCATGTCCGTGCCCACAGGAGCGGTGACGAGCCTCTCTTTTGTCATTACCTCGGAGACCCTTTTCGTCAGCTTTGTCTCAAACCTCAAATCCCTGTTGGTGAGAATTCCGATGAGTTTTCCCTCCACGGTGACAGGTACTCCGGATATCTTGTACTTCTCCATAAGGGACAAGGCCTCGGATATGCGGGCCTCAGGGGCGATGGTGATGGGGTCAATGATCATGCCACTCTCGGATTTCTTTACTTTGTCCACTTCCGAGGCCTGCCTCTGGGGAGACATGGCCCTGTGGATAATCCCGATTCCTCCCTCCCGCGCTATGGCTATGGCCATTGCTGCCTCTGTCACGGTATCCATGGCAGAGCTCAGTAACGGGATGTTGATCCTTATGGATTTTGTAAGCTGCGTGCTTATATCTGCGTCCCTTGGGAGGATGTCAGATTTGGAGGGGAGAAGCAGTACATCATCGAATGTTAACCCAACGGGAATGTTATCTCCTGGCATAGGGATCTCCTTCAGGCTGAATATAATTAAAGAAAATTTTAACATTTTTCCTTTGGTTAACGCAATTGCAGGACCGAAAACTCTTGACTTTAGGCGTTCTTTATGCAAAATATCTGTAATTTCTTAAGCTTCTCTAAAGGAAAAGAATGCCCTCGGAGGGGGATGACGTGGGGCAGTTCTCTTTTTGCAGTTATGTCTGGATAGTATTGGTAACCAATGAACATAATGGAAGAGATTACCTATAAAAGGGCAGGGGTGGACATCGACGAAGGGGAAAGATTTGTGACAATGATCTCGCCACTCGTGAAGAAGACCTTTAGGGAAGGGGTCCTGACGGATATCGGTTCATTCGGTGCCCTCTTCAGGTTTGAGAGCGCGAAATATAAGGAGCCCGTGTTGGTAAGTGGAACGGACGGAGTGGGAACAAAACTAAAGATTGCGTTTCTTATGGACAGGCATAACACTGTGGGCATCGATCTTGTGGCCATGAGTGTGAACGACATACTGACCAGTGGTGCTGAACCCCTCTTTTTCCTCGACTATTTCGCCACAGGAAAACTGGAACCTGAAAAGGCTGTTATGGTTGTCGACGGAATTGCCACCGGCTGCAGAGAGGCCGGATGTGCGCTCATTGGCGGGGAGACCGCGGAAATGCCCGGATTCTATCAGGAAGGGGAATATGACCTCGCAGGGTTCGCAGTCGGGGTTGTGGACAGAGAAAAGATGATCAACGGTGCGAATATAGGGGAGGGTGATACGTTGATTGGCCTCGCGTCTAACGGACTCCACAGTAATGGCTATTCCCTGGTGAGAAAGGTTTTTTTTGAGCGCGGGAAGATAGATGTCTCCACATATGTCCCGCAGTTGAAGAGCACACTTGGGGATGAGCTGCTCAGGCCGACACGGATCTATGTAAAGGCATTCAATGCATTGAAGGAACGCATATGGATCAAGGGGGCTGCCCATATCACTGGTGGAGGAATTCCGGGCAATCTCCCGAGGGTATTGCCTGAAGGGCTGGGGGCCGTAGTGAGAGAAGGTTCGTGGCCGGTACCTGCCATATTCAGGGTAATTGGGAAAGAGGGAAATGTCCCTGTGAATGATATGAAACGGACCTTCAACATGGGAATCGGCTACATCCTCGTGGTTCCCGAAAAGGAGGCGGGGGATGGAGTTGGGTTATTAAAGGATGCGGGATTTGATTCATACGTAATAGGCACTGTAGTGAAGGGTAAAAAGGAGGTAAGGTATGAGTAGATTGAAGGGGTTCGTAAAGAAGGCGTTCACTCCCATCACGATTATGTTGGTACCCCACAGCAATTCTAAACATTTCAGCATCAGATTGCCCTCCATAGGGATTGTTCTTTCGGTTGCCTTTTGGCTCATTGGGTGCATTTACGTTATTTCCATTGCGGTCAATGCCGTTGAATATCGGATGATGAAGGAGAGGCTCAACTATTACTCAGGACAATTTGTTGAGCTTAATGCCACGATCGTTGCCCTGAAAAATGCAGAATCTGAATTCAAGATGTTGTTTTCTCTCGGAACAAGAGAAAGGGTGCTGGAAAATGTCCATACCACCAGTGATAGCGGTTCCATTGATATAGAGGCAATGAGAAACCAGATCAAGGATACCGTGGAGAATGTGAAGGATATCAAGGAATATCTCAAGGAGCAAAAAGATATTTACATGGCAACACCCAAGGGATGGCCGGTAACAGGAAGAATCACCTCTCCTTACGGGATCAGAGAGAACCCCGTACATGGGGGTAATGATTTTCATTCAGGCATCGACATCTCTGTAGAGTCAGGTACCCCCATCAGGGCGACGGCGGACGGGGTTGTGAGTTTTGCGGCCTGGAGCGGGGGAAGCGGAAATCTCGTGGGCCTGGAGCATGGCCTTGGCTTCTCCACGTTTTATGCCCATAATAAGAATGTTGTGGTAAAGGTTGGACAGCGCGTAAAGAGAGGCGATGTCATTGCGTATTCAGGGTCCACGGGAAGCAGCACAGGTCCCCACTGCCATTACGAAATATGGAAAGACGGAAGACATGTGAACCCTGCGAAGTACATTGAAGGGAGGTCATAAGTATGTTCTCAAAAAATACCGAAAAGCTTGAATCATTTGTTGGAACCCATAGCCATTTCAAGGGAGATATAAAATCAAAAGGAACCCTCAGGATAGACGGCACGGTTGATGGCAATATTGAGGCGGATTGGGTAGTTCTGGGGGAAAAGGCAAGCCTGAAGGGGAACGTATCAGCGAGGGGCGTTATTGTGGGGGGCAAGATAGAGGGAAATGTTGCTGCCAAAGAGATACTCGAAATTAAGTCAAAGGGAAAGGTGACGGGGGATATCAGTGCCCCCAAACTCAGTGTGTCTGAAGGGGGCATTTTTGAAGGTCGCTCCACCATGAACAGGGAGGACTCAAACGTGGTGGAACTTCCAGTGAAGGAGAAGCTGGGTTAGAGCCAGGAAGTTGCTCCGGCGGCCAAAGATCACCGTTCATTTCAGGGCTGATTCAAAGAAGTTTTTCCCGCACGGTGTCGCAGGGAGACAATATCATGGTGCCCGGCCCATCGGCCCTAGTCATCGGAGAAATTGATTCTCTGTATTTTCTCTATCCTTGAATCTATTGATGGGTGATCGTCCAGCAATCCACCGCCTTTTCCCTCGTTGTTTTTTTCTGAATATTCTCCGAGTTTTCTTAAAACGGTTACGTATACTTCTGGAGATATCCCCAGGACCCTTGTGGTTCTCAACGCTTCGCTATGAGCCTCTGTTTCCAGCTCCTTTGATTACGCCTTTTTCGCCAGAAAAATAAAGCGGCGGTGAAGTGCGATTGGCAATTTCCTTACTGAGCAATAGGCAAGGTGACAATAGGTCAAGTCATGGGCGAAGGGATCATAAAATACGCATGTATATGTCGCGCAGATTGTCATCACTTGCTTCAAATGAAGAATTGGTGGTATTTTTATAGATGTCCCAAAAAAAATTCCATATTGTAACATTTGGCTGTCAGATGAACGTACATGACTCCCAAAAGATATCGGGTGTTCTGACCAGGGAGGGGTATAGCCATGCCGAGAACGCAAAGGATTCAGACCTTATTATTTTTAATACCTGCAGTATAAGGCAGAAGGCTGAACAAAAGTTCTTCAGCGACCTGGGAAGGATAAAATCCCTTAAGAGGAAAAGACCTGATCTCAAGATCGCTGTTGCGGGCTGTATTGCGCAGCAAATGGGAGAGCGAATCTTCAGAAGGGCGCCCTATGTGGATTTTGTATTCGGTCCCCAGAACATCCACAGGATCACCGATCTTATTCAAAGGAAATCTTCTGGTATCGCGAATGACGATAATCCCGAAATCGCGGATACGGACCTCCCCGTGCTGAGAGAGAAAAAGGGGAGGGCGTGGGTCTCCATCATGTATGGATGTGATAATTTCTGCAGTTATTGTATTGTTCCCTATACAAGGGGAAAGGAGAGAAGCAGACCTTCCGGGAACATCCTGGAAGAGATAAAGGGGCTCTCCCGTGAAGGCTTTAAGGAGGTGACGCTTCTTGGGCAGAATGTGAACTCATACAGGAGCGATATAAACTTTGCGGTATTACTTAAAGAGATTAACTCCATCTCCGGCATAGAAAGGATACGATTTGTTACATCCCACCCCAGAGACCTTTGCGAAGAGTTGATCTCAGCCATTTCCATTCTTGATAAGGTATGTGAGCATATTCACCTTCCCCTGCAGTCTGGTTCGGAGAGAATCCTGGGGCTTATGAACAGGGGATATACATACGACGAATATCGCAAAAAGGTAGACTCCCTTAGAAAGAGCATTCAAGGAATTTCCATGACCACAGATATCATCACCGGGTTTCCGGGAGAAACAGAAGATGACCATAAAATGACCATTAAGGCGTTGGAAGATATTGAATTTGATGGCATATTTTCCTTTAAGTTCTCACCAAGACCGGGAACAAAGGCTGCTACAATGGGTTGCCAGGTGGACGATAATGTGAAATCCGCCAGGCTTACGGAAATACTTCGAGTCCAAGATTCCATTACTCTAAAGTTAAATAAAAGACTGGAGAACTCAATTCAGGAGGTGCTTGTCGAAGGACCTGGTGACGCAGACAAAGATATGCTTACGGGAAGGAGCAGGTCTAATAAAATAGTCAATTTCAAAGGGGAAGGTCTTTCCAGGGGCGAGGTGGTCGATGTCAAAATTCTCAGGGTTAGAAAGCACTCCCTTGACGGAGAGGCTTTGTGAAGGTCTCATTATTGACACTGGGGTGCAAGGTCAACCAGGCAGAAAGCTCACAGATAGCAGCTGGGCTTGTGGCGCATGGCTGTTGTGTCGTAGACCTTGATGGTAATCCAGACTTTTGCATAATCAACACCTGCTCAGTTACTTCCAAAAGTGACTATCAGTCAAGGCAACTAATAAGAAGGGCAGCCAAGGCCGGTTCTAAGGTCATCGTTACTGGCTGCTATTCAGAACTTAATGAAGAGGCGGTGAGATCTATGGATGGAGTAGCCATGGTAGTTGCTAATAACAAA